>Ga0307513_10008077_pt1 | contig 13508 bp, 6 predicted proteins | sample 15_EM_MG_FD_202174 | JGI IMG/M metagenome (GOLD analysis project Ga0307513, IMG submission 202174) | Populus trichocarpa ectomycorrhiza microbial communities from riparian zone in the Pacific Northwest, United States - 15_EM | ecosystem: Host-associated > Plants > Roots > Unclassified | place...
ATTAGTTTCAAAGTTGAAAACTTTCATGGTGCTATAATTAAAAGAACAAAAGAAAAAGGGAAATGATTATTGATGGGTAGTTGTGATATTTCAATGGCAGATAATATTGGGTTCATCATCTTTGGCTCGGCGGCAAATTCTCAATGAGATGGGATATGAATTTACTGTTGTGGTATATTCTTAAGCTGCATTCTCTTGTGCTTTTTATTTATTTATTTGTTGAGAATGTTAGTTTTCAATTATGGGTTTTATGTTCTTTTTGTGTCGTTAATGTGATATCGGTTTAGACCGCAGATATAGATGAAAAAAGTATAAGAAAAGATAAGCCAGAGGAATTGGTGATGGCTCTAGCTGAGGCAAAGGTATAACTTTTACACCTGTTATACCTTTTATATGCTTGGATGTCTCAAATGTTATTTTATTGCTTTGAATGGGCTTTATAACTCATTGCTGAGGTTTTCTCAATGTGGGCTTCCTGCATTTGTCCTTGCACAAATTTTGGTTTTGTGATGGATTGCTAACTGGGGCATAACTGAGTCGTTCTGTTTCACTAATAATGTAAAGTTTGCTTTTTTTTGTCTTTGTGGGCTTTCTTTTTGTAATGGAACTATGTGAATTGAAATTTGAAAATGGTAGTATTGACTGGCAACTGTGCATATTACTGACTGTTCTTTCATGGTTCATGGTTGTATTGTTGAACTGCCATATTTATTTAATTTTATTCCCTAGGCAAACGCCATCATAGAAAGGCTTCGAATTGAAGGTCATGTGGAAGAGGATGCTCAGGCAACATTGTTAATTACTGCAGACACAGTATGCTTTTATTCCAGCTCACTATTCTTAATTACAACCTCTACCTATTTTAAATTTGTGTCCTGTGAATCTATTTATTGCTTCATATAGTTCTCCTGTGATTGCTTCTGTATTAAAGGCCCTGTCCCACTTTTGACATTCCTTGTGGAGTTTTATCTTACTGCCACGTCTCATTGATTTTTTAGGTGGTGGTGAGTAATGGGATGGTTAGAGAAAAGCCAAATAGCAAGGAAGAAGCACGGGAGTTTATCAAAGGTTTACTTAATTGGGTTCACTCATGTCCTCTACTGTTTATAAAGCTCAACTTGTTTTAGTGGTCAAATATGACTAGTAGTTGCACTATTGCAGGCTACTCCGGTGGTCATGCAGCAGTCATAGGATCTGTGGTTGTAAGTAACCTTACTACTGGAATACGAAAAGGAGCATGGGAAAAAGCTGAGGTACAGCTTACTTGTACTTGTATTTAGCTTAGATTTTACTGGATAGTGACATTCAAATGGTTCCTAGCCCGCATAATCCTGTAGGCATATTGTTCATTCAAAATGGCAGAGTATTGCTTTAAATTCAAGAAAGAGTTTTGCTATCATCTGAGCCCACTGAATTACTCTCCTCTAATGTCCATTCCCGTATGAACAACTTGATGAGAAAAAAGGTGCATAGATGCAACAAGGTTTCCAGATCAATTATTTATCAGCCTCTATACATCCACTGTAACATGTAGGAGAGTGTAATGGTTGTTCTCTATATATATGTTGCTTGTTTTCTCCATCTTTCTGGATGGAGATTATGATATGGTAATCTTAACTATTTTATATAGATGAGATGGTAACAGTTATATTTACATGCACAGGCAAAAAATTTCCCATTTGAGCTGTTACTATTTCTAGGAATATTTCAGATGGTTCAGTGCTCCTGAGATAAAAGCAGCAGACCATGAACATATATCTTTTTATCGCCTATTTCTGGGAATTTGTCCCGAAAAGCTGTATTAAATATTTACTTGATGTAAAAAGAACTTTATCTGAAAGCTCTTGAAGTCTTTACAATTCAATGACATTGAGTTTTGAAAGAATAATCTAGTTCACTTATGCAGGTTTATTTCCATGAGATACCTGCTGAGATCATTGATAGCGTGGTAAATTTTGTAAATGCATATTCTTTATTGGATTTTGTTTCTGAAGCTATTTTCTCGGCCACACAGTGTTTTTAATTTCTCTGTTAATGATGAGATGTGCCTTAGATTGAGGAGGGAAGTACACTCCATGTTGCTGGGGGTTTGACACTGGAACATCCATTGACATCACCATTTGTTGAAGCAGTGGTGAGCTCTCCCTACCCCTCTCCCTCTCCCCCTCCCTTTCTCTTTGACACTGGGTTAGTTATTCTACTCTTTGCATGGCTGACAAACTCAGTTAGCCAGGGTATTTAGCTCTTCAGGTGCCCACATTATGCCCCAACATGTGGCCATTGCTAGGGTCCTTATCTTCATTTTACAGCCTTCTTCATGTCAAGTGCTGAGTTTTCTTTTAATATTCTTACTTATGCTTTACTTGGGTCCTCCTTATAAGTGCACAATTCAATGGAGCTTCATTTATCAACTATCTGCTTTAGGATTTATATAACCACACCGTGTCTTGTATGTTCTTTGAGTAGGTCGTGTCTACCCTTTTCCACTCAAATCTGAATGGCATTGAAGCTTAAAATTGCATCAGCAAAGACCACCTCAATGGTTTTTGTTCTTTTGTATGGGCTTAAGCGGCTGAAGTGAACATGGTTGCTGTGTTACAATATACAAGCAGTTGATACTTTGGTTTCCTAGAATACAAGGATTTAACTCCTTCCCTCCGTCTGATTCTTCTGATGAAAACATCAGTGATGTATTTTGCAGGTAGGGAGCACAGATACAGTGTGGGGGCTTTCAAAAGCATTAACCGAAAAACTCATCAAGGATAACCTTGTAGCTGCAAAATAACTCGAAGTGAGAACTGTGGATGAATCCACAATTGTTGGGTATTCTGAACCATCTCTTGAAATTCCTAGGCTTACCGCTTACTTTCCATTTGAATCTGCAGGCTTGATATCGCTTGAATTCTATTCAGTCCATGGCTCAAGTCTTTTTACTCTTCAAAACTAAACATGCTGACGACGGAGAACTATACTGTCCTGCAAACAAAAAGATGCATACAAGATTCTTTATTGCATTCACATTTTTTTTTATCTTTTCTAGTGATCCTTGGTGATCATGAATCTTACAGATATTCAAGTTGCAAGATTTTTGAAGTTTCTTTATCATTTCTTTTTTATTCCTACAGCTGGTTGATTCTTACATTTCTCCAGATTGTTTGCACCGATGTTTCTAATTTCTATACAACACTTTTTATCAGTACAATCTAACAGTCTTTTTTTTTTCATTTCTTTGTGAATATTGAATGAGAAGGGTGTTGACATTTTCTGGCATTGACAGGTTACATTTACCTGGTGTGCGACTCAAAAGCAGCAAATTTGATAATTCGATGCTTCTAATTTTTTTTAAAAAATCCATTTCTGTTTAGATTATCCTAGAATCTAATATAGTTTGTAGATAATGAACAGGATCTATTTTTGTGCAATATAAATGAACATCATTTTCTTCTTATTATTATTCATTATACAAAAATACTTGAGCAGAATTGCATTTCATCATACACCATTCACGGTCCACGCACTCATAAAACATGGTTCATTTTTTACTTTTTTTCATTTTGATCCCTATAGTTTGCAAAGTGTACGATGTGGTTATGGAACTTTATTTTCCTCAAGTTTTAGTATCTAGAGGATAAATGAGAGTGAAAGTTGTTCGAAATGAGAAGGAAAGAGGAAGAATTTGTCAGCTATATTTCTAACACCTTTGCTTTCCCGACATTTTGCTCCTTTGCTTCATTTCTTGAAGTTGTAACAGAATCATTGTGTGTTGATTTGCACAAGCACTATTTTCATCCAAGTAGAATGATCAGAACAGGCAAGCTAGTAAAACAACGATTTGCACAAGCACTATTTTCATCCAAGTAGAATGATCAGAGCAGGCAAGCTAGTAAAACAACGGATCCAGGTGATTAATTAAAGATGAACTGGGTATTAGACAAATCCAATGCCTAAAACAGATTCTGTGTTTTCTGATGAGAGCACAAGAGTAACATCACATCGTTAAGAAATATGAATTTCCAACCATTCAGATGTGCACGGACAGCTATGTCCATGTCCTCTACAGTTGTCCTTTCAAGCCATCCACAGACTCTTCGAAGGGCTTTGATTCTACAAACAGCAGCAGTTCTATCGAAACCAAAGAAATTTAGGAATGCACCATCAACTCGCTAAATTTCAAAGTCCCAAATTTAGGAATGTATTCTTGGTGAAAATCGAAGCCCCAATTCACTTGAACACCAACTGAGTTTCAAAGTCTTAAACTTTCAACAAAATTCGACAAAATTAGGAGAAAAAACAAACCCCATCTTTTAATATGACAATGATTTATAACTGAAATTATTCAGAGATGAATACATACACTTTAGCAGTGATTCATTATAAATAAATCCATAATTATCACTTCAGCATTACATTTTTTTTAATTAATATTGTAAGTTAATAATTCCAATAAAATAAACAATTTCCCCTCTCAAAATTCAAAACCTTATATGCTTTCCTTTACAAGGAACACTCTTTCAATCAACTTATTTTTTCAAGAACTCACAAAACATGAGAAAATGTGAAAAGCATTTTCCATATCACAAACAAATTGGGTCTAAATGGAACTTCTACGAAACTCTAAGGACTAATTGAGAAAATTATGAAAGTTAAAGATAATATTTTAGGAATTGTGGGCTTAAACAGAAGTTGGCGCACCCAAAAAGCATAATAGCTTTACTGCCTGCGCTCGCTGGCGTTGCCAAACACATCCTAGCTACGGAAATAGAGCGGCAGCAGCAGCACATGCCATTTCTCCAGTGAAGCAAACCTGTCATCAACTTCCCATTTTTACTTGCAGGTACGATCCATTTTCAAATTCACGTAAGAATACGATGATTCCTTTCTTCTATGATTTTCATAGGAATTGTAGTATTTCTCTTTGGAGAGTGATCTGTGCGTTTTACAAACTTATTGGAAAATTTATTCCTTCTGTTCTATCTGGTCACTAAGAAACCATGGGAAAAAATGAAAATTTCAAGAACCCTTTAATTAGACCTTCATTCTCTTAGTCAAAATCACAAACCCGAAAAGCCCCTGTTGGGGCATTGGCGTAATCTATTTCTGTATCATATTGCTCACCAACTGTTTGATAAAATGCTTGACTGTGATTTTTTTTTTTTCCTTTTTTTTTATCCCAGGAAAGCTTTCAAGTGATATCACTTCGCAATGGAAGCCAAGTTCTTTCGATTTCTCAAAATTGTAGGTGTTGGTTACAAAGCGCGAGCAGAAGCAGAAGGCCGTTTGTTATTTCTCAAACTGGGTTACAGTCATGAAGTCGAACTAACTGTGCCGCCTGCAGTCCGGGTGTTTTGTTTCAAGAACAATGTGGTTTGCTGTACTGGAATTGATAAGGGAAGAGTGCATCAGTTTGCTGCTTCAGTTCGTAGTTGTAAGCCACCTGAAGTTTATAAAGGCAAAGGGATCATGTATATTGATGAAGTTATTAAGAAGAAACAAGGAAAGAAGTCAAAATGATCGTGGCTGAGATGTGTGATTCTGATGCATCAGTAGGTCAAACTGGGTTTGTTTTTGGTATTAAATTGCAAGGATTTTGTAGTTTGGAAGAGGTTTCAATCAATTTATGATGTTTTAGAATAATAGAATTTGCTGGTTGCTAGATTTGCAAGGTTTTTAGCTCTCTCTTTTTTCTTGAGGATTTGTTGTCGTCGGATGCTGGAAAATGATGGTTATTCAATGCTTTTAATAAGCTATTAATTTCAGTAGAATTTCCTCACGACACAAATAAGTTATACTCTGATTGTGTTGAAATTCAATTCCCCTGGAGTCATTCCACCAAAAGGCCAGCAAATAGGTTTTGAGTTATTGCTATGTTTGCTCTTGATGTTACTTATGTTCATGAATCCATTAAGCATGGCCCGTGAATAGTCCTGCTTGATCCTTGAATATGCAGGGTCCTTGCTGTTAGTACTTCTGTAGTGTTCAGTCTCATGAAACTCAATCCATCTCCATGATAATCCAATCAGTGTTATATTTATAAACCAAAGTGTGTGAAAATGGATGCTTGTGCTTCATTCATGCGCAAATATAAACATGCTATGGGGCCTGTTCGCACGATACCGTCAGTCAGCCATTGCAAAATCAAAAGATAGTTTTTGCTTCTATTAATGCATTAGGAATATCATCTTACACAAAACAACAAACATAAGGACTGGCCAGTAAAGACTGCAGTGGTAAATTTGAACCAAAAGTACATAGACACGCATCCACATAGTAGGCAATTTGCAAAGCAAAAAAAACCCCTCAATTTTACAATCACTAATACATTTGAAGAATGTCTTGGGCAGAGTAAATATGTTTCAGAGTACTTAGTCAAGCATATAGATTCGCGAGGCAATGTCCTGAACCAACCAATCAAATCCTTCAAGCAGCCCTTCACCTGTGTACGCACTGCAGCCCACAATTTTCCAGTGTCGGGTTTTATCCATATTCTCTAGGTTCAATACCTGAACAAGCATAACAGAACCACTTCAGAAATTCAAACAGGTGAAGGGCAAGGACATATACCACCATGAAAACATCACCATGCAGGAGAAGTGAAAGTAGTGCAAATCAGGTGCCGCTAATTATGTAGATTAAATGTATATGGTTTCTACCATATCTTGACACAAAGAATAGGAGCTCAACCCATTAATGTGCGTGGATCCCTAACGTCAAAATACTAAATGGATGCATAAGTTTCGCAAATAGAACTATTCTTCAATGACAAAAACCATCAAGTAGATTGATTCTGCCTGATGGCTTAAGGTGCACATAAATGCCCCTCTAACAAAAGAAAACAATTGAAGGGCACTTTTGCAAGCAAAGCTGACCAGAAAGTAATTGAGTTTCAAACAGCATGGAAAACATATTATGAGGAACCCCAGCTAAATGTCCCGCATTCAACCACCAAGAGACAAGTCCGGGAAGGAAGGCACATCCGCACATGGGAGATTTTACAGTAACCTCTACAACCATGTTTATATCATCAGCCAACTGTGTGCTAAAGTTAAATCAACTTTGAAAAAAAAGAGTCCATTTCAATTGTTCAGTATGAAATACACGACATGGATGACATTTGACTTCTTTCAGCACTGAGAAAAGCAAAAATACACGAGGGAAAAGGACACCAAATGCTTTGTATATGAACAAAAAACAATGCTGACTCATAAACAAGGAGATATGATCGGTGAGAAACCTTACTTTAGCAATTTCCTCCGGTGTAAGAGCACCTTTTATGTCTTGCTTATTTGCAAATATTAGTAGAGATGCTCCTGATAGCCTCTGACAGATGAACAAGTAAATTAGAGGATTCACAAGAAAAGAGCAGATGAATAAGAAAAGAAAAAAACAAATGAACAAAAGAGTGAAAAAAAAAAAGAACAAGAGCAAGACATGAGAAACACATTGCATTAATAGAAAAACAAATAAAGGCCATTGTTTTCAAACAAAACATAACATCAAAGAAACTTAAAACTGGCAAATACCTCTTCCTTCAAAAGATTATCGAGCTCCATTTTGCAATCATCCAACCTTCTAAGATCTGAACTATCCACCACCCAGACCAAGCCATCAGTTTGCTCAAAGTAGTTCCTCCAGTATGATCTTATGGTTCTTTGTCCCCCCACATCCCATATATTTAAAGTGTACCTATCAAACAAAAATATAGCATTTCAACCTTCCGTATTACAACAAACATCTAAGATTTAAAATTCCAATCTTGGGAAGCTCAGCAGACACTACAACATCGTCAGTATACATAATGTCGCAAGAGAAACTGTTGAACTATAGTAATGATAGTTTTGATCAATCAATGCTAAACTAAAACATCTCCAGTTTGTCTTTATTTTATCACTCTTCGACAAATTCATATAAAAAAACAAGGCCAGTTAAGATCCCAAGTTCTCATATTTCACTTGTATCTGAAATGGGCTCGTGTCAAATTGGCAGTTCAAAACAATAGCAAATACACAGAATCATTACTACCCATTTCTAACAATAACGAGAGCAACATACACACAAAGAAAGAGGAATAAACGAAAGAAAGAAACTGGAAGAAAGATCTAACTTTGCTGCTTACTTTTGATAAGAGATGGTTTTGATATTGAATCCAAGAGTAGGACTAATAACACTGGTGTCTTCTCCATTTATCTTCAAAACTATTGTTGTCTTCCCTGAATTATCAAGTCCCCTTCAACCAAAAAAACCCATTATTCATCTACTTATTAGATACAGAGACAGAGACAGAGACAGCACAGTGGATGGATACATACACCATGAGGATGCGCATTTCTTTCTCTTTTCTCTTGATTTTTCTAATGATGCTAAGCAGCCCCATTGTTTAGCAGCAACAAAGAAACAACAACAACAGCAACAGCAACTGGTGGGTGTTTATTTTCCTTCTCTTTGCCTTTAGAATGAACCAGACCTCACCGAACTATCCTCCTTTCTTCCTTTGTGGGTTGGTTTGGTCCTATAGGAGTGATGATCAATCAGCCCATAAATTGAATTATTCACCATAGATTATAGACTTGGTCCATTTGTGGTTGAGCCCAGATAAGCGTAGCATTATTGACAAACTGTTCATAGTTAGCTTTGCTTTAAAAATAGAAGTTGGGCTAAATTTATATGTCCAGGAATAGTAAACACTTCTTGCCCTTGTCATGATTCTACATGTCCCATGGGAAACTTTCGTCCAAGACACGATTATTGACGTCTTTCGCCACTGGGAAATCTGAGAAAATGCCATTTTAACATATCCCACTTCGTTCAATCATGTTACAAAAATATCAAAAAATTAATCCTCACCCATGATCCGTTTCGTCAAATATTTTCAAAACTTTAGCTCAAGTTACTAAATATGAGAAGAAAAAAACAATAATACCTGTCTCCCTAAATCAAATCTAGCTAGAAGATTGCCGGGTACAATCGTTTTTGTCACGGCTATTCTATCTCGATCGTCCATGAATTATTCCGAGATCATAGATTTTCAAATGGAAATAGGCATTGTAATTGCTCCAGTTAGATGTTGCCATTAAAGATTGAGATTAGTAGACGTCGATTAGACTAGAGGGTGTGGGCCTAGGCTTTTGCCCTTTCCCCTTTCTCTAGAATTCCTTGAAATGCTTGTTGCGGTTGCTGTCAGACATATAGGAAGGGAATATAGAAAGTAAAGAGGAAAAGGCATGACCAGAAGAATTGTGTGAAATAAGTGAATTTATCCAGTTGAGGCATTTGAGAAAAAAGAAATTCTTCCAGAAAGAGACTCCTTCCTGTACGAGGAGTGAACAACTAAACGAGAATTGTGGTTGGTTGTTGACCAACTAACAGCATAAACACATATTAATTATTAACGGTTATTTATTGGTATTGTGGTAATTTTTATAGTAATTTTTATGATAACTGTTTAAAAACAATTGTTTTATAAAAAAATATTTTAGGTTGAGGTTGATTTGATATTTATGTATGTTTTTTTAAAACTGTGATTGAAATTGAGGTTAAATAAAAAGTAATTTAATGTGTTTGATTAAAAATACTTTTAAAATTGAGGTTATAAAATAATTTAAATATATATATATATATTAATATTGATGGTTTTTAATTTAAATATTGTAGATTTAACTATTGTTATTACATCATGAAATAAATAATACTTTATATATAATATTTTTTATTATTCCATTAAACTATCTACAATTTCATCACATCTGAAATACATCCGACAGTTTTCTTGGTTTTTTAAACGCGCAATAACATCAGGTAAAATATAATCAAGAATAAAATTAGGATTACGATCAAATTCTGCAAATACTACATCATCAAGTGATCTTCGTCTAATTTATGTAGTGTCATTGAATAATGTTAAACACTCGTTTTTCGAATAAAACACAATTAAAAAATAAAAAATAATTTTTTTATTTTAATGGGTCGGACCCGGTTTAATGCATTTTACGCGTTGGACCGGACCCGGTCCGACCGGAACAGTGGCGCATGGTTGAACTTCTCATCCGCACAAGATAGCAGCAATTAGCTGCTTTCCTTCTCCTTGCGTTTCACACGTAATTTACTGTGGGACCCATGAACAGTAAATAGCTTTTTTTCCTTAACCAAACGTTTACAAGATGCGGTTTGCTTTAAAAGCAATCGCAGCCGCGTAAACAAACATGCAATAAACCGCGTGCCTTAGCTATTTTTACTATTCATCCTCATATGATTCACATGGATTGTAATAGTGTATTTTTTTCAAAATTTATAAACTGGTTCTTAAACTTTTTTATTATTATTATTAAATCCTTTTGAGCTCAAATCAACATCGAATTACATGTTTTTTTGCGAGGAAGGGTTGAATTGAAAGAAAGATGACTACAGTGAAAAATACATGTAACATAGGTGGTGGCTTTGAAATTTATTTCAAAAGTTCATTTTCATCCCCTATAATTTTTAGCCATTAAGTGATTAGTACCTATAATTCTAAAAAAAAATACATTTTGATACCAAACTTTATTTTTCTCTTTTGTTTTTTTTTTTTTTGTTAGAGGATAGAGAGGAGATCGTCAGATTCTAATTTAGAGAAAGAAAGTTGTCGTTAGGAAAGATTTAGGCCACTAAAACAGTTTATTTTTTTGTTAAAAGGTTCTATATGATGAAGAGGTTACGATTAGGTGTTTTTCACCTTGACAACACCTAAAAAAACATATCTAACCTTTGGAAGTTTTTTTTTTTGTTTTGGGTTGATTTTGAATTTTGGAGTGGTATTTTGTGTTTTTGAAGGTCATGAATTGGTTTAAAAAGGTTCTCGGGTGTTTTGGGTCAAAATAAATTCTAATAGATTTTTAGATAAAAACAAAAGAATTTTATTTTTCTAGTGACACGGGTGTGGTTGGATTCTAAAATTAACAAATGATGTATGTTTTTAGATAAAGAATAGGGCATACAACGCGTTGTCTGCCCCCATTCACTTTTAAAAAAAATCAATGGGTTTTATTTAAATTTAATCTTCATACTTTTCCAATTTTTTTATTATTATCAAAGCCTTCTATTCTTTTTTATATGGACCGACACCCTCTATTTTTCCTTTTTAATTAAACGAGTTCCTTTATCCACACAACATTAGTTTGTATTAATGAAAGAGGCTTAGAAGGAATGAAGTGATGAGAATGTTAATAAAAGTTCAATTTTCACTTTGTTGGTGTTTGACATTAAAAAAATGAAGTGACATTTATAACGAAGAGTTAAAATAAAATTAAAATTAAAATTAAACATGATTCCATTCTTGATGTGAGAATAAAAACAAGAATGGGAATTACAATTTTTTATTTTCAAAAGATGATGTATTATTTTTATATATTTTATATTAATTATTATTATTATTATTACTATCATTTCCACCAATACCGTTTTCATTTATGATGGCAATGATATTTTTTTAAAAAAATATATTATTATTAGTATTAGTATTCTACTATGATTCTACCACCACTCTTGTATTATTACTACTTTTAATCACTATTTATTTTTCCGGTGTAAAAATGTTTTTTTAAAAAATAAAATATTTTTTTGTTGTAAATTAATTTTTTGGTGTTTTTTTATCATTTTGATGTGCTGAAATCAAAAATAAATTTTAAAAAATAAAAAATTATTATTTTGATATATTTTAAAGCATAAAATACTTTGAAAAATAATCACTACTATAATAATAAATAAACTCTTCTTCTATTATTACCTCCCATGATTATTATTATTATTATACTATCTATTATTACTAGCACTACATTTTCCTTGGCATCTTCACTACCACCATAGTCTCCTTTCATCATTTTTACTTACATTATTACTAATAAAATTATTTTTTAATCATTATTATTTTTCATATTAAAAACTATCTATTAAAATTTTTAAATTTCATTTTGATTTCTTGTTACTATCCAAACATAGTATTGGAAATAAAATATCATTTTAATTCTCTGAAGTTTTATATATTTTGATTCCTCCATTCTCATTGTAAAATCTTTCATTTCCAAAAACCAAACAACACCTGCGTTGAATACCTGATGACCCACACTCTAAGAGCTTTTCTATTTTATTTTTAAATTCTCTTATATATTTGAGGTGAAAATTAAATGATTAAATTAAAATAAGTAAATTTTCATTCTTCTGTTCAGACACAGTATGATTTCATCTAGGTAAAACACACATAAATTAAATGGTCAAAAAGTTGATTTCATTCTTCTGTTCCTCGCAAAAATTTTCTTATACCCAGCGAGCATATATAACTCATAATCAAATATGAATATATAATAGCACTAGCTAGCATCCGTTTCGTTTTCTTTACCAAGAAGTCCTCAACCTTGTTGCCCATAAATAAATAAATCTGGTTAGTTGAACTCATATTTCATACCAATTCGAATTGTAACTTAATTAATTATTGATTAATATCTTTGACAATTAAAAGTCTCCTAATCTTATTTTAATTATCAATTTCTTGCTCATCTCTTTTTTATAAATCGATTTTTTTTTATTAACGTGGATGTCCGGGTTAGCTTACGCGCAACTCGACTAATCCCACGAGCCCTAAAATTAACAACTATTTTAGTTTCGAGTGGTTATCATGTTAACAACCGTAGAAATATAATTTAAATTTTAGTTTCTATACTTGACGTATACAAAATTTCTCACGGCAAAGGGTGGTCCATAGGGTAAAGGGCAACCAAAATTTTTTAGTCACAGCACAAATGTATACAAACTCAAGACACCAAAAGCTAAAAGACATAATAAGAATCTCTAGTTAGTATTTACTTCTTTTGAGTTGGCAAAGAGAAGGTTAAAGGAATTTCTTGAATCGTAGGGTAAAGAACAAAACGATGTCGTGAGACACGAGCTATATATATCTTATAACGTGAATGTGATGGGCTGGAAATAAACTATGAGGTGTTAAATATACATCTTAGTCCCTATAGTTTATCAAGAATAATTAAATGATCCTTTAACTAGGGTTGACCATCCTCATTGCTTCTTCTTAATTTTCTTTACTTTTCAAAAAATAAAAAAAATAAAAAGTAAATTAGAAAAGAACAAGAGACTTGCAAGAGGACTATGTTACGAGCAAATGAAGAGCTATAAAGATTAAAAAAATAGATTTCGAGGCCATAAGGACTGATTTAATAGTTTCTTTGAACTACAAGGAGTACATTATAATTCACTTTTTAATATTATTGCCACCATATTAATGAAAGTGCCGTGTTGCCATTTCATTGGAAAAGAAAAAGGTATTAATAAAAAGATGTCATGAGGTTCGGATTGCTCAGATGCTACTCAAAAGCCCTTGAAGAACCAACCCTTATCCATGCGCTCCCAGTCTTTCCATTAAAGCATAGCAAAATTGTTCTTCTCTACTTGTTGCGTGAGTGAAAATCAATCAATGAAAGAATAAAAATTGAACAATCTTGGTATCTTGTTTTCTGCCCTCTTGTCAGCAA
>Ga0307513_10008078_pt1 | contig 13508 bp, 8 predicted proteins | sample 15_EM_MG_FD_202174 | JGI IMG/M metagenome (GOLD analysis project Ga0307513, IMG submission 202174) | Populus trichocarpa ectomycorrhiza microbial communities from riparian zone in the Pacific Northwest, United States - 15_EM | ecosystem: Host-associated > Plants > Roots > Unclassified | place...
AGCTAGGCTAGAAATTAAATGGACCTTGTGATGGTACTATCTAATTTGGTTGCATCAGTTGCTGAAGCAACTGAAAATGGAGTGGCGAGCCAGGTAATTTTCAGTATCAATGCGGAAGCTTAGTTTTCTTAGGCTAAAGGATATTTAAACATAAGAATATCAGAGAAGGAGCAAGTAGTATGTACTGTGAGGAGGCTTAGTCTTTTACGTTACCAAATTCATTCTAACTTTCACCTAATATAAACTTGCCGATATAGCTGAATTTGTAGGTTTGCAGCAAGTTTCTGATGTACAAGGAATCGTGGAATGACAAACTTTTGAAAATGTCCTCTCCACCTCCATAGATATAATTAAAGATGACAAGTTACAATAACTATTGAAAATATCTTATATTTATTTTATGTAATGACAAAGAAATGTGAAAGAAACGTAAAGGTTTTATTAATTTTATACTTTCTAAACCAAATAATAATTGAACAAGCAAAATTAGATCTCCATGTGTAAAGTATAAGAATAAAAAGTTCTATCATAAAAATATTATGATGATGTATCTTTTTAAAAGAATTTGTCAAGAAATATTCACGTTGGTATATATACACAGAGAACTCTATGTTCCCCACGAAACTATGTTAAAAAGAATAGTTGACCTAACTTCTAGTTCTAGTAATATACCCATGACACATTTTTGGGCTCTAATGTTGGAAGAAAATCAAAAATATATATCATTGAGAAGAGTATATCAGAACGCCTAGTAAATTGCCAAAAACTAGTTGAAAAAGATCAAAATATACAAAATGAGAAAAAATAACAGTGTATTTTCAACTAATGAAGGTCCTATTGGCAAAAACAATTCAATTTGAGGAGGAAAATTCAAAATTAGATGTTTAAGGAATCAATTGAAATTTTTCAAGATTTAATTGAATTCATTGAGAGCTTAAATGCAAGAAAAATTGATTTTTGAAGTCAATTTAGGCTTTAATTGAAAGAAATTAAAGTTTGGGAGTTGAATTGTAATTTTTAAAAGTTACTTTTGTCAAATCAGGGGCTTAATTGCAAAAATATTAAAGTTTGATGGGCAATTAGAGACTTGATTGAAGAAATCCAAAACTAAAGATCAAACTGGAAAAAAAACATGTGAATATAGAGACTGAAATTAACCAAATCAAGAGAAAAATTGAAAAAATTAAAAGTTTGTTGGTCAATTAAGGATCAAAATGCAAAAATTCAGAACTGAGGTCCAAAATTAAAAAACAAATGGCCAACTTAGGGGTTGATAAATAAGTTTGGCAGGGGTGAAATTGCATTAAATTAAAAGTTATTGTGTCAATTAAAGGTCCACGTGCCATAATTGGAAGAACACAGACTAAATTAAAACTTTGTTAAATCCCAAATTAAAAACTTTAATTTCTAGAGTCTAAAGCTTGTTGTGGAGTTCTAAACCTCCAAATGGCATGAGGTCTTTTGCAAATAGAAGAGGAACATCCCTTCTACAACCCTATTTCCATGAAATTAGATGTTTAAATCCTAATTTTTTAATAGAAGTCCCAATCATCTGGTCTCTGATCAGCCATCACTTAATTTTTAGATTTTGGACCGATTAGATTAACACATTTCAAGAGCTCGTTGTGGAGTTCTAAACGTCTAAATGACATGAGGTTTTTTTAAGATGGAAGAGGAACATCCTTTGTACAATCTATTTCCATGAAATTAGATATTTACATTCTAAATTTTTCATAAAAGTCTCCAACATCTAATCCATGATCAGCCATCACTTGATTTTTAGATTTCGGGCTGATCAAGTAGGCACTTTAAAGGAATAAATGTGGAGCTACAAACCTTTAAATTGAGCAAAAATTGATTCAAATGAAAGGTGTACATCCACTTTACCAAATTCAAGTGATCTTAGATGACGATGATGTCAGAATTACTCCAACAAAATCTCGAAAGTGGGCAACTCAGTCAGCCTTAACAGTGTAACTACCATGCAAAAAAATGATTTAGTTTTCATGTGCTTACATACAAATGCTCCTTAATGAGTTCTTATCAAGGGTTCACAATACTCCTCTCAAGATCAAGAGGTTAGAAATGGATTCAAGATCTCCTAAAATCCTAACAAACTCCTATAAATACTCCCTTCAAGATCAATAAAAGGGGCTGGAAAAAAAAGGGGAAAGAAAAAATAAAAAGATAAGAAAGAGGAGAGAAATAACAATAAAAAATATAAGGGTAAAGGTCCAAAAGCCGAAACAAAAGTTTTCTTAAGCTTTGTAAGTTTGTGAGAAGCAAAATTTTCCTAAGGAAAGCCAAGAGATAATAATTGTTTTAGATATACATTGCAGACCCAAATTTAAAACATGTTCTTTATGGCCTGTTTTTGTTGTTTTTTTATTTGTTTTGGCCTATATTTGATTCATTGACAATCAAAGTAAATGGATGCTACATTATTGATCCTTACATGATTTACAACATGTATGTGCCTTCGGTTTATCCATATCTGGTCTAGTTTGAGAGTCACCTTGTTAGGTTTACGTTGAATGTTCTTCATTTGTTCTTCGTGTTCTTCCTAAGAACATTGTCTTAGGTACATGATTTTAACTTGTTTTGCTTTATTTATTTGCTCAGAACTCTTCCTAATACATGATTAACCAATAATATAGTGTTTATTTGCATCAATAAAAAATTTCGATGGCTTTTAATTCTAGAATTTAGGTTTAGAACCAAAACCAATTTTGATAAAATTGTGATATTTTAGTGATAGCTGAAGTAATTGGATGCTAGATTATTGATCCTTGCATGATTTCCAACATGTATGTGCCTTCATTGTGACCAAATATGGTCTAATTTGGAACCCCCGTTGCTTGGTTCGTTTCAAGTGTTCTTCGTGTTTTTTTTATTGTTTTTTTGTTTAATCTGTTTGGTTTGCCATAATTTTGGTTAAGGGGTTTTAGGGTTTAAGGGTGAGTTTGGCAACCACTAACCCGATAAAAAAAAATAGATCAAAAGGTTTAATATCCTGTTTGGTTTGCCATAATTTTTGTTATGGAGTTTTTGGGTTTAAGGGAGTGTTTAACAAACACCCTTTAAGTCTATTTTTTGTAATTTTATTACAAAAAAAAAAAATTGTCAAACAAAGCCTAAAAAAATAAAAATAAATAATTTTTTTTCTTATATATGACTAAAAATCTTAAAGTTATTTAAGCATTTTAAAATAAATCTAAAATACTTTGATATGTTTTGAAAAAATCTAAAGGATTTTGACCTGCATTTCAAAAATACCAAAACTTTTTATTTTTCTCTTTTAATATGCGAGATTATAAACTTATAGGTAAAACATATTCCTGTTATTAAATAAGAAGATAATTTTTTTGTTGACATTAGAACGATTACGTCTTTTTAATTTGATAAGATAAAGACCTCCTTACTGAGAAGGATTTTTCTTAAACCTTAGATAACAAACGATTAGACTATTAACATAACTTTTTCTTAGTTTATATCAAACAAATAAACAATGCAATTTACCTCAAGTAAGGTATATTATGAGTGTTAATATATTTTCTTTACGCAATCAACCCTCTTTTCTAGATTCTAAGACCAGTTAGGATTTGTATTCACCAAAATACTAGGTGGCGACTCTCAATCTCTTTTTTATACTGATAAAAGGAAAAAATTATTTATCTTTTCCACTCATTTAAATAATATATACCATTTAAAAACCCACACAAATCAGGTCCTTTAAATTTTTTAAACAATCAATTTTTGAACACAAGTTCATTTGTGTTATTTTCAGTCCCTAATTAGAGAGAAAAGAAAGACAGAGTTGCTAGATTTCAGCGAAGAGAGAGAAAGTTGTCATTAGCTCCATTTCTTGCCACCAAAAATGGGTTTGCTTTGTATCCACGGATTCCATTAGATGAAAAGGACTTCATGATGATTGTTTAGAGTCTTGATGTTGCAAGAAAAACCATATCAGAGTCAAGAAAGCCAAAACTAAACCTATTTGATTTTGGATTTTTGGACCTTTCTGTTTTTTGTATTTAGAGTTGATGGAATGGTTTATATTAGGGTGATGGTAAGGTGTTTTTAAGTTGAAATAGCTTGAAAATTAGGTTTTTTTGGGCAAAAGACAAGTTGCCTTGATTTTTCCAACCACCATTGTGGCAGCCATAATCTGGGGTTGCAGACGACACATTGTTAGCCTTGATGGGTAAGTTGTTGCCTGCTTATTGTTTTCCAAGAAAATAGGTCGTCTATCCCTTTAAAAAAATTAAAATAAGCTTAGGTCCGCTAGCCTAGGCTTAAAGGCTCACCAATACTCATGGGCTCTTCATTTCAGTGGCCTAGACACACTGAGTCATGAACCTGCAAGTCTGGGTTTTTTTTTTCTCTCTCTCTCTTTTAAAAGGTTAAATATAAATTTAAGGGCAAAAAATATTGAACTTGATTGAGTTCAAAGTCTAGGTCACGGGTTTAACGAGTTAAGTCATAACAACCGGGCAATTATTTTTTTCTAATATCGCTTTTTTTAACAAGTATTTTTTATATATATTTTTTAAAAAAATAATTTTAAAATTTATGTTTCAATTAATATCCTTCATCAATGATTTTTTTTATTATTATTTAACCTTTTTTGGATATAAATTTTTTTAATAGTACTGTTGTGCGTATTTATTTTTAAAAAAAATAAAAAAATATTTATTTTCAAAAAAATATTTCTGGTATATGTATTCTTGCATAATATTGTTTTTCACTTTTATTTTATTTAATCAATTTAATATGTGTATCATTTGATTGAATAAAAAAATAATTTTAGTAAACAAATACATTCAATTTTTTCATATTATTTTTAGTTATCGTTAATATTTTTTTTCTCGTTTATTACTACATATAGTTCTCAATTTATTTAATTACATGTGTTTGGGTCAAGACAACATAAATTAAAAGTTTGGGGACTTAATTAAACTTTGGATTAGTTTAATTAATTAAATCATGAACTTAATTGAAGAATTGATAAGTTTTGGGACTTAATTAAACTTTGATTTAATTAATGAATGCAATCAGGGGCTTAATTGAAGAAATACCTAAGTTTCGGGCTGATTAGAGACAACATTGCAAGAAATTAAAGTCCAAGGACCGTTTTGTAAATGGTGCTATAATTAAGGGACCCGATTGATAAATGTCAAAAGTAAGAGGGGTAAATTGGAAATTTCGATTACAGGAGAAAACGGTGCCGTTTCAAAGCAAACCGTTTGTCTCCTTCATCCCACATCCCACCGATTCAGCAGAAAATGGCTCCAGATCGCGGGTCACGTCCGACACGAAGCATGATTCCTGTTTTTCCTCATTCACACAAGGAATGATCCACGTTCTCTGGCTTTATAAAATTCAGAGAAAGGAGGAGAAGTGGGAGGCAGAACAACACAGGAGCTGGAAAAACAAAGAAAAATTAGACGAAGACATGGAGGAAGAGCGAAACAGAGAGGGGAGGACAACGAACGAAGAACGACGAAAAAACAGGACCAGCAACAAGGGGAGAAACCCAGAAACAGATACAGGGGAGCCGAGAACCAGCAAAAAAATCCAGAACAATTCACGAAGATCAAGAGGACGAAAACACAGACACAAACGGGAGGGCTTGGAAGCTGAGAAAAGTCGTAAGAAAACAAAAGGAGAACCCGAAAACGCCGACAGACGAAGAAGAGAATCACCATCGTCTTCAAACGCCAGCTTCGCCTCTAATAAGCCCAGGTAAGTATCTTCTCTTTGTTTTTCTGCTTTTGCAACAACTCAATAGTAGTGGGAAGGTACACGCGTGAATTTAATTCACGCGTGCCTCTTCCCAACAGTGCCCAGCCGGGTCACTGGCTTGGGCCAGTGACCGGGCTGGGCTGACTGGGTTCAGCCCCTCCATGCGGGCTGGGTCAGATCCACCCAAAAAAACTCCGGCCCAATCTGGTTTAGGTCAAGGGTGTGTTTTGCAAAACACACCCTTATGCTTTACCCCTTTGTTTTCACCCCTTTTTATTTTGATATCTAATCAAATGAACCTCTTTGTAATATCACAAAATTTCAAAAATATTTGTGGGTCCTTTTGAATTTATTTGTAGATCTTTCATATTTTTTTTACGTATTTCACTATATAATTAATCTATGAATTTTTATTGTGAAATACAAATCTAGTTTACAATACTTTTTCCGAGAAAAATAAAAAATATGCATGCATTGATTTAAATTTATTTTATTCACCGATGTCAGAGTCAGAAATATCATACGTTTTATTTTTTTGCTACGTAATATTTACCAACGCTAGAGTTGAAAGTATCTGTAGTTGAATATTCATTGACGTCAAAGTCAAGAATATTACAAGCAAACCATCATAGTATAAATCAATAAACTTTTAGCAATTTAAAACAAAATCAACAATGCAACCTGTCATAAGCAGGATATTTAAAGGGTGATAATATCTTCTATTTCACATAACTAGTCTCATACCATAAAATCTATGTTAACCAGTTAAGATTCCTAGTTGTCGCACGTGTGCGGCGTCGCGATGATCGTCCTCCACACTCAATTGTGTGCGTATCTGGAAAATATGGGAAGACAAGGAATTCTTGTCTTTTATCAGTGGAAAAATGGAATGGAGTCGCCACCTAGTATTATGGTCACTAGGAACCCTAACTGGTCTTAGAGATCGGGTACGCTCTGCATGCAAGAGACCAACCAAGAAGACGAGAAGACAGAGAAGAGTGTTACCTGGAATGGAAGTGCTCTGGTAGCTGAGTTGACGGCGGCTTGCGATGGCGGTCGGGCGTTGTTCCAGGCGGCGATGCTGCTGTTACAGTTTTGTTTTCTTCTTCCCGCTGCCTTCTGTTATCTATGTCCCTCCCCCTCGTTTGTTCTGTTCTTCCCCGTTTATGGTCTGGCGATGGCAATACCGTCTGCGTCAAAGAGGAATGATGGAGGTGGCGTTGCGGTGGCGAATAAATCCGGGCGGTGATCCTTCTTCTTCTCCCTTGTGTCTCTCTGCGTTTCTGTTTTTTTCCTTCTCTTTTTTCTTCTTTTCTGTTGTTGTATCTCTCTTCCTCCTCTCCTTTGTTGTTTTTTATTCTCCAAACGATCTTCCTCCCTGCTTCTCTCAAGTCACACCGGCTTTCTTATCAAAATTTTTGTTGTTTTACATCCGAAAACTCTTCTCACTCCGTCTGCGTGCCCGTTCGTTTTTTTTTAAAACCAAAATCCTTCCCCCTCTTATTTTCTATTTTCTATCCCCTTTCGCCCCCCTCTGTTATGTCTTCCCCACTCTCTGTCTTTCGCTCTTTTTCTTCCCCTTTTCCTCCAAAATCCCCCCTGTAATATTTTTCTCTGGTCGTTCCCTGTTTTCTCTTCTCTATTATTTCCCCTTTTTTTTTCTTTTTTTTTCTTCTCTGTGTTGCCGCTCTTTCTTTTTTTTACTCTCCAGCTCCCCCCCTCATTTTACTTCGTCTCTCTTCCTCTATTTATAAGCAGGAAGAGAGAGAGAGGCCACCCTGCCCTGTCTCGTCAAGGTGCAGGGCTGCACCAGGGTGGTGAGGGCAGAGAGAGAGGAAAATAGTGGCGTTGCAGGGGAACATAATAGCCTTTTCTTCCCCTGTTCTCTGCGCGTGCAGGGGAAGAAGAAGACTTACGGCGCCATTCAAAACGGCACCGTTTGCTTCTTTCTCTCTCTCTCTTTTTTTAACAGTACATGAAACTGCGCCGTTTTGCCCAAAACGCGCCGTTTCATTTAAAAGGAAATGACGCCAAAATGCATCAATTTCGAATCACTCTTTTAATTTGCGCGCTTTTTTTTTATTTTGGTCCTTGGTTTCGGATTTCTTCAATAAAGTCACTAATTGGCCATCAAACTTCAATATTTATGCAATTAAGCCCCTGATTTGACCAAATTAACTCTCAAAAATTATAATTTGACCCCAGCACTTTAATTTCTTCCAATTAAAGCCCAAATTGACTTCAGAATCAATTTTTCTTTCAATCAAACCCTCCATAAATTCAATTAAACCTTCAATAAATTCCATTGAGTCCATAAACATCTGATTTTGGACTTTTCTTTCTCAAATTGAATTTTCTTCATCAACAGGACTTACACCAGTCAACAATATGTTGTCAAATTCTCATCTTTGTATTTTTGAACCTCCTCAACCAATTTTTGACCATTTTTTGGGCGCTCTGGCATCCTCTTTTTACTGCTATTATTATTATTATTATATATATATATATATATATATATATATATATATATATTCTCCTTTTTATGTGGGGGACCCAAAAATAGGTTACAACACTAGTGATCATTATACTAGATGGCGACTCTTTACACAAGACCTTTACATATTAAAAAACAAGATGTCAAAAATATATTCTTTTCATTTTCATTGAATTTAATTTTTTAAGGTTGCTGCGATGTCGGGTATGACAATATGTATGTATAAGCTTTTCAATTTACTCTTTAAAATTTTTTATATACAAAAATGCATCGAAAAAGCCTGTTTGTACAAATTGTTTCTAAGATAAAAATATATTTGGCCCGCAGGTGACCTATTGTCTAGTTTGTTCATCAAAAAACAAATTGAAGCAAACAACATGAAGCGAGAAAAAAATAAGGGCCTAGTCAGGTGGGCCTCCCTGGCAGGCCCGTGCATGGACCCTAAAGACATGGGCCAGGTAGGTTGGGCAGGCTTGCTAGGCCCAACAACACTTGGCATTTTCTTTATTTTTTTTTGTTTCTAATTTAGTTTAAAGATTAATGCTTGTTTTTATATGTTTTTTTCAAAAAAAAAGTTTATTTATATTTAGATTAATATCCCTTTTCTCTTTTATTTTATTTAAAGAGTATCAAATAATAGTTATTTTTTAGTTATGCATTTAATTTTTGAAGAGATTTTTTTTAATTTAGCTATGTTTTTTTTTAATCTTTTGTATAGATGAACTTTATTTTTGAAAACAAAAAAACTTTATTTTCAAATAATATTTCTAATAAATGCAACCATGCATAGTCTTGCAAAATTAAATATCTTGATTTACATTTGTCTCTTGATTTTTTTTCATTTTTATTTTTAGTTATTATTTATGGTTTTTTTTTCATTTATTAACATATATGCATAAAAAATTTTATTTTCACTAATAGTTTTTAATTGCAAAAACATGTCAAAAAAACTTGTGTAAAAAATTTCTTATTGGGAAAAAAATATTTAACCCGCAGCAAAGCTCGGGTCAAGTATCTAGTACAAATTAAAAGCTCATTAAAAGAGTCAAGTCCATCTTAATCAGGTTAGGCTTCATTTGTAATTTTTTAATAATTGGTGTCTAGCTTAATTGGTATCTTAGATAGTGTTTGATTATTGTTTCGAGATAAAATAATTGTGTTTGGTAATGATATACAAGACACAGTAATTGTATTTGTATCATATTTGGTTATAATGAACAAGGCAAAATAAAATATGAAAAAAAAAACTTATTTTATCCTTAATATGAATTGGTTCCAGACTTATATATTTTAAAAAATAATTAGATATTTTTTTTACTTTAGTTTATATTGAGTATTGAAATTAATAATATTATAATAATGCTAGTTATGAAATCATGACTAACTTGACAGGTTAACCTGGAGCCTAGATTAGTCCGAGTTTAAGAAACAATATAGGAATGATTAACTCGACTTGACCAGGTCAAAAACTTAGGTTAACCCGAGATAAAACACAGATAAAAAACCCGTTGACTTTTTTGAAAAACAATGGTCAAAATAAGGTTATTGTGACTATTTTTTAAAGAAAATTGGGCTAGCTGGGTTGAGCCTCCTGAATCGTGACTAGAACCTTGCCTCTAGTCGACTCCCGAACCAAATTTTAAAACTATGATAATAACAAATTTTATTCTTACATTGACTTGGTCAATCCATGATGACCCTTTCAACCTATAATCTGGGCCTTGCCTCGGTTGACTCTCAAATCGGGTTTTAAAACTATGATAATAACAAATTTTATCCTTACATTGACTTGGATCAACTCGAGTTGACTCTCTTGATCAATGCCTCGGGTTGACACCCGAATCAAGTTTTAAAACTATGATAATAATCGTTTTTATTTTATTTCGACCCTTCCGACATGTGATTTGGGCCTTACACCAGGTCGACCCCTAAGACGGATTTAAAACTATGATAATAACCACTTTTGTCTTTATATTAACCCGGATCAATGGTCAACCCCACTCGTGACCCTAGACTAGGGTCCCTAGTCATGCCTTGCATTGACCTCTAAATCAGGTTTTAAAAATATGATAATAATTAAAAATATTCTTACACTAACTCGGGTTAACTTGGGTCAATCAAACCCTTGATCGGGATCTCGACCAGTGACCCGAGATTTGTCCCCGATCAACCCCCGAGTTGTGTTTTAAAATTAGGATAATAATATTTTTTATCCTTACATGTCTTACTTAAACAATATTGGAATAGAAAGTTTTATACAAGAATATTTTAGAAATAAAAAATAAAAAATATTATCTTTGGAGATATATCATTTTTGTACCTTCTGTTTTGAATATATATATATATATATATATATATATATATATATATATATATATACAGATTTTATTTCTATAATCATAGTTATTGTTCATTTTCTTTAATGTCAATGATGTGATGGATTAAAATGATATGTTTTAATTTTTTGTAAAAAGATTATTGATTCATATTTTGAGGTTGTCAATCAAACATATCAAATTATTTCTTAGGAAACATATATAACTATTAGGACCCACAAAGAACTCATCAAATTTAATATATATTAATTTGAGATAAAGAACAATTTTTTAAAAAAAAAGAGATGAGATGAAGGGAAAAAAAACACTAAAGAAAAGAAGAATAAAGCTAAGAAGAAAGGGTAAAATTAGAGAAAGAGGAAACAATAATATGTAATTTGTTTTCTTAATTCATCAAAATTGACAATAAAAAACTATATATATAAATATAGTAAAACCCCAAAACAACTAATAATTAGGATTTTAGCCATTAAATAAGATTTTCCAACTATATAATATAAATAAAATCTAATTAACAAACCCAAATAAAAATACAATAATATGGGCATAGACATACTGAGTTTCTCAACCACATCTAGAAAATTAAAAGACACCAATTAAATGTTTTATCAGCGTGTATACAACATTTCATTGGTCATTTACATAACCAACAAAGTTACCAAAGGAAACACATCTTCAAAAAAAGTTTTGTAGAGGATTTGCTATGCATCAACAATTCAGTCAACATTACAAATTACCAATGAAAAGGTCGATGGAATATTGATGCCAAAGAAATAAAATGCACCGACTAGATTTTATTGGTCATGCCATTAGTAAATAAATTATTGATGAAATATTATGGAACCTATTGTGTTGGTACAATCTTATTGTTGTTGATGGAGTAGGCGACCAAAATTTGCCGTAAAATGTCTTTCGCTAAGTTCATCGAAGATTTTAAAACTTCTTAAGAATTTTGTAACTTGATGAAATAATGCCTCTATGGTTAATGGAATCACCAACTAATTTTTTTATTTGATGGTGATTCTGTCAGAAAATTAGAAATATTTTTTTAGTTATGTAGTTGTTAAATTAAAAAAAAATCACAATAACACCAAACACTATCAATTTTATTGAACACCAAGATTATTAATTTAAAGGTAGAGGTGAAGTGAGGGATATCCTGGACCAAAAGGACCGACTTGAGGAGCAAGATAATGTGAAGCCATATGATATTCCATCATTTTCTCTGAATTCCACCTATTTTTTTTTTTAATATGGCTTTCTTGTTTTCTTTTAATTTGGCTACCCTCTCCTCGACCTGTTCTAGGATCCTCAATTAGGATTCTGACATTGATTGGCTTGTGCTAGACTATTGTATGCATAGAGTCAAAGCAATACAACCCGACTTTTCTCTAATCGATGTTATAGGCATTTATAAACTCGATTTCTATCGGGTCCATCGGTTGCTCCAGCTTCCAACTCCAACTGTAGGATCGTGATGAGGATAGGTGGTAAAAGCATCTTATCCATGTTTTTCAAACATTGCAGCGTTATATTCATACAAAATTAAAAAAAAATATCAATTATAATTAAAAGAATTCTAAAAGTTACAAGAATTAAAAAAAAAACTTACAACAAATGCATCAGCTTTGTTATCTACAAACTTCTTATTCTCTTTCCCTTTATCCGTCTTTCTTATATAACTCCATCAGAATAGGCTCGAGCTTAGGTTGTTGTTTCTGCAAAATAAATAACCAGCCTCACTCAATCATAATTTGACTTGATGATAAATACTCATGCAATGACCAAAAAATTACTATGAGTTCTGCATCATCCCATAATTATTCATCAAAATATTTTAAAAGTTAAAAAAACCTAGTTGTATTTACATTTAATTCTTCATCTAAAGGGATGTTACGTTAACATTCACCTGAATAACTAAGATTTATTCTCATTGCATTCATTATTATACTCTTATAAAAATTATTATTATCATTCGTAAATCCATATGTCACGCATGTGTGGTATCGTGAGAATTATTACAACAAATTATACTATATCTTTTTCCAATTACATTTCAAGCAAGCCATTCACGTGCCATATCTAATTTTATATATTTATATAAAATCTCCTCTTCAGTTTTTTTTATAGAAATAATAAAAAGATTCCATACTATGATTACAAATTAAAAAAAAAAACCAGGTCGGTTTATAAATTTACACACAGTAATAAATATTAATAGTCATCATCATCAACGGACCAAATATTATTTGACCAAGATCAGCGGCTGAAAATTCTCAAGAAACTCCCTGTACTACACCAGATTATTTGTTTTCTACTTGGACCCCTTTACCCCTAGTGGCGTGTCCTAATAAAACCCTCGCTCCCTCCCTCCTCACTCCAAAAACCACATAAACCCTAATTTTTACAGATTCCATTTCTCAGTAACCAGAAATCAAACCCTAGAAAACGAAGGTTACAGTTTGAAAGAGGGTTCTTGATAAGAGCCAACATTTACAGGTTTGTGTCGTTTCTTTTTTGTTTCTTTTTTGGATTTTTTTTCTGGCGTTTTTTTGGCAAACGTTTTGATTCTTGTAACTGTATTGTTTGTTCATTTCTCAGCTTAATCCTTGTGGTTTTATTGCCGTGTTTTATGTTTTACGAGATGGGTTATTGATGTTTTATGAAATGGGTGAGTAGCGATTGAAACCCAGATTTGGTTTTGTTGAAAATTGGGATTTTTTGGTTTATTTTTTGTTTTATTTAATGGGTTTTTCGGTTTTGTGATAATGGGTGGATTGGAATGGTAATTGTAGCAAGGTTTTGTTTTTTTTTGGTGCTTGAATTTTTTAATCTAGAGTAGAATAATTGAATTTGTGAAGAGAAAATTTCAGTGTTTGTGAAGAAAAATGAAATATAGCTGTTAATCTCATGTCGAATTGTTAAGTAATTTT
>Ga0307513_10008079_pt1 | contig 13508 bp, 10 predicted proteins | sample 15_EM_MG_FD_202174 | JGI IMG/M metagenome (GOLD analysis project Ga0307513, IMG submission 202174) | Populus trichocarpa ectomycorrhiza microbial communities from riparian zone in the Pacific Northwest, United States - 15_EM | ecosystem: Host-associated > Plants > Roots > Unclassified | place...
AGCTCATCCCGGCGCAGCCCCGGCACCCGCCGATGGGAGTTGTCGCGCAGCCCGACATCCTCGGGCCGGATCAGCTCGCGCCGGGCCCGCAGGTATTCGCCGATCAGGTTCACACTCCCGACCATAAGCCCGTTCGTACCGCCGCTGGGTAGCCCTGGCGGCACCCCTCTGACCGGGGGAATGGTTGCCTGCCGGGATTCGACGCACGCTACCGGCATGACTACACGAACTTGGCTCATCACCGGCGTCAACAGCGGTTTCGGCAGGCAGCTCGGCGAGCAACTGCTGTCTCGCGGCGACCGCGTCGTCGGCACCTTCCGCGCTCTCGGCAGCGTCGACGATCTGTCGGCCCGCTGGCCGGACACCTTCCGCGCCGCCCACCTCGACGTCACCGACCCGGCCGAGATCACCGCGGTGGTCGACGGGGCCTGGGCCGCCCTGGGCCGGATCGACGTCGTCGTCAGCAACGCCGGGTACGGCCTGATGGGCGCGGCCGAGGAGCTGACCGACGAGCAGGTCGTACACCAGATTTCGACCAACCTGACCGGCTCGATCCGGCTGATCCGGGCCGCGCTGCCGCACCTGCGCCGGCAGGGTGGCGGCCGGATCCTGCAGGTCTCGTCGGTCGGCGGCCAGGTGGCCTGGCCGGGCGGATCGCTCTACCACGCCACGAAGTGGGGAGTGGAAGGCTTCGCGGATGCGCTGGCGGGCGAGGTGGCCCCGTTCGGCATCGGCGTCACCATCGTCGAGCCGGGCGGCGCCCGCACCAACTTCCGTTACGGCAGTTCGGTGCTGGCCGACCGCATCGAGGACTACGACGCCACGCCGGCCGCGGCAATCCGCCGCATTCTCACCGACGGTACGACCCAGGGCCTCGGCGATCCGGCCCTGATGGCCGCCGCGATGATCACCAGCGTCGAGCAGGACCCGGCGCCCCGCCGGCTGGTCCTGGGCAGCGACGCCTACCAGGCCCTGGATGGCGCCCTGACCGCCCGGCTGGCCGACGTCCGCACCCAGCGCGAGTCGGCGCAGGCGACAGACGCCCCTTTGGTCGGTGTGACCACGGCAAGCCCGGCCGACCTGGACGCCTAGCACCGGCGGCCGATACGTACGGTCGATGACCTGGCATGATCGGCCGATGAGCTCCACTGCCGCGTCCCGCTATCTCCGGCGATCCGGCCACGAGATGCTGGACCGGCTGGCCGACGGGATCCGGCTGGAGCAAGGCGCGGCCCTCGTCGTCTGCGGTGAGGCGGGAATCGGCAAGACGGCCCTGTTGCGGCAGGCGCTGGACGGCGCGCCGGGCCTGCGGACGCTCTGGGTGAACGGCGTCGAGTTCGAGATGGAGTTCGCGTTCGCGGCGCTCGACCAGCTTTCGCGGCCGGTGCAGAACCGGCTCGACCAGCTCTCCGCGGGCCACCGCGACGCCCTGGAGACCGCGTTCGGCCGGCGGGAAGGCCGCGAGGCCGATCGGTTCGCGGTGGCGAGTGCCTTTCTCGGGCTGCTCTCCAATGTCGCCTGCGACGGACCGGTCGTCTGCGTGGTGGACGACGCCCAGTGGCTTGACCGCGCCTCGGCGCAGGCGCTGGCGTTCGCGGCCCGGCGGATCGAATCCGAACCGGTCGGAGTCGTCTTCGCGATGCGGGAAGCCAAGGCCGTTCCCGAGATCGTGGGACTGCCGCAACTTGTCCTGACGGGGCTCGGCGATCAAGCCGCGCGGGAGCTGCTCGCCTCGAACCTGCCCGGGCCGCTGGACGAGCGCGTCCGGGAACGGATCCTGGCGGAGGCGCGCGGCAATCCGCTGGCCCTGTTGGAACTGCCCCGCAGGCTTGGGCCCACCGGGCTGGCCGGAGGTTTCGGCCTGCCCACCCCGGCCTCACCTGCGAGCCGGATCGAGCTGATCTATCGGGAACGGCTCGGCCGGCTCACCGGCGCGGCCCGGACTCTGCTGCTCTTGGCCGCCGCCGAGCCGCTCGGTGACGCCGGACTGTTGTGGCGTGCGGCCGATCTGATCGGCGTTCCGGCCGGCGCCGGCGACCAGGCGGAGGCCGACGGCCTGATCGAGCTCGGCTCGCGGGCCACGTTCCGGCATCCGTTGGTGCGCTCGGCGGTGTACAGATCGGCGTCGCCGGCCGACCGGCGCAAGGCACATGGCGCGCTCGCCGAGGCCACCGACCCCGACGCCGATCCGGATCGGCGCGCCTGGCACCTCGCGCGGGCGGCGGCACGGCCCGTCGAACAGATCGCTGCCGATCTGATGTGCTCGGCCGAACGGGCAAGGCAACGCGGCGGTGCGGCCGCCGAGGCGGCATTCCTCGAGCAGGGTGCGGCGCTCACCCCCGATCCGGTACGGCGGGCGCGCCGAACGCTCAGGGCGGCCAGGGCCAAACTGGAGGCGGGCGCGTTCGACGAGGCGCTGAGTCTCGTCGAGTCCGCCCAGGCGGGGCCGCTGGACGATGTCCTGGCCGTGCAGGCCGATCTGCTGCGTGGCCAGGCCGCTTTCTTCCAGGAGGGTGCCGCCGACGCGGTGGGTCACCTGCTGCGGGCGGCCGAACGGGACACCGTACACGCCCGCCTGCATCTGCTGGACGCCGTCCAGGCCGGGCTGGTGGTCGGCCGCGCGGCTCCCGCCTTGCAGCGGGCCCTGGCTGCGGCGCGGCAGGCACCGCCCGCGCCTGCCACCGCGTCCACGGCAGACGAGCTGCTGGACGCACTCGTCGGCTATCTCGACGGCGACCTGCGGACCGTTCCGGTGCTCAAGCGGGTCCTCGCGGATGTCGCCGACCCGCTCTGGGCGCGGCGCCTGTCGCTGGCCGTCCTGCTGGCGGTGGAGCTGTGGGACTTCGCGTTGGAGGAGCGGCTGGCCACCCACGCTGTCTCCACGGCCCGCGCCGACGGCTCACTGGTCGTGCTGCCCGTGGGATTGTGGATGATGGCGGTGGGCGCCGCCCAGCGCGGCGACTTGCCGGCGGCGGTGAGCCTGCTCAGCGAGGCCGACGACATCGCCTCGATCACCGGAGTGCCCATCCACTGGTACGCGCACCTGCAAGTGGCCGCCGTCCGGGGCCGGCGCGCCGAGGCCGAGGCGCTGATCGCCCGGGTGGCGCGCGAGGCCCGGCAGCGGGAGAAGGGGATGCTCGCCGCGATGGCCCACAACGCCACCGCCGTGCTGGCCAACGGCCTGGCCGAGCACCGGACCGCGTTGGACGCCGCCCGCCGCGCGCTCGCGGACGCGGACCTCCCCATGACGAGCCTCACCCTCCCGGAGTTGGTCGAGGCCGCCGTGCGCTGCGGCGAGCAGGCCATCGCGTACGAGGCCTATGCGCGCCTGTCCCGGCACGCCGAGGCGGCCGGCACGGAGTGGGCCCTCGGCGTGCGGGCGGCGATGGCGGCCCTTCTGTCGGACGATCCCGAGGAGCTGCACCGCGAAGCGGTCACCCGGCTGGCCGCCAGCGGCATGACGATCTGGTCGGCTCGGGCGCACCTGCATCACGGTGCATGGCTGCGCCGGGAAGGCCGCCGCCGCGACGCCCGGGAGGCCCTCCGCGCCGCGCACACCATTTTCACCCGGGCGGGGGCCGGCGGATTCGCCGAGCGAGCGCGGGTGGAGCTCGCGGCCACCGGTGAACGGGTCTCCGCGCCGGTCCGGGTCGCGCTCGACGCCCTCACGCCCCAGGAGCTCAACATCGCCCGCCTGGTGGCGACCGGTGCGACGTCCCGCGAGGTCGCCGACCGGCTCTTCCTCAGCCCCCGCACCATCGATGCCCACTTACGCAGCGTGTTCCGCAAGCTGGAGATCACCTCCCGGCGGCAACTCGGCAAGGCATTAGCGGCCGAAGCCGGATGATCACCCGCGGACAAGCGCGGCCCATCCGATGACGCCACCCCGCGCGGCCCATCTGAGGACGCCGCCCGCACGGGCGACCGGCCGAGGTGCCGGTCGCCCATGATGCGGCTCCGTTTCCGCCGAGCCGAGATCAGTCCCAGAGGCTGAGTGCGATCGCGAAGGTGACCACCGGGATCAGCAGCCACGGTTCGGCGAGGATGAGCAGAGCGGTGAAGGCCAGCGAGGTCCAGGCCAGACCCTTGGCGATCCGGCGCCGGGTCCGGCGCTTCTTGCTCTTCGCCTTCGGGTACGCGGTTTCGTCGGCGGACGGCGCCGGGATGGCGTCGGCTTCCGGAGAGATGGACACGGGTGCCTCCTAATGCGGGTTGGTGTTCTCGGCGGCCTTGCGCAGCTGCTCGAGCCAGGACGCGAGCGAGTCGTCGAGCGCCGCGCGCAGGTTGTCTGTGTCGGCCCGCACCGGTTCGCCGTCCCACGACTCGGCGGTGTGCACGACCGTGGCGTCGCCGTCGGCGGCCAACGTCCATTCGTGGATGCCCGTGATGCCGTGGGCCGGGCCGCCCCACAGGATCCGGTGCGGCGCGTCGACCGCGTAGACGGTGGAGGCGATCCGCATGCCCGCGGTGCTCCACTGGAACGTCATCCCCGGCAGCAACGGGCCGTCGGCGGATGCGGTGTCGATGTCGCTCTGCCACGCCGGCCATCCGTCGACGTCGGTGTGCAGGTGCCACACCCGGTCGATCGGAGCACCGATGCGGATCTCGCGCCGGACGACGACGGCCGCGTTCTGGTCGATGTTTGTGATCATGGTCAGCTCCTCAGGTCGGAGTCGGGGATCCAGGAGCCGTGGATGCCGGCCGGCACCCGGCGGGGCAGCTCGACCGCCGCGACGGTGGCCAGGTCGCCGGCGTCGAGGATGAGCAGTTCGGAGGAGTCGGAACCCAGGTCGCTGACCACGCTGAGCAGGTAACCGTGGTCGTCGGCGGTGCCGCCGTCGGCCGGGACGAAATAGGGCTCCCCGGGCAGCCGGTCGCTGCCCAGCTCGGCGACCCGCCGCCGCCCGGTCTTGTGGTCGTACTTGACGACCGCCCAGTCGCTGCGGCCGCTGCCGGGGAAGGCCAGCGCGTACGAGTGCCGGTTCGGCAGGCCGACGAGCCGGTTGTCGATGGTGGGGAACTCGGTGACCAGGTCGTCGGTCATCTCCTCGGTGGCCTTGCCGGTGGCCGGGTCGAGGACCCACCGGTAGCCGGTCATGCCGACGCCGGGAACCGGGCAGTAGCCGGGGGCGCCCACCCACCACTTCCAGGTCGACTCCCACGACGTACGGTCGTAGCGCGGACCGTCGAGCACGATCCGGCCGGCCTCGTCCACGTACGCGTTGGCGCTGTGCAGCAGGGCGCTCGGCTCGACCTCGAACCACTGCACGACGGCTGGTCCGGTGCGCGGCAGGACGCCGATGCGCGGCTGGTAGGTGTCGCTCCACCGGTACGGGATCCCGGACTGCTCGGCCGGATTGAACACCACCGGCAGGTCGAAGAAGAGCACGTGCTCGGTGGTGATGGCGAAGTCGTGCATCAGCGACGGCCCGGCGTCCGTGATCACCTCGGTGCGGGTGATGTGCCCGGCGGGCGAGGCGGTGTAGTAGATCAGGTGCGGCGGGAACGGCGAGTAGCACAGGAAGTGCAGCTCGCCGGTGATCGGGTCTTCCTTGGTGTGCGCGGTCATCGGCGTCTTGAGGCCGCCGTGGAAGTCGAACACACCGACGGTGTCCAGCTCGGGGCTGACCTGCCAGGGCAGGTTCACCTCCTGCAGGGCGAGCAGCCGGCCACCGAACTCGATCAGGTGGGTGGCGGCCGCGCTGGCGGCCAGGTCCATCGACCCGTCCGGGCGGAACAGCGGCGCGTCCTCGTCCAGGGCCGTGGTGTGCACCCACCGGTTGCGGTACCACTCGGCCCTGCCGCCGCGCAGGCGTACGCCGTGCAGCATGCCGCTGCCACGGAACCAGTGGGTCGGAACGACGCCGGGCTTCGGGTTGTGCCCGTTGCGGATGTACCGCCCGTCCAGTTCCGGCGGGATCGAGCCCCGGACGGCCAGGCCGGTCGCGGAGATCTCGTCGGTGACCGGGGTGTAGTGCCCGCTGATGTAGGGCTTGGCGAGCTCGTTCACGCCATTGTCCTTTCTTCTGGATCTTGTCGGTGCTGCGGGAAGGTCAGGAGCGAACGGCCAGCAGGGCGAGCAGGGTGGTCGCCGCCGCGATCGCCGCCGCCGCGGTGAACGCCGCGCCGTAGTGGCCGCCGGCCGCGACGGCGGTGAGCGCGGCCAGCCCGCACGCGCCGCCGACCTGCCGGGTCGCGTTGATCAGTCCGCCGGCCAGCCCGCTGTCCTCGGCCGGCACCCCCGCCGAGGACAGCGTGGTGAGCTCGACGAACGCCACGCCCAGACCGGCGCCGGTCAGCAGGGACGGGCCGAGCAGGTCGGCGAGGAAGGTGCCGTCGGCCGGCGCCCGGGACAGCCAGGCCAGGCCCGCGGTGAGGGCGGCGAGGCCGGCGCCGAGGACGACCCGGCGCGGCAGAAACCGGTCGAGCCGCGGCGTGGCCCAGGACAGGGCGGTGATGCTCAGCGCCAGCGGAAGCTGGGTCACGCCGGCCCGGACCGGGCTGTAGCCCAGCGTCCGCTGCTGGTAGAGGGGGAGGAAGAAGAACAGGCCGACCCAGACCGCGCCGAGCAGGCTCATCAGCACGTTGGCCAGGGCGACCTGGCCGGTGCCGAGCAACCGCGGCGCAACCAGCGGATCGGCCGTCCGCCGCTGCCGGACGAGGAAGGCGCCGAGCAGTAGGGCCCCGGCGGCCAGCGACACCCAGGACGCCGTAGCGCCCCAGGCGGAGACTCCGTAGGTGACCGCGACGAGGCCGGCTGTGACGCTCAGTGCGCCGGGAGCGTCGACGGTACCGCCGCGGGGCCGGTCGGCGGCGACCCACCACCAGGTGGCGGCCAGCAGCGCGAGGGACACCGGCAGCGTCGCGAAGAACACCGCACGCCAGCCGAACGGTCCGCTCAGCAGCCCACCGAGCAGCACGCCGGCGGCACCCCCGGCGCCGGAGACCGCGCCCCAGACACCGAGCGCGGCACCCCGGGCCGGGCCTGCCGGGAAGAGCCGGAGTACCAGTGCCAGCGCGGTCGGCGCCAGCAGGGCCGCGCCCACGCCCTGAACCGCCCGCGCGCCGATCAGGGTCGCCGCGTCACCGGCCAGGCCGGCGATCAGGGTCGAGACCGTGAACAGGGCGAGTCCGGCCAGGAAGACCCGGCGCAGGCCGTACACGTCGCCCAGCCGGCCGCCGAGCAGCAGCAGGGCGCCGAAGAGCAGGACGTACGCGTTCACCACCCAGGACAGGCCGGCCGGGGACAGCCGCAGCCCGTCGCGGACCTGCGGCAGGGCGACGTTCACGATCGACGTGGTCAGCACGACCAGGAACTGGGCGGTGGCCAGCACGGCGAGCGTGCGGTTCGGGGAAGCCGTCGCGGCGGCGTGGTGGGCGGGGCTGGTGCGCACGGCGGGCGCTCCTTCGGCAGGCGGTGGATGTCAACCACTGCCGCCACGCTCGCATCGCCCGGCCGACCCCCGCGTCGGCAGAAATCACCTATCCGGTCGCCGGGGCATAAGTTAGGCGAGACCGACGCCGCTACGCCACCGGCTGGGCGAGGCGTTGCTCGACCCGGTCGGCCAGCGACAGCAGATACGGCCCGCGCAGCCGGTGTGCCGCCGCGTTCGCCGACTGCGGGCCGTGCCGGTGCAGCATCTCGGCCATCCGCTGCTGGACCGACGTGCGCCGGCCGGCCGGCCCGACGGTCTGATCGGCGTAGGTCAGGGCGTCGGCGAGCGGCGACTCCTCGCGCCGGTACCAGCTCAGGGCGTCGGCCAGGCCCCGCGCGTCGGCCACGAAACACGCCGCCGAATGGTGCGCCACCAGCGCGCTGATCCGCGCCGGCCACCGCTGGCGGTCCAGGTAGCGGGCGCCGTCCAGGGGATGGAATCCGGTGTCGCGGGCGGCCTCGCCGTAGCCGACGTCGTGCAGCCAGGCCGCGACGACCAGCACCTCGGGGTCCTCGCCCAGCGTGACCGCGAGCTCGGCGGCGCGGCCGGCCACCCCCTGGGTGTGCCGCCAGCGCTCGGGCAACTCCGCGAGCACGACCCGGGCCACCTGCTCGGCGTGGTCGATCCTGGTCGTGGCGAGGATCCCGGACATGGCCCGAGCGTACGAACGGATCGCGCGCCGAACCACGGTCGACCCACCGAACATGCAGTGTTCATCTGCCGGACGCCGGCGCTTCAACCGCCGGCGACCTGGCGTGGCGGGTCAGTAGCGGAAGCGCGACACCAGGCCCTGCAGCTGGCGGGACATCCCGGCCAGTTCGTCGGCGGCCTGGCGGGTGTCGTCGATGGTGTCGGTGGTGCGGCGGGTGGCGTCCGAGACGCCGGCGATGGTCGCCGCGATGTTGCCGGCCCCCTCGGCCGCGTCCGACAGCGTCCGGTTCATCTCCTGGGTGGTGGCGGTCTGCTCCTCCACCGCGGACGCGATCGTCAGCTGGATGTCGTTGATCCGTTCGATGATCGCGGAGATCTCGCCGATCGCCGCCACCGCGCCGGAGGTGTCCGACTGGATCGTCTCGACCCGGCGCACGATGTCCTCGGTGGCCTTCGCGGTCTCCTGGGCCAGGTCCTTGACCTCGCTCGCGACGACCGCGAAGCCCTTGCCCGCGTCGCCGGCGCGGGCCGCCTCGATGGTCGCGTTGAGCGCGAGCAGGTTGGTCTGCTCGGCGATCGAGGTGATCACCTTGACCACCGTGGCGATCTCGGTGGACGACTCGCCGAGCCGGGCCACGGTGGCGTTGGTTGCGGCCGCGACCTGCACCGCCTGGGCGGCGACCCCGGTGGCCTCGGAGGTCGACTCGCTGATCTCCCGGATCGAGGCGCCCATCTCCTGCGAGCCGGCCGAGACGATCCGCAGGTTGTTCGAGACGACGTCGGCCGCCGAGGCGACGGACCCGGCCTGCACGGAGGCCTCCCCGGCCGCCGAGCCGACCGCCCCGGAGACCGAGGTCAGCTGCTCGGCGGCGGTCTGCAGGGTGGTCGCGTTGCCGGCGAGCTGGACCACGTCCTCGCGAAGCCGGATGATGCCCCGGTCGAGCGCGGCCGCCATCCGGCCGACCTCGTCCTTGACGGTCACCTGGGAGGTCCGGGTCAGGTCGCCCTCGGCCAGGCCCTCGGCGACGTGCGAGACGCCGGCGACCGCTCGGCGCACCCGGTTGGTCACCCGGGTGCCGAGATACAAGCTGATCACCACGCCGATCACAAGCAACGCGATCACCGTACGCACAGCACTGCTCTTTTGATCCTGGGCGTTCTTGATCTCCGCCGTGACCCGGGCGGCGACGTAGGTCTCCACCGCCGTCTGGTCGGCCAGCAGGGCGTTGTGCAGCTCGGTGAACTTGGCCAGCCCGGCGGCCAACTCCTCCGGGCCGGCCGGCTTGTCGCCCGTCAGGAAGGCCTGGAACGCTTTCCAGTCGGTCTGCATCTGCGCGACGACCTGCTTGCCGGTCGCGTCGGTGAGGTCGCCGGCCAAGGCCTGCAGGCCGGCGTCGATCGCCTTCTGCTGGACGGCCATGTTCTTGGCGATGTCCGCCGCGACGCCCGGATACGCCGTCATCGCGGTGACCGAGCCGACGAACCCCTCGAGATTCTGCCCGACGCTCGACGAGGCGCTCAACACCTTCAGGTTCTGTCGCTGCGTGGTGATCGACGTGTCGCTCATCTGGTAAAGGGTGCGCAGCGAGATGGCGGCGATGATCACGCCGATCGCGGTCGCGGCCAGCACCGCGGAGCTGATCTTCGTACGCAGCGAACGGTTGTCGAACGCCGCCCCCAGCCCACCGGTGCGCGCCACGTCATCTCCTCGCTTGAGCCAATCCTCGCGTCCCCCCATCGGCCGGAAACCGGGCGATCTGAGGCCGCCCGCCGGACGAATTTTCCGGCTGGCCGCGACTCAGTAGAGTCGGGCGATGACTGTCGATGACCGGTTCACGGCACTCGAGACACTCTGGTCGGCCTGGGCGGAGCACGGCCGGACGCTGACCGGCGAGCAGTGGGCGCGGCCCACCCGGCTCGGCGACTGGGACGTGCGCAGCCTGTACGCGCACGCCGCCTTCTGGCCGGCGGCCTTCACCGGCCTGCTCGGCCAGGTGCGCGACGGCGAGCCCACGCACGCCACCGCCGCCGCGCTGCTGCGGGAGTTCAACGCCCCGGACGGTGTCGCCAACCGGCTGCGCGGCTGGACGGCGGAGAGCGCGCGCGCCAACGCGGCGAAATACAGCACCGAGCAATTGATCGAGCAGTTCGCCGGCGCCGGGCCGCGGGCGATCGGCACGGCGCGCGGGCTCGGCCCGGTGGCCGTGGACTACTTCGGGCAGGCGGTGCTTCGGCTCGACGAGGCCGTCAGCATCGGCGTGCTGGAGGCGACCGTGCACCTGCTCGACCTGCACCGCGCGCTCGACCAGCCGCCGGAGGTGCCCGCCGCCGCCCTGGCGCACACGGCGGCGCTGCTCGCCGAGATGGCCCCGCCGGTCGCCTTCATCGAGGCCGCGACGGGCCGCGCCGCCCCGGAGCTGTTCCCGGTCCTGAGCTGAGCGCGGGGCGCCGCTAGCGCCGGTCGAGCCGCACGACGACCCACTTGGAGGTGGGTGTGCCGCTCTCCAGCGCCTGGGAGTCCAGCGGGATCAGCGGATTGGTCTCCGGATAGTAGGCGGCCACACAGCCCTTCGGGGTCGAATACTCGACCAGCCGGAAACCGTCGGCGCGGCGGGTGACGCCGTCGGTCCATTCCGAGACCAGGTCGACCACATCCCCGTCGGCGAAGCCCAGCTCGGTGAGGTCCTCGGCGCTGATGAAGACGACCCGGCGGCCGGCCTTGACGCCCCGGTAACGGTCGTCCAGACCGTAGATGGTGGTGTTGAACTGGTCGTGGCTGCGCAGCGTCTGCAGCACCAGCCGGCCGTCCGGGACGTTCAGCACCTCGAGCGGGCTGACCGAGAACACGGCCTTGCCCTCCGGGGTGGGGAAGGTGCGGGAGTCGCGGGGGCCGTGCGGCATGGTGAAGCCGCTGCCCCGCACCTTTTCCACGTAGCCCGCGCAGCCGGGCACGACGCGGCCGATGCGTACGCGGATCTGGTCGTAGTCGGCGGCGAAGTCGGCCCACGGGATCTCGTGCCGGGTGCCGAGGGTGGCCCGGGCGATGCCGCAGACGATGTCGACCTCCGAGCGCAGCAGCGGCCCCGCGGGGGTCGACGGCCCGTGCGAGGCGTGCACGGCGGACATCGAATCCTCGACCGTGACCCGCTGGACCCGCCCGCCGGTCAGGTCCTTCTCGGTGCGCCCGAGCGTGGGCAGGATCAGCGCGGTGCGCCCGGCGGTGACGTGGCTGCGGTTGAGCTTGGTCGAGATCTGCACGGTCAGCCCGGCGCCGCGCATCGCGGCCTCGGTGACCTGGGTGTCGGACATCGCCGCCACGAAGTTGCCGCCGAGGCCGATGAAGACCGAGGCCTGCCGGTCGCGCAGCGCCTGGACGGCGGAGACCGCGTTGTGCCCGTGCGCGCGGGGCGGCTCGAACCCGAACTCGTCGCGCAACGCGTCGAGGAAGGTGTCCGGGACCCGCTCCCAGATGCCCATGGTCCGGTCGCCCTGCACGTTGGAGTGGCCGCGGACCGGGCACAACCCGGCGCCCGGCTTGCCGATCATGCCCTGCAGCAGCGCGACGTTGACGAACTCCTTGATCGTGGCGACCGCGTTGCGGTGCTGGGTGATGCCCATCGCCCAGCAGTGCACGATCCGCTTCGAGGAGGCGAGCAGGTCGGCCGCGGCCTCGATCTCCGACCAGGGCAACCCGGTCGCCTCGAGCACCGCCTCGCGGTCGAGGTCGCCGATGTGCTTCGCCCAGGCGTCGAAACCCACCGTGTACCGGGCTATGAAGTCGCGGTCGAGCACGGTGCCGGGCGCCGCCTCCTCCTTGAGCAGCAACAGCTGACCGATGGCCTGCCAGAGCGCGAGGTCGCCGTTGGAGCGGATCTGCAGGAGCCGGTCGGCCAGGGCGGTGCCGCGGCCCACCAGGCCACGCGGGCGCTGCGGATTGTCGAAGCGCAGCAGGCCGGCCTCGGGCAGCGGGTTGATCGCCAGAATCCGGGCCCCGCGGAGCTTGGCCGTCTCGAGCGCGGTGAGCATCCGCGGGTGGTTGGTGCCCGGATTCTGGCCCGAGACCACGATCAGGTCGGCCTGGTGGATGTCCTCCAGCGAGACCGAGCCCTTGCCGACGCCGATGGTGCGGGCCAGCCCGACCGAGGTGGACTCGTGGCACATGTTCGAGCAGTCGGGCAGGTTGTTGGTGCCGAAGGCGCGGGCGAAGAGCTGATAGACGAACGCGGCCTCGTTCGAGGCCCGGCCGGAGGTGTAGAAGAGCGCCTCGTCGGGGCTCGCGAGCGCGTTGAGGTGCGTACCGATCAGCGCGAACGCGTCGTCCCAGGAGATCGGCTCGTAGTGGCTCGCCCCGTCGCGGCGCACCATCGGATGGGTGAGCCGGCCCTGCTTCTCCAGCCAGTGGTCGGTCTGCGTGGCGAGCTCGGCCAGCGAGTGGGCGGCGAAGAACTCCGGGCCGACGCTGTCGCGTACGCCCTCCCAGGAGACCGCCTTCGCCCCGTTCTCGCAGAACTCGGCTGTGTGCCGATGGCCCTGCGGATCCGGCCAGGCGCAGCTCATGCAGTCGAAGCCGTCGACCTGGTTGAGTCGCAGCAGGTTGCGGGCGGCCGTCCGGACGCCCATCTGGCGCACCGCGTTGGCCATGCTGACCTGCACCGCTTTGAGCCCGGCGGCGTGCGCTGCCGGCTTGCCGACACGCAGCTGCGCGTCCTCATCCGCCGGCGGCGTCGCGGCGGTGACCCCGTCAGGCAGCGAGGGGGAGCCGGGCAGCGAGGGCGACATGAGAACTCCAGCACCTGTTTTGAATTGCGAAAAGTGCTCCGATTTTATCACCGTGCCGGCCGAGCGTTTTGCGGCGGCGGCGCCCGGACGCGGGTCTGCTCGGTTTGCGACGAAAATCCCCATAACGGACTAACCTCGGAAACTGCCCAACGTGAGGGAGTGTCGATGACGGTCAGCGCGCCTGTCCCGCCCGCGGAGGAGATGCTGTACGACACCGAGCGCACCCGGGTCAGCCGGGTCCGGCTCGCCGACGGCGCGGGCGGGACGATCGTCGCGATCCGCAAGGAGCCGCTCGGGCCCGGCGCGGAGCAGCGGGTCCGGTACGAACTGGCGATCCTGACGCGGCTGGCCGGCGTGGCCGGGGTGCCGCAGTTCGCCGCCACGTCGTCGCCGCCCGGTGTGATCATGCTCGAGGACATCGAGGGCGTGTCCATGGCGGACCGCCGCCCCGACGCCGGCCGGCTGATCCAGGTTGCCATCGAGCTGACCGGGGTCGTCGCCGCGGTGCACCGCCGCGGCGTGGTGCACAAGGACATCAATCCGTCGAACATCATCGTGTCCCGCGAGTCCGGGCGGATCTGCCTGATCGACTTCGACCTGGCGACCACCTTCGCGGAGGAACGGCCGGACTTCGCCCACCAG
>Ga0307513_10008080_pt1 | contig 13507 bp, 13 predicted proteins | sample 15_EM_MG_FD_202174 | JGI IMG/M metagenome (GOLD analysis project Ga0307513, IMG submission 202174) | Populus trichocarpa ectomycorrhiza microbial communities from riparian zone in the Pacific Northwest, United States - 15_EM | ecosystem: Host-associated > Plants > Roots > Unclassified | place...
CCGCTTCCTCGAGTCCGTGACGTTGCTCGCCGCGGTGGTGCTGGGCGGCATGGGCACGATCCCCGGCGCGGTGCTGGGCGCGTCGATCCTGTTCGTGCTGCCGGAGAAGCTGCGTGAGTTCGCCGACTACCGGCTGCTGCTCTTCGGCATCGCGCTGATCCTGATCATGCGGTACCGGCCGCAGGGCATCGTGCCCGACGCGCACCGGCGCGCCGAGCTCGCGGAGGAGCCGGAACCCGGAGCAGTGATCGATACGAGCGATCCACCTGATCGGTCCGCGGAGAGCAAGGCGGTGGTGTCGTGAGCGGCCCGGCGAACGTGACGGCGACCTCGACCGCGGTGTTGTCGGCCAGCGGCGTCACGATGCAGTTCGGCGGCCTGACGGCGCTGAGCGACGTGTCGTTCGAGCTGTCTGAAGGCGAGGTCATCGGCCTGATCGGACCCAACGGCGCGGGCAAGACCACGCTGTTCAACTGCCTGACCGGGCTCTACACGCCCACGTCGGGCACGGTGGCATTCCGCGGGAAGCAGCTGCCCGGCGACCCCGCGCTCGTCACGGAGACCGGTGTGGCACGCACGTTCCAGAACATCCGGCTGTTCCCGAGCATGACGGCCGAGGAGAACGTGCTGGTCGGCCGGCACGTGCGGATGAAGCAGAGCCCGTTCTCGTCGCTGCTGCACGGGCCCGGGTTCCGGCGCAGCGAGAAGGAGGCCCGCGACCGTTCGGCCGAGCTGCTGGACTACGTGGGCCTCTCCCGGTTCTCCGACGAGCTCGCGCGCAACCTGCCCTACGGCGATCAGCGCCGACTGGAGATCGCCCGCGCGCTGGCCACCGATCCGGCGGTCCTGCTGCTGGACGAGCCCACCGCGGGGATGAACGCCCAGGAGACCGAGGCCACCCGGCAGCTGATCTTCAAGATCCGCGATCTCGGGGTCTCCGTCGTGGTGATCGAGCACGACACGAAGTTCATCTTCACCCTGTGCGACCGGGTGCTGGTGCTCGTGCAGGGCGAGCTGCTCGTGGAGGGCACGCCCGACGAGGTGCGTGGCGATCCTCGGGTCGTCGAGGCCTACCTCGGTGCCCCGCCGGACGAGGTCGAGGCGCAGATCCACACCGCCCAGCACGCCGAGGAGTCACCGTGACCGCATTTCTCGAGGTCCGCGATCTCGTCGTCGCCTACGGCGCGATCCAGGCCGTGCGCGGGGTCAGCTTCACCGTCGAGCAGGGCCAGATCGTCAGCATCATCGGCAGCAACGGGGCCGGCAAGACCACCACCCTGCGCACGGTCTCCGGCCTGCTGCGGCCGGTCTCGGGTTCGGTGGTGCTGGAGGGCGAGCCGCTCCACCAGCTCCCGGCGCACGAGATCCTCGCCCGCGGGGTGGCGCACAGCCCCGAAGGCCGACGGCTGTTCGCCCGCATGACGGTCGAGGAGAACCTGCGTCTCGGCGCGTACATCCGCACCGACGAGGCCGGCATCCTGGAGGACCTGGATCGCGTGTACGCGTTGTTCCCGGTGCTGGGGGAGCGGCGGCGCAACAAGGCCGGCCTGTTCTCCGGCGGTGAGCAGCAGATGCTCGCCATGGGCCGGGCGATGATGTCGCGCCCGAAGCTGCTCATGCTCGACGAGCCGTCCATGGGACTGTCGCCGATCATGACGCAGAAGATCTTCCAGACCGTGAAGGAGCTGCAGTCCGAGGGCACGACGGTGCTGCTCGTGGAGCAGAACGCGCTGGCCGCGTTGGCACTCTCGGACCACGCGTTCGTCATCGACCTGGGCCGCACGACGATCTCGGGTACCGGGCAGGAGCTGCTGGCCGACTCCCGCGTGCAGGAGGCCTACCTGGGCGAGGGCGTCGCGAGCTGAACCTCGCGACGCGAGTTGCCCGGATCGGGACGGCGAGTTGCCCGTCCCGATCCGGGTGATCAGCTCCCGAACCGGATCGGGAGCGTGGCCGGTCCGGTCGGGCCGAGGGTCGGGCCGGGCACCGAGACGCCGTCCGGCGCGAGATCGGGCATGCGGCGGGCGAGGATCGGCAGTGCCTCGGCGATCTCGGCACGGGCCAGCGGCGCGCCCAGGCAGTAGTGGATGCCCCCGCCGAACGTGAGCTGGCCGGCCGATCGGGTGGCGGTGATGTCGAACGGGGCGTCGCCGAATGCCGCCGGATCGGTGTGGGCCGGGTCGGCGAGGATGTTGAGGAAGGCCCCGGCCGGGATGGTCAGGTCGGCGAACGTGAACGTCTCGTCGGACACCCGCCAGATCGTGTTCACCGCCGGCGCGATCCGCATCACCTCCTCGACGGCCCGCGGCGCCAGCTCGGGTCGCTCGGCGATGAGCCGCCACTGGTCGGGGTGGTCCATGAAGGTCTGCACGGCCCGACCCAGCTGCTGACGGGTGGTGTCCTGCCCGGCGAACAGCAACGAGCTGGTGATCTCGCGCAGCTCCGCGCCCGAGAGCCGGTCGCCCGCCTCCTCGGCCGCGATCAGGTCGCTGAGCAGGTCGTCGCCGGGGGTGTCCCGGCGTTCCTCGATGAGCTCGTCGATGCGCGCGTGCAACTCCGCGATCGCGGCCTCGATCCGGCCGAGGTTCTCGCGCGCCGTGACACTGAAGATCAGCGACATCTGGGCGGGCAGCGTGCGGAAGTCCTCCTGACGTCCGGCCGGCACGCCCAGCATCTCGGCCAGCACGCGGGCCGGGTAGCGGTCGGCGAACTCGGCCATGAACTCGCAGCGCCCGGCCGCCACGATCGGGTCGAGCAGCTCGTCGACGACGGCCCGCATGCGCGGGCGGAGCCGGTCCACCGCGGTGCGCGTGAACGCCTTGCTGATCAGCCGGCGCAGCCGGTCGTGGTCGGCCCCCTCGATGTTGGGCAGGATCGTGCGCATCCAGTCCACGGCCGGCCCGGACGTGAGCCCCTGCGCCGCGAGCGAGTCCACCCCACCCCAGCGCAGCCTGCGATCACCAAGCAGCTCGGTGGCCTCCGCGTGGCGGAGCACCGCGAACCCGATCGGGGTGCGCGCGTACCAGCTCGCCGCGCGGGCGGCGGCCACTTCGGCCGAGTCCGGACGGAAGGTCGGGTCGAGCACGTTCAGCTCGGCCACGGTGTCGACGTTCGGCACGGGTCATTCCTTTCCCTGCGGCCCACTGATGCGGGCTCGGGAAAGACGCTAAGAAGCTGCGGCGACCCGGCCTATTCCAGATTTCTCGTATTTCCGGGACCGTGGAGCAGACCGGCGAGCCGCCGGCGGCTGCGCACGCCGGTCTTGGCGAAGATCGACGACAGGTGGGTCTGGACGGTGAGCGGCGAGATGAACAGCCGTCCCGCGATCTCCTCCGTGCTGCCGCCCTGCACGACCGCGTCGACGATCTCCCGCTCGCGCGCCGTGAATCCGAACGCGGCGTAGAGCAGCGGCGCGACCGCATCCGGCGCCGCTTCCTGGATGACGACGGCGACCTGCTCGGGCGCGCCGTCCAGCGCCGACGCGTGGAGCGCGAGCCACCGGCCGTCGGCGGTGCGGATCCGCGCCGCGGCCTCCTGCCCGACGCGGGCCCGCTCGGCGAGCGCGTGCACGGCGAACGGCAGCCCGGCCGCATCGTCGGGATCGGCGCCCAGCTCGGTGAGCCATGACCGCGCCGGTGGGGTGACCGACACGGCGGCGCCGGCGCGGTCAACGACCAGCACGCCCGGCCAGCGGGCCGCGCTGTCGGGTGTGTTCCGCGCCCGCAGCCCGGCGGTGCGCAGCCCGCGGCCCAGTGCGGTGGAGACGGCGTGCGCGAGATCGCACTCGTCGGTGGTGAAATCGCCGGGCGCCTCGCGGAACAGCGAGAGCGTGCCCCAACACGCCCCGTCCGCGACCAGCGCGATGCGCAGCTCGCCCGTGACGCCGACCGGGCGCAGCAGCTCGCGGTAGCGGACGCTGCGGTCGAGCCGGCTGCCGGTGGCCTCGCTCAACACGCCGCTGTGCCGACGACCGGTGACGAGGGCACCGATGGAGTTGTAGTCGTCGGGCAGGTACGCGAAGCGGGCGACCTCTGCGTTCGGCGGCGGCATCTGATAGGCACGGAAACCCGTCTCGACCAGGGTGTCCGGGTCGGTGGTGTGCCAGCAGTGCGACTCGTGCGGCAACGCCGCCGACAGCAGTGCGCCGGCCTCGTCCATCAGGTCGTCGGTGCCGCGCCCGGCGGCCGCCAGCCGTTCGACCCGGGCGACAGTGCGTTCCAGCACGCGGCTGTTCACCTGATCAGTCTCGCAATCCCGGGATCGCCCCGGCAACATCGATACCGTTCAGACCCGCGGGCGGCTGTCGCGATGCAGGCAGGTCAGCCGGGCGGTGCAGATCCGCCGACCTTGCTCGTCGCTGATCACGATCTCCGACGTGGACGTCGAGCGGCCGATGTGGATCGGCCGGGCCACCCCGGTGACCCAGCCCTCGGTGGCGGACCGGTGATGGGTGCAGGAGAGCTCGATCCCCACCGGGAACCGTTCGGGCATGACGTTGATCCCCGCCAGCGTCGAGCCGAGCGTCTCGGCGAGCACCGCGCTCGCGCCGCCGTGCAGCACGCCGAACGGCTGGCGGTTGCCTGCGATGGGCATGCGGCCGACGACCTCCTCGCGGGTGGTCGTGAGCAGCTCGATGCCCATCCGCTCGGCGAGCTGCTCGACGGTGCTCAGACCCGCGGTGAAGTCGGCGTTCGGCTCCGTGGCTTCGGTGGTCACCCGGCGACCCTACGTCGGCCGGCGGGCCACGAAGATCGCAGTGCCCGGGAAGAGTGCGCCGCGCAGCGGGCTCCACTGCCCCCATACGCGTTCGAACCCTTCGGGCCACTCCGGCTCCACGACGTCCTCCACGACGAGCCCGGCGGCCACGATGTCGCGGATCCGGTCGCCGATCGTGCGGTGGTGCTCGACGTAGGTGGCGGCGCCGGAGTCGTCGACCTCGACGTAGGGGGTGCGGTCGAAGTACGACTGGCGCACCACCAGGCCGTCCTCGCCGGGATCGTCGGAGAACATCCAGCGCATGGGGTGGTTCACCGCGAACACCCAGCGCCCGCCCGGGCGCAGCACCCGCGCCACCTCGCGCATGACGCGGTCCGGCTCGGCCACGAACGGGACGCCGCCGAAGGCCGAACACGCGGCGTCGAATGTGGCGTCGGCGAACGGCAGGTGCTCGGCGCCGGCCTGCACGAGCGGCACCGGGATGCCGGTTGCGCGTCCAAGTTCGGCAGCGTGCTCGAGCATCCCGCGCGAGAGGTCCAGCGCGACCGCCGCGGCACCCTGCATGGCGAGCCACCGCGCGCACGGCGCCGAGCCGCAGCCGATCTCCAGCACCCGGCGGCCGGCGACCGGACCGAGCAGGCCGGCGTCCGATTCGCGCAGCCCCTCGGGGCACCAGACGAAGTCCGCGTCACCGATGTCCGAGCCGTGTTCCACCAGGTAGTCGTCGGCGTCGGCGTCCCACCACCGCCTGCTCGCCCGCTCCGACTCGACGGCGTCGACCGACCGCCGGGCGATGCCCGTGGTGCCCAGCAATTCCTCCGCGCTCACCAGGGAATCCTCGGGGGTGGGCCGGCGTTTCGAGGGGTGGACCCCGCGTTGCCGCGGTGATCCGCCCCCGCGTAGCATGACCAGCGCGCTGTGGTCAATGTCGCGGAATTGCCCCGCGGTCGCCACCCACGGCGCCCAGTTTTCACGATCAAGGGTGACAGCATCACGTCACGAGACACACCGCACCAGGCCAGCACCACCAATCCATCCATTACCGGAGCACCCCACTACATGTCCACCGACACCACCGCCGCCCCGACCAGCACCACGCCGCAGGTCGCCGTCAACGACATCGGGTCGGAGGAGGATTTCCTCGCCGCCATCGACCAGACGATCAAGTACTTCAACGATGGCGACATCGTCGAAGGCACCATCGTCAAGGTCGACCGTGACGAGGTCCTGCTCGACATCGGCTACAAGACCGAGGGTGTCATCCCCTCGCGGGAACTCTCGATCAAGCACGATGTCGATCCCGCCGAGGTTGTGTCGGTAGGTGAGCACGTCGAGGCCCTGGTTCTCCAGAAGGAGGACAAGGAGGGCCGGCTGATCCTGTCCAAGAAGCGCGCGCAGTACGAGCGCGCCTGGGGCACGATCGAGGCCCTCAAGGAGGCCGACGAGCCCGTCGAGGGCACCGTCATCGAGGTCGTCAAGGGCGGCCTGATCCTCGACATCGGCCTGCGCGGCTTCCTCCCCGCCTCGCTGGTCGAGATGCGTCGCGTCCGCGACCTGCAACCGTACGTCGGCCGCAAGATCGAGGCCAAGATCATCGAGCTCGACAAGAACCGCAACAACGTGGTCCTGTCGCGCCGGGCGTGGCTCGAGCAGACCCAGTCGGAGGTGCGCAGCGAGTTCCTCAACCAGCTCGCCCGCGGCCAGGTCCGCAAGGGTGTCGTCTCCTCGGTGGTCAACTTCGGTGCGTTCGTCGACCTCGGTGGTGTCGACGGCCTGGTGCACGTCTCCGAGCTGTCCTGGAAGCACATCGACCACCCGTCCGAGGTCGTCGAGGTGGGCCAGGAGGTCACCGTCGAGGTTCTCGACGTCGACCTCGACCGCGAGCGTGTCTCGCTGTCGCTCAAGGCCACGCAGGAAGACCCGTGGCGCCTGTACGCCCGCACCCACGCGATCGGTCAGATCGTGCCGGGCAAGGTCACGAAGCTCGTTCCGTTCGGTGCGTTCGTGCGCGTCGAGGACGGCATCGAGGGCCTGGTGCACATCTCGGAGCTGGCCGAGCGCCACGTCGAGATCCCGGAGCAGGTCGTCCAGGTCGGCGACGACGCCATGGTCAAGGTCATCGACATCGACCTCGACCGGCGCCGCATCTCGCTGTCGCTGAAGCAGGCCAACGAGGGTATGACCCCGGAGACGGAGTTCGACCCCACCCGCTACGGCATGGCCGCCGAGTACGACGACCAGGGGAACTACATCTACCCCGAGGGCTTCGACGTCGAGACCGGCGACTGGCAGGAGGGCTTCGAGAGCCAGCGCGAGGAGTGGGAGCGGCAGTACGCCGAGGCCCACGAGCGTTACGAGCAGCACATCGCGCAGCTCAAGAAGGCGGCGGAGATCGAGGCCGAGGCACCGGAGGGTGGCGCGGCCGGCACGAGCTACTCGTCCGGCGCAGCGGCCACCGGGCCTGCCGAGACCGGCGGCTCGCTGGCCAGCGACGAGCAGCTCGCGGCTCTGCGGGAGAAGCTCTCCGGCGGCGCGTGATCTGAGCCCGTCCTGATCTGAGGCTGTTCGACGGCCCCGACGACCACCCGGTCGTCGGGGCCGTCGGGCGTTTCCGGCCGCCCGTCGATCGGATGCCTTGCTGTGCGTGTCGATTCGGGCGTGCCGCGTGAAGCGTCGGCGCTTACCCCCTAACGTGTGTGCCATGGGGCTTGCCAGGCGTCGCACCGTTCGACTGCTCGCCCCGGTGCTGGCCTTGATGCTCGGCGGGATGGTGGCCGGATGCGGCGCGGAGGCGCGATCGGGGGTGGATCTCCCGACGTTCGCGCCGAACGTGCCCACGTCCGATCCGGCGTCCGCGGTCCCGCTGGATCCCTGCGCCGCCCTGATCACCCCGGCCGACGTCGCGAACGTGCTGGGCCTCGATCCCGGCAAGACCGGGGTGAAGAGCGTGCGTGGGGTGCCGGCGCCCGCGGTCGGACGCACCGACAAGCTGGACTGCACCTACACGGCGGACAAGGGGCGGCCGCTGTTCACGCTGCGCGCCGCCACCTACGCCACGCCGGACGCGGCCCGGCAGCAATGGCAGCTCAACGGCGGCCTGGAGAAGGGCGACAAGCGGGACGTCACGGTCGGGCCGGCAGCCGGGGTGCTCTACATGCGCCGCGACGAGCTGTTGCTGAGCGTGGTGGACGGGCCACGGACCCTGGCCGTCCAGGTGCCCGACCGCACCGTGCCGAAGGGACGGGCGCGGGAGAACCTCGTGACGGACTTCGCCCAGCGCGCCCTCAAGGTCGACCCGAACGCCCCGCCGGCGCCCGCACCGGCTCCGCCGCCGGTGACTCCTGGGCCGGCCCAGCCGCCGGTCCAGGTCGGCACGGGCGGCTGATCACCGCTGCAGCGGCATCCGTAGGGTGTCGGCGTGCTGCAGGTGGGGCTGACCGGCGGGATCGGGTCCGGCAAGTCGACGGTCGCGCGCCGGCTGGTCGCGCGCGGCGCGGTACTCGTCGACGCGGACGCGCTGGCCAGGGAGGTCGTGGCGGCAGGCACCGACGGCTTCGCCGAGGTCGTCGCGCAGTTCGGCACCGGCGTCGTCGGTCCGGACGGCGAGCTGGACCGGCCTGCGCTCGGCGCGGTCGTCTTCGGTGACGCCGACGCGCGCGCCCGGCTCAACGGGATCATCCATCCGCGGGTGCGGGAGCGCTCGGCGGCGCTGGTGGCCGCGGCGCCCCCGGACGCCGTCGTGGTGCAGGACATCCCGCTGCTGGTGGAGGGCGGCATGGCGGCGCGGTTCGGGCTGGTCGTGGTGGTGCATGCCGACGTCGACGTGCGGGTGTCGCGGCTCGTCGGGCAGCGCGGCATGTCGGAGAAGGATGCTCGCTCGCGGATCGCCGCCCAGGCCGACGATGACGCCCGCCGCGCGGTGGCCGACGCGTGGCTGGACAACGGCGGCAGTCCCGACGACATCGCGGCGGCCGTCGACCGGCTCTGGGACGAGCGCCTGGCACCGTTCGAGGTGAACCTGCGGCTCGACCGTCCTGCGGCCGTGGCGCCTCAGCACGTCGTCCAGGCGGATCCCGGATGGGCGCTCGCCGGCGCCCGGCTGGTGGCCCGGGTGGCTGTCGCGGTCGGCGAGCACGGCCGAGGCGTCGATCACATCGGGGCGACCGCGGTTCCGGATCTTCCGGCGCCCGATGTCGTGGACCTCCAACTCGGGGTCGACATGATCGCCGAAGTGGACACTCTGCGTGATCGGCTGCGCTCGGCCGGATTCGTGGCCCTCCCGGCCGACGATCCGTCGCGGGGCGCTCGCTACCGCTCCGCTGATCCCGGCCGTCCGGCGAACCTGCACGTCAGCGAGGTAGGCTCGACGGTATGGCGGGGCAACCTGCTGGCCAGGGACTGGTTGCGGTCCGACGTTGCAGCGCGGGCCGAACGTGCCCGCATCCAGCAGGAATCCACTGCTCGCGAGTCTGCTGACTCTGCGTACACGGAGGCGGAACGTGCCTGGTGGGAGGCCGTGTCCGGACGAGCCGAGGACTGGGCCGCATCCTCCGGGTGGGCACCGTCGTTGCACTGATCGGACCTATTTGTCGGTAACGGACCACGGTTCGTGACCGATGAGGGCGCAGAGGGGTCACCGAAGAGTGGCACGTCAGCCGTGGTGAGGGGCGAGAAGGTGAGCGCGATCGTCGACCAGTGGGACGAGGCCGACGTCGAGGACGCCGAGTACGAGGCCGCGCAGATCTCGCAGGATGCGCCCTCCGGCACGGCGGCGCAGCTGCGCATCGACTTCGGCGCCCACCTCGAGGCCAACTACCAGCGGCTGGTCGCGCAGCTGTACGCGATCACCCTGGACCCGGGCGAGGCGCACGAGGTCATCCAGGACGCCTACTCGCGCGCCTGGCGCAACTGGGCCTCGATCGGCAGCCAGTCCGATCCGGCGGCGTGGGTCCGCAGCGTGGCCGTGCGCTCGACGATGCGCAGCTGGCGGCGGATGCTCGGCGCGGTTGGCCTGGGTGGCAAGCGTCGGCGGGTCGCCGACGGCGTCGATCCACGCACACACGTGCTGCTCCAGGCGTTGGGCCGGCTGAAGCCGGCCGAGCGCCGTGCGGTCGTGCTCTATCACATGGCAGGGGTCTCCGTGGAGGAGATCGCCGCGGTCGAGCAGGTCGCGGCCGAGATCGTCGAGTCCCGGTTGGGCGCTGCCCGGCATGTGGTCGTCGAGGGTCTGGCCGACGAGCTGCCCGCAGTTCTGGCCGGTGCGCAGGATGCGCAGCGGGACGAGGGGGATTACCGGTGACCGACACGCTCACACGCGTGACCGACGAGTTCCGGCGGATGGACGACGAGCTGGCTGCCGCAGTGACCCTGCCGGCGGTCGACTCGGTGATCCGCCGCGCCGGCACGGCCAACCGCGCCAGCACCGCTGCCGCGGCCGCCGTGCTGACCGTGGGCGCGCTGGGGGGCATCACTGCCGTCGCGCAGGCGGGGCCGTCCGCCAACGTGGCTGCGGAGCTGCCTGCGCCTGGAGTGGCCGAGCAGCCGCCCGCGCCGTCGAGCATCGATCCGACCATCACGGACAACACGAGCGCGCCCCACGCTGCACCGGCGCCCGGCACGGCTCCGCGCCCGCAGGCCCGGATCGCCGCGCCTCCGCCCGCTGCGGTCCCGGTGGAGCCGACCCAGGCCGCTCCGCCGCCGGTGGTCGACGACGATGACGACGACTCCGAGGGTCGACCCGACCCGACGCGGCCGCCGAAGCCGACCAAGACGACCAAGCCGACGCCGAAGCCGACGACCGAGCCGCCCACCGAGGAGCCGACGACTCCTCCGGCGGAGACGAGTGCCGCCGGAACACCCGGAGGCTCGAAAACGGCGACGCCGAGCACCTGAACTGTTACACCCTGTCCGTATGATGGCCGGTGACCGGCGCGTTCGAGCCGGTCACTGATTGCCGTCGGGGGCGAGGAAGAGGTTCGGGCCGTGATGGACGACGAGACACGTACCCGCCGGAAGCTCACCAGCGAGTTCCGGCGGATGGACGACGAGCTCGCCGCCTCTGTCGCGCTGCCTGCCGTCGACAGCGTGATCCGTCGCGCGGGCACGACGAGCCGGGCCACCACAGCTGCGGCGGCGGCGGTGTTCACCGTCGGCAGCCTCGGCGGCGTCACGGCCGTGGCGCAGGCCAGCACTCCGCGCGATCCGGCGCCCGCCGAGGTGGTGGCTTCGCCGCAGCCTCCCGCGCTGGTGCCGGCCCCGGCACCCGGCCCGTCGATCGGCGAGCAGGAGCGGGCCGCTCAGGCGCCGACCACGACTGCAGCTGCGGCGCGCCCGACGGTCGTGGTGAAGCCCAAGGTCACCGTGAAGCCCAAGCCGAAGCCGAAGCCCACCGTGGTGAAGCCGAAGCCCACGGTGAAGCCCAAGCCGAAGGTGGTCGCCCCTCCGCCGGAGGACAACGCCGACGAGGAGGGCGCCAACGACCCGGCCCCCGCTCCGAAGCAGGCCACTCCGAGCGGCCTCGGGTTGATCGGGAACTGACCTCGCTCAGCAGCGGTCGCGATCGCGATCGCGCCAGGTCAGCCGCACCCCCAGATCGGCCAGCCACGCGTCGAGATCGTGCCCGTGCGTGGCCAGCCCGGCCACTGCGCGGTGGGTGGCGTGCATCGCTGCCTCGGCGCCGGCCTGGTCGATCAGCCCGGCGGCCACCGCCGCGGTGAACTCGTCCACGTCGATCACCTGGGTGGACCGCCGCTGCTGCACCACGATGTCCAGGTAGTGGTCGACGAGCACCCACCGCGGACCGTCCCGGGTGATCGTGGCGATGTCGAGGTAGAAGTCCTGGTCGCGCTCGTGTCCGGGGTTCCACCACCAGTCGCTGACCGCGATCCCGAGATCGGGCAGCAACCACGTCTCGATCCAGTGCGCGGTGGGCCGGCCCACGATCGGCCGGCTCATGTACAGGCCGAACTCGGTCTCGGTGTAGACGTCGACCGGTCGGGCGCAGCCCTTCGTATCGATGTTGACCATGCCGGCCACGTCGAAGGTCGAGATCTTCGGCGGGTGCACCGAAGCCATGCTGTCAGAAAGTGTCGGGGCGGGCTCGTACCCTGGACGGGTGGCATTCGCGACTGAGGTCCCGGGCAGCGCAGCTGTGCCGATGGAGGACGTGCCCCTCGCGCACTCCGAGCACCGCCCGGTGGGTGAGATCCCGCGCACGGGCGGGCACTTCGAGGTGGTCAGCACGTACGAGCCGGCGGGCGACCAGCCCACGGCCATCGAGGATCTCGAGCGGCGCATCCGCGGGGGTGAGCAGGATGTCGTGCTGCTCGGTGCCACCGGCACGGGCAAGTCCGCCACCACGGCCTGGCTGATCGAGCGGCTGCAGCGCCCCACGCTGGTCATGGCGCCCAACAAGACCCTCGCCGCGCAGCTGGCCAACGAGCTGCGCGAGATGCTGCCCAACAACGCCGTCGAGTACTTCGTCTCGTACTACGACTACTACCAACCCGAGGCGTACATCGCGCAGACCGACACCTACATCGAGAAGGATTCCTCGATCAACGAGGACGTGGAGCGGCTGCGCCACTCGGCCACCCACAACCTGCTCTCCCGGCGCGACGTCGTGGTGGTGGCGTCGGTGTCGTGCATCTACGGTCTCGGCACCCCGCAGTCGTACCTCGACCGGTCCGTGCAGATCAAGGTCGGCGACACGGTGGAGCGCAATGCGCTGCTGCGGGCGCTCGTCGACGTGCAGTACACCCGCAACGACCACTCCTTCACCCGCGGCACGTTCCGGGTCCGCGGCGACACCGTGGAGATCATCCCGGCGTACGAGGAGCTCGCGCTGCGCATCGAGTTCTTCGGTGATGACGTCGAGGCGCTGTACTACCTGCACCCGCTGACCGGCGACATCGTGCGCCAGGTCGACGAGCTGCGGATCTTCCCGGCCACCCACTACGTGGCCGGGCCGGATCGGATGGCGCGTGCGGTCCGCGACATCGAGGTGGAGCTGGCCGAGCGGCTGGCCGAGCTGGAGGGTCAGGGCAAGCTCCTGGAGGCCCAGCGGCTGCGCATGCGCACCCAGTACGACCTGGAGATGATCCGCCAGGTCGGGTTCTGCTCGGGCATCGAGAACTACTCGCGCCACATCGACGGCCGCGGCGCCGGCACCGCACCAGCCACGTTGATCGACTACTTCCCGGACGACTTCCTGCTCGTCATCGACGAGTCGCACCAGACCGTGCCGCAGATCGGCGGCATGTTCGAGGGCGACATGTCGCGCAAGCGCAACCTCGTCGACTTCGGCTTCCGCTTGCCTTCCGCGGTCGACAACCGCCCGCTGACCTGGGAGGAGTTCACCGACCGGATCGGCCAGACCATCTATCTCTCGGCCACGCCCGGCCCGTACGAGATGTCGCGCACCGGCGGCGAGTTCGTGGAGCAGGTCATCCGGCCCACCGGCCTGGTCGACCCCAAGATCGTCGTGAAGTCCACGAAGGGCCAGATCGACGACCTGGTCCACGAGATCCGCGAGCGCTCAGGGCGCGACGAGCGGGTGCTGGTCACCACGCTCACCAAGAAGATGGCCGAGGACCTCACCGACTACCTGCTGGAGCTGGGCATCCGGGTGCGCTACCTGCACTCCGAGGTCGACACCCTGCGGCGCGTGGAGCTGCTGCGGCAGCTGCGGCTGGGGGAGTACGACGTGCTGGTCGGGATCAACCTGCTGCGCGAGGGCCTCGACCTGCCCGAGGTGTCGTTGGTGGCCATCCTCGACGCCGACAAGGAGGGC
>Ga0307513_10008081_pt1 | contig 13503 bp, 8 predicted proteins | sample 15_EM_MG_FD_202174 | JGI IMG/M metagenome (GOLD analysis project Ga0307513, IMG submission 202174) | Populus trichocarpa ectomycorrhiza microbial communities from riparian zone in the Pacific Northwest, United States - 15_EM | ecosystem: Host-associated > Plants > Roots > Unclassified | place...
GGCGCTTTTGTATCCACACATGCTCCTCCTCTCCTGGCTTGCGCCAGGCAGTAGCTGCAGTGATACAAGCGATGGTTCGCATTTGACAGTGTTCGTTCCTCCCCTCAGCTCGCTACCAGATATCTACAACTTCAACTCGACCTTCTCTGGGCACTTTCGACACTTCTCAATTGTCTCTTCCCGCCACATGCGAACAGTCAACGACACAGTTATCCAGAACCAAGAATATGTTTATCCTGGGGATCCTTGCGTCATCACACCGAGTCGTGGTAATTCGAGGAGGTGCAGTGGTTCAATGACAGATTTGGATGAAGAATTCAGGTCCCATTAATCAAGCAAGAGGGACAAGTGGAGGTTTCCTTGGTGCCTCACCAGCGACAATCTCCAGTGGGTCTTCGCTTGGGAAGAATATCTTCGTCACCCCTCCTCCAACCACGAGCAGGAGGTCAGAACTTTCCAACGAAAATTTCTTCAGTGTGGGGTCTTCTGATAGCGCGAGGTCGAGTTATTATTTGCACAGCTCGATAACTGGCGGACTGAGGATGACAACGGGTCTGTCGAGCATGACTCCGATTATGAGCACGACCTCCGAGACTCAGCTTCCATCTACATTTACGCCCTCCACTTTTGCAACTTCTGCGTTAACGCCGTCGTATGGGTTCACAGAAGTCAGCTTGACCCACAGCGCTGGTTCCGATATCTCGTTCGCAGATTCGCCGTCGACGCTTTCGCGAGCAAGGGAAATTCGTCGGAGGTTTGCTGGCACTGCGAGGACATATTCCTTGGGGAATCAGACAGACGCAATGAGGATCGTGAGGGCGACGAAAGTCGATCATCCAGTGTGAGCATGTGCAATTTGCATGGTGATGAGATCTCCTAAACTATACAAGCATCATGTCCTAGTATTGCCTGCAATGACATTGGGAAATTGGCGAGCTGCATAAACGATGTTTATTTACATTTAATTACAAAATATAAAGATTTTATTATCAATTTTAACTTTAGAGAGCTGCATATATATTGAAAGACACCTAAAGACATCCAAGGAAATGTGTATATTTAGGTGATACCTAGGAATACACAGAGAATTATATGTATGTTAAAAGACCACCAGAGACACCCAGAGGAACGCAAAGTCACCCAGGGGTGCTATATATACTTTGGGAAAGTCATAATTACCTAAAGCGGCCTAGGCCAAAAGGGGTTTTCCTGATGGGGATTCTTTACAGACAAGAATAACTGCCATCAAAGTTGAGTTTTCTTCGTTATGAATGTGGGGGTTTCTTTTGGAGGTGGGCAAATGGTATGGGTTCCATTGACATTCAATGACGCACTTCATTTGATGAATTTAATTTCATGCTACAGCCACTGGCAAAACTTATCCATACCAAGGTTATGCAGATCCAATGTGTATGGGCAGCACATGCTCCAAATCTATACCAGGACCTTGATCGAATTCTACTGGTTATGGACTTTGTACACACTGCACTGGGGGCATATGATCATATGGACAGCTGCCACTAAAGCCCATTCAGTGATATGCCCGACAGTGAAAGCAAAATTCGGTGATATGCCTGACAGTGAAAGCAAAATTTGGGGATACGTCCAATGGCAATCTATCACCAGGGCCTCAACTTCTGGTCCTTCCAAAGACTCACAGGCGCTTGGGTCTATGGAAGCGATCAGCTCTGTTACCCAGGCTCCTCCTATGAAGAAGCGTAAGGTTAGGGAATAGGTACCACGATGAATTTCTGTACTTAGATGTGCTTCTTATATTTAAAATTATGTATTTGTATATATATTGCTGTTATTCATTTTGGTTTGCAATAATTCATTGTCGAAAGCACAGCCCAAAAAGCAGAGTTATTCTCCGCAACTCGGCATGAAATACCGCTTCACACAGCAAGGCTCATTCGATAAAGTTGAACTTTTATTTAATAATATATGTGATACTTATATTAAAAATTAAAAATTAAAAATATATTGGAATTCTCACTTTGCTAATGAAGTTCCACAAGAAACATGAAGCTTCCATATATTTAACATTGGAGTTCCAAATTGTTTGATGGCATAGGAACTTCCATCAAGCAAATGGAAGCTTCCAAGGGTCATAAAGGGACTTCCACATCAAACACTGAGGAACTTCCTGGGGAAGTCCTATGCTGGAAGAGTGGAAGTCCCAGGGAAGTTCCATTTAGGCAGGAGGGACTTCCTTAAAATGAGGAAGGAAGTTCCATTATGTTATGATGGAGCTTCCAAATTTAGAGCTGGACTTCCAATTCAAAATATTCACTCAAAAAAAGAGATGCATTTACCTTAGAAAACTCTTTTAATGTTGATACCTATAAGTACATATTAAATTAGATTAATGTAAGATGAATTGGGGATGAATATATCTAATGTAAGTTCTGGCACAAGAAACTAAAAGTATAAGTAAAGACTATGAGATGACTTTCCGTAAGTACTAAGTATTAAATGTGGGTGCAGTTTCTGATAGGGTTTGATCAGTGTGGGAATGTCAATGGTGGAGATATATGAGCATAGGTAACATCAGAGTCACTCATGTTGAACCTATACCCTCATCTGCTGAAAACCTATATTTGCACCAAGTGTACAGGTTTTTAGCAAATGAGGGTACAGGCTGATGAGGGGTTTGGTGGGTCAGAAACTGATCAAGGGTAAAAGGAAGAGTTGTTTACTTTTTTGTTAATAGACAGTAATGTTAATAGACAGTAATAGCTTGAATTGAAAAAATTCCTACTTAAGACTGACCTTTGTGCTTGAAATATTCTTATTGGTGTTGCACATCCTAGTAGTCTTTGAAAGTAGATTTGGGTTGTGACAGTCAGAAAATCATGACTCTGACCCCAATCCTTCATACCCCTACATATGACCTACTGTCCAGGTTTATCGACCCTTGCCCATCACTAATCAATGACAGTTGAATATAGTTCAATTTGTGTTACAGGAGTGAATAAAAAATATTTTTAGAGTAATTATATTGGAGTTATAGCCATAGTGCAGCATGCTTATAAACCTCAAGACTTATATGTATTTTGTAAGTAGCCAGAAACCATGTATCACTAGACTACAGGCAATGTACATGATGGCAGTACATCATTAAAGTACAAAATACATATGATAATATTATCTGACTTGGAATTGTCCAAAAACCAAGAAGGGAAGTCCCACCCAAGTCCCACCCTCAAGTTGGAAGAACCTCACCCCCAAAATCAAATAAAAGGAAGTTCATGTAAGAATTTTGTACAGAGATGGAAGCTCCCACATATATGAGGACAGTACCAGGGGTTTAGGCCCTAGATGGGGCAATCTTATAAGTGGGACTAACTACCCTATATAGGGGGGGGTAGAGGGTTGCCTGAAGTGACAAAGCCCTCGTTGTCGATAGCCCCCTTCTCGTTCGGTGTTACACGTGTACAATATCGCCCTGCTCCCGTGTAGTGCTTACGAGCTGTCTTTGCATATCGAATGTGGGGTCCTATGCCGACGCATGTTTGTTACAACTGGCTCGATTCGACCATTACAATGGAGGAGTGGGTGCGCTGAACGAGAGGAACCTGAATAAATTTGGTAGGCGTCTGCTCTCGGGTGATGATGCTGTACTCACTGTGACGTATAGCAGCCGTCAACACTACACTTTTCGTCTCCTGGCTGTATGCAGCCCCCCTTGTGGGTGCAAATACCGACTGGCAGCTCGTAGACAGTGTGGAGCTGACCAAAACCCTTGTTCCAAGTACCCATGCTTGTTGTTGTCGCCGCTGTGGGCCATCATTGAGGTGCACGAAAACTGGCCCAGGGTACGCAACATCCCACTTCATAGCTGTGGTATTGAGAAATGGAGCATCGAAAGCTCGAGCTGCATCGTCCGTCTGTTCGTTAGGAAGAGGGACGAGGAAGAATCCAGTAGACGGTAAGTAGTCGCTCGTTGATGAGTAGACACGTGCATACCTCAGATTGTCACGCCGAAGGTATCTGCCCACTGCCATTCCATGCAAGCCGCTTTTTTAAAGAGTGGCAATGCTCAGAGTTAGTTTAGCTATCGTACATCAGGAAAAGGAATGAGTGCAGTGCAAAACTTTTGCCGGTAACTAGTCAGGTGATTCGGATAAAAGACGTTAGTTCTCAAGCCTGTCACCGCAGGTCACCGCATGTACAGCGAGCAGCACAGCAACCCAACCTTCATTGCCTTTGCTCCCATCATCACGTCTAACGAACATCCAGATTTCCAGAGCCTCCAACAAAGTCTTTCTCACCACTATGAAGAAGCGCACCAAAAAATCGCTCAAGGATGCTAATCAGTCGAATTCGCCTCCACCTCCTGGCAGTTTAGAAGGAGGCTTAAGAAACCGTGTAAAGAGCAAGCTGGAGACACTCTTCAACAAATTCTCGAACAAGTTATTGAGTAAACCTCCCAGCCGGTCGACTTCACCTCTCCCTTCGACTTCAATAGGGAATCCAGTCGGAGAGACTCAGATCGGTAAGTACTCCATCTTCTCTGTGGGGACCTGATTGATAACTCCATCTCAGATTCATCAGCGGCTACCCCTCGGGATGGTACGCCTCAACTATCATCTCATATATCAGGGACTCATCGCAATTCTCAGATCATTGCACACTCCCAACATCCCCGCTAGCGGCTACTTCTCGACTGGTTCAAAGTGAGCGACCTTGCGACTCGGCGAGACTCGTCAGATTGATCGTCGTCCATAGATCAGGATGATCTGCCAACTCTTCAGGACCCAACTACGACCACCTCTGGTACTCAGTCCCCTGGTGAGAATGCGCTCACATCTCGCGGTGGTCGCATGCTTACAACCTGCAATCGTTGTTAAGGGCACAGCAGCAACTCTTCCAGGACGGCGGGCAACTCGCGGGCAGCAATGCCGAACGCAGGATCGACTATAAAGGAGAATCTCAGGCTTACGGGAAGGTTTCTACTGACACTCGTCACGAAGGCCGCAGATATCGTGGGCGACAATCCCGCCCAGGTGGCTCTAGGTCTTGTGAAGGCGATCATCGAGATCACAAACGTTCGGTGTCGCTCTCCACACCACGTTCTGACTGACCATTATTCCAGGCCGTAAAAGACAACAAGGACGCGGTCGCACGACGGATAGCGTCAACGGGAGGTCAGTTGGAGGTGGTGGAGGAGGAACTACGTGACTGGAACCCAGACAACTCGGAAGGAAATCTATGGATGAATCATTTTAAAACGTACGGGTTTCATAGTCCTAACGAGAATGAACGGGTGACTATATAACTGCTTAGGGCTCTTGAGGAAGAATTAAAGAAGCTAAACGAACTCAATTATGAGTCGAACTTCAGAAAATTTTTAGACCACGAGGAGGAGCAAAAGCGGATCGTGGATATTTTCGAACGGATTAATGAGGCCAGAGTGCGGTTTGAGGTACGCACCGCTACCCTTGTTCGTTCAGGTTATCTCAATTCGCCTCTACTTAGCTGGCCCTGGGTATAAGAGTCTTTAAGGGCGTGTATGAAGTGGACAAAACCGTCAAGGTAAGTAACATGACCTTGCTCAAACCTAGTTCTAGTCTCATTATTTAAACAGGAAATATTCCTCGAGCGTCTCGAACCCTCGAAGATCGCCCACCACGATTACATTCTCGAGGGTAAGGACACTGGGTTGCTTCGTCGTGAGATCTGCACCGCCGGAACACGTGTCCGCATATTGGATGACATTACGATGTGGGCCAAAGATAACTCGTCCGACAGCCCGAACGTCTACTGGCTCTTTGGTTCGGCGGGGTCGGGGAAGAGCACCATTGCCTATACTATCGCCCGCCGCTTCGAGTTCGCCGGTGACTCGAACGACACGATCATCTTAGGAGGCAATTTTTTCTGCTCGCGACAATTCGAGGAGACGAGGCTCTCCAAGTACATTATTCGTACCATCGCGTATCACCTAGCTCTTACATGCAAACCCTTCGCTGACGCTCTGCATCGATCCGGGAACTTCATTACCAAGGATCATAGCATTAAGACCCAGATCGAAAATCTCCTTGTGAAACCCTGGCCCTGGAAAGAACCCGATTCTGCTCAGCGCCGGGATCCATCAGTACCACTTCACCCGGATTCGTCAGTATCACCACATCCGAATCCACCAGTGCCACCAGTGAACTTCCTCATTGTCATTGATGCTCTCGACGAGATCGATGGCAATGGGGGTTCCGATTTTTTGCGGAATCTGCTCAACGTCGTCAACAAACATCGCTTGCCGGGTCTCAAGTTCTTCGTCACAAGTCGGTCGGACCCAGGTCTTGTTGCTGATGTGGAGAAATTTGAGCGCAAGCACCGCTACCGTCTCCAAGACGTGAACGAAGAGGAAATAAGGCACGACATCGCAACATACATTAATGCAAACCTCCCAGATCCCCTTGATCGTTTGCAGGTGGAGGCGCTTGTGGAGCTGTCGGGTGGCTTATTCATCTACGCCACTACTGTCTCGAAGTACTTGGAAACCTGTGGACGATCGGAGCAACAGGTTTTCCTGGCAGAGCTTCTCTCTACCGCCAACTCATCGACGCCACAATCATTGTCAGATGCGACGTCCTTCACATTGCTTGACACGTTATATCTTCAGGTCCTTCGCCAGGCTTTTCGTTTGTTCACCCCCAAAACCCAAAAATGGACCGACCGGCTCAGGATCCTTCACACATTCCTTTGTACCGCTGACCGGACATCAACCTCTGTTATTGCTGACCTTCTCTTCACTTCTGACTATACCGATGTCGCCGAGAAGCTCCTCTCGCATCTTCATGCCGTGCTCTACACGGAAGATGGTCGAGTCCTAGCGTACCACAAATCTTTTTCCGACTTCCTATTCGATCAGACTCGCTCGGATGTCTTTTGGTGCAATCAAGCGATGCACCACCGCCTTCTCACTGACTCTTGCTTCCGCATAATGAAGAACGGATTGCGCTTCAATATCGCGAATATCTCTTCATCGTTTATGCTCGACAAGGACAATCCTACGCTTGTGGATTCCATCAAGGTGAATATCCCTCGAGTCTTGGACTATTCCTGCCGGAACTGGGGTTACCACCTCTCCTCCACTGCATCGTCCACCCCTGATCACCTGTGCGACACTCTCTCAGATTTCCTGGAAATTCGTGCATTGTTCTGGATTGAGGCCATGAACCTCCTAGGGATGCGTGGCCGCTGTGGGCCATTTCTTCGAACGGCGCAGGAGTGGGTTGCGAAGTCGGAGGTGAGCGTCTTGTAGCTGAATATTTCATAACTGATTGACCGTATCATTTAGGACAAGTCGCCATTGGTGGAAAACCTCGCTGAGGCTGGATCTTTCGCTTTATATTTCAGTGGGAGCGGTGCTTCATCGTCAACCCCACACCTCTACATCTCCGCACTAGCCACCTGGCCAGGGAAGTTGAGTCCCTGGAAAAGCCACTTCCCTGGAATTCCCGGTTTCACAAACGCTTCGTTAGGCGGCACGCTGTTGATGGCTCTCAACGTGAATAGTGCAGTGTATGCAGTTGCAGTTTCGCCAGATGACAAATATATTGTCTCTGGCTCGGACGATAATTCGGTACGGGTGTGGGATGCGTCGACGGGCGGCAAGTTGAAGGAACTGAAGGGACACAGAAATTTGGTCACATCGGTCGCGTTTTCACCAGATGGCAAACACATTGTCTCTGGCTCGCACGACGAATCGGTACGGGTGTGGGATGCGTCGACGGGCAGCGAGTTGAAGGAACTGAAGGGACACAGAAATTTGGTCACATCGGTCGCGTTTTCGCCAGATGGGAAACACATTGTCTCTGGCTCTTACGACAAATCGGTACGGGTGTGGGATGCATCAACGGGAGGCGAGTTGGAGGAACTGAAGGGACACACAAATTTGGTCACATCCGTCGCATTTTCGCCAGATGGCAAATACATTGTCTCTGGCTCGCACGACAATTCGGTACGGGTGTGGGATGCGTCGACGGGAGAGTTGAAGGAACTGAAGGGACACAGAAGTTGGGTCAGATCGGTCGCGTTTTCACCAGATGGCAAACACATTGTCTCTGGCTCGGACAACAAATTGGTACAGGTGTGGGATGCGCCAATGGGAGGCAAGTTGAAGGAACTGAAGGGACACAGAAGTTGGGTCAGATCAGTTGCGTTTTCGCCAGATGGCAAACACATTGTCTCTGGCTCAGATGACAAATCGGTACGGGTGTGGGATGCATTGACGGGAGGCAAGTTGAAGGAACTGAAGGGGCACACAAATTTGGTCAGATCAGTCATGTTTTCGCCAGATGGCAAACACATCGTCTCTGGCTCGGATGACAAATCGGTACGGGTGTGGGATGGGTTGACGGGAGGCGAGTTGAAGGAACTGAAGGGACACACAAATTTGGTCACATCAGTTGCATTTTCGCCAGATGGCAAACACATTGTCTCTGGCTCTTACGACAAATCAGTATGGGTTTGGGATGCATTGACGGGAGGTGAGTTGAAGGAACTGAAGGGACACACAGATTGGGTCCCATCGGTCGCGTTTTCACCAGATGGCAAGTACATTGTCTCTGGCTCGGACGACAAATCGGTACGGGTGTGGGACGTGTTGACAGGAGGCGAGTTGAAGGAACTGAAGGGACACACAAATTTGGTCACATCAGTCGCATTTTCGCCAGATGGCAAACACATTGTCTCTGGCTCAGATGACAAATCGGTACGGGTGTGGGATGCATTGACAGGAGGCGAGTTGAAGGAATTGAAGGGACACACAAATTCAGTCACATCAGTCGCGTTTTCGCCAGATGGAAAATACATTGTCTCTGGCTCTTATGACAAATCAGTATGGGTGTGGGATGTGTTGACAGGAGGCAAATTGAAGGAACTGGAGGGACACACAAATTTGGTCAGATCAGTCATGTTTTCACCAGATGGCAAACACATTGTCTCTGGCTCAGATGACAATTCGGTATGGGTGTGGGACGCATTGACGGGAGGCGACTTGGAGTTGAAGGAACTGAAGGGACACAGAAGTTGGGTCAGATCGGTCGCGTTTTCACCAGATGGCAAACACATTGTCTCTGGCTCAGATGACAAATCGGTACGGGTGTGGGATGTGTTGACAGGATGTGAGTTGAAGGAACTGAAGGGACACACAAATTCAGTCACATCAGTTGCATTTTCACCAGATGGCAAACACATTGTCTCTGGCTCTTATGACAAATCAGTACGGGTGTGGGATGCATTGATGGGAAGCAAGTTGAAGAGACACAGAAATTCGGTCACATCTGTCATGTTTTCGCTAGATGGCAAACACATTGTCTCTGGCTTGGGCGCCAATTCAGCGCAGGTGTGGGATTCAAGGTGTTTGTACATCCGGGAGAGAATAGCGGACTCCAACCAACATGGGCATTATACAGGATGGCTTCTCTCTCCTCACAGTTCAATCCGCCTCATGTTTGTGCCACCTGAGGCGCTGCTGCCTGATTCTTCAAACATCCTCACCATACCCCACTCTGCTCGTTCCTATGTGGACTTCACACATGCGACCTTGGGCCCTCAATGGGAAGAGTGTTACCATCCGTAACCCCCTTATTTTATTATTTCCGTTACCTTATCATTGCAATAATGATCTCATTCTCCTGTCCATATGCAATGTTGGCCAAGGAGAGGAGGATGAATTCAACATGGAGATGTAACCATGTCAACCTGTAGAATCGTGATCAGTTCTAGTATGAGGAAGTTTTTATGGGTCGAGGTCTTGTTGAGGTCCAGGTCCTTGATACTTAGTAGAGCTGGTTTTATTGAATCATGAGCATAATAAAAACGTACCATCAAGTTTCGAAGCTGAAAGAATGAAATCACAATTCATTTCCATGTTCTTTTTCACTTGGCAATAAATCGGCTTTCGATAAAATTACACCCGTGATCAAGAGGCCACTGCCCAAGGTTGACGTCCAGTAGATTGTGTGCCTTCAACGTTCTGCTTCATTGTAACGCCCTACTACAATGGTAGTGTCTACTGTTACTGTCAACATACACCACCAGTGCTCATCATCGTCATAGCTCTTCGACTCGCTGCCATTTCCTATGATGAAGGAGTGAGCAACCCAATTGTTAACTTTTCCCACTGTCATCGTAACTCACCGAAGCAGGTTCGTTGTGATCGTCGATGACAGCGTCTATGGCAAGTCATCCTGGCTCTCGTTCTCATCTTCCATTATGTTCATCGTAGCCATTACAGCGTTTCAATTCCCCACCATGTCCCCCGACGAAGATAGTAAGTACACCACCCACTGTTCATGTTCGTGTCACTGTCCTGACTCTCCGAAACATAGGTGTTGTCAGTATGTTGGCGGGATAGGCTAAAGTTAAGGAACGGTTAATAGTCTGATCATCGATTGCGGGTGTTCTCAGTGTTCTGGACTCACTGTAGCCACCCGTTGTCGATAACGCCCTTCTCGTCTGCCGTATACGTGTGGTATTTCCCACTTTTCTCCTTCCTCCTTGAGTTCGTGGATGATGGCACCACGGTAAGTTGCTCTTACCCTTGTTCTTCTCTTCCATTTTTCTCGTCATCGTTTCTGGCTGTTCAACACCACCGTTTCTTACGATGAAGATAGTGAGTAACCCAATTGCTCCTTTTTCCGCAGCCGTCTTGACTCACCGAAGCAGATAAGTCCCCCGTCTGTTCTCGCTCTCCCCTCGGTTGCGGTTGTCATCGATGGTGCCTATAGTAGGTCATTCTCATTCTCTCTCATCTCCTGCTCGTCGTTGGCATTTTGGTTCTTCGAACCAGAATCATGTCCTACAACGAAGAGAGTGAGTAAGATCACTCCATTTTCGCGCCGCCGTTCTAACTTGCTGAAGCGTACATCCCTGCTCCTTGTCAATGTGTGTGCTTGCTCGCATGATAAACTAGGGTTTTGGAAATGGTATGAATTTGCTCCTTGATATGGGTCTGGACTCACCCTATTATTATCTTTCATAGCCCTTGTACTCCTGCTCATTGGGTGTTACACATGTGTGGTATCGCCCAGCTCCCGTGTCATGCTTACAAACTGGTCTGTTGTTGCCTGTTGACGTGTAGGATTGTCTGCTGATGCACGTTGGTTACAGCCGGCTCGATTCGACCAGGTGGATGGGCTGAGAGAGAGGAAGGTGACCGGACGTAAGTAATTGGACGAGTAACAGCAAAGAACACTATGACTCACTAAAACCTTCCTTCGAAGCCCACCAAGTCTAGCATATCTTGTCATCGCCCATTGTCAAGGTCAACGAAAACTGGCCAGGTGCTCGATATCCCACTTCCCAACCGTGGTGTTGAGAGATGGTCTATCGTTGACGCTCGCGGCCGCCGGAATTCCAGTAGCCTTGGAAGGAGGTAGGAAAGAAGAATTTGGTAAACAGTAAGTAGTCGCTCGTGGACACATGGGTGTACATACCTAACATTGCCATACTGCATGGATCCCTCCACCGGCATTCCATACAAGTCGTCGCGTACAAGAGAAATGACTGAGAGAAGGTAAGAACCGAGTATCGGTAAGTATGGGCTGTACATGGAAAGTAAATAAGGAACTCACCATAAATCATAGCCTACAGAGATGCTCTACCCGCGCATGGGATCGCATCATGGCTGTCGGCGCATGAAGAGAGAGGGACGGCGTTGAGGAACTGGCTTGGTCACTACCGCGGGAAGTCCCTTTGGGGGTTGAAGCAGGCCCTCGCTGATATTTGTTGTAGTGGGTGTTTCTGGCCAGTTGAATCTTGATACAGGAAGGGTTTGTAAGTTGTTCACTTTCCGCCATGAACCTTAAATATAAAAGGAAGGTCCAGCACTCGGAATTTTCCTTTCCGACTCCCGGACGCGCCTTTGTTTATTGATTGGCGACCAAACTTGTAAGGGCGCGCCGTACCTTCAATGAAGCCTGAAACGAAATTTCTAACTTGATGTGTGATGAAACCAGCACATATATTGATTTGGTTAAGGTAATAGGGTGTGTCTATGTAAAGAGTGGGGTACGTTGTACTTATTAAGGGTTGTCACTAGGAATATACCAAGCATAGATTATGAGGGAGAAGTGTGACGAAGGGTGGCAAGCTGAGATTGGACGAGCTCCTCCCTGGATGTTCATTGCGTCACATTCCCCTCTCCCCCCCCTTTGGCGAGTACATTCGCCCGTGCTTGTGAGTCGTTGTCGACGTCCTACGGCTTGTGGCATGGTTTGTGTCGAAGGGAATCTTGTAGCACATGTGTGATGTTGTAGTTTGGCGTGTCAGGGTGTCAGCGATTCTCGTATGCCGCTGTGGTAGGCGCACCTGTGTCATAATTTTGTTGTCAGCTGGCAGGTTGGTCCTCTCCTGAAGTCTTGGGGCAGGAGTGAGAAAGGTGGGATTAAAAAGCCCAAGACATACCTAAGAAGGTGGGGCATTAAGGCAACACTACATCGAGTGGTCGAGCGCGTTCACATTGATGGTCTCTGCTATGGTGCACATGCATATCTTGAAGACCCCCCAGAAAAAGAAGGCAATGTAACGAAATTTGCCAATGGCGGTGTCCAAGATGCGCCGTGGTTATGAGATAAACATGCGAGGACGTGGTACAAATCCAGAACTGATGGGACTTCCAGATATGTCCTTCCAACGATTGTGGCATGATTTCCAAAGCCAAACAAAGAGCGTAGAGGGTGGGAGTTATTTTTAGGACCTTCCTTTTATATTTAAGGTTCAAGGCGGAAACTCAAAAGTAGTGTTGCTGTGAACTGAACCTGCTCATGGGTTGAGCCCGCTAATTCAGCCACTCAAGCTCACTTAAGTTTGATCAGCTCAAGTTCAGCTTGAGCAGGCTGGGACGGATCAACTTCCTTTTTCTGTCTGACGCAACGCTGCCGAGCCGCTATAGTGACGTGTGATTTTAGGTACTCTTTAATTTCATCTATTCACTCAGATTTCAGTACCATAGTGGAGGGAATAAATAAACCTATTCAACGAAACATAATTCAACTTGAACTGTTCAGCCATTGTTGTGTGCAAGCTTGATGCAAGCCACAGAGAGGCGTGATGGCTAACCCAAATCCGGGCAACTGGGCACAAGTCCACTCGAGTTTTGCTCAAGTCCGCTCAAGCAAATTAGCCGAGAGCTTGAGTTCGCTTCAACTCGGTTCACAGCAACACTACTCAAAAGTGGGGTTCGTATCAAGGGGGTTCCAAAATTTTAATCCAACACCCGGGGTCGAATTTTTTATCTTGCCAGGTTTTGCTGAACCAACCATCCACGTGATCCAGGCACATGTCCATATATGGTAATTATGATATCATTTCATCAGCTTTCCCTCCTCGCAATGACTGACAAGTGTTGAAAACCCAATTTCTGGGCACTTGTTCAAGTTCCACACATGTGAGAAGCAAGATAATGCTCATTGTTTGAAGATAAGTAAGGTATTGGAATAAATAACCAAATTCACATGGATACCAATTAGGGGTCATATTGGCACTGTTGCAAGC
>Ga0307513_10008082_pt1 | contig 13503 bp, 16 predicted proteins | sample 15_EM_MG_FD_202174 | JGI IMG/M metagenome (GOLD analysis project Ga0307513, IMG submission 202174) | Populus trichocarpa ectomycorrhiza microbial communities from riparian zone in the Pacific Northwest, United States - 15_EM | ecosystem: Host-associated > Plants > Roots > Unclassified | place...
AATACATATTATATTGTTAATATTGAAAACCAGCCACAATGTGATGTTGAGCCACAATGTGATGTTGAGCCGTAATGTGATGTTGAGCTGTCAGGCACTCAGTAGGAGTGCCCAGGTTGTGAGCCCGCGAACATCCTGGGTTGCGGCCGCACGCCGCAACCTTGGCACGAGTACTGTTACCGTCCATGGCAGTCTTGGGCTGGAGTTTTCGTGGAGGCATTGGTCTGGCACTCACTTTCTGTTTCCAGCCACGTTTGACTGGGGTCTTGTGGGTGGTGTCATTATTCTGCCCTACAGCCTGAGCATAGCTTTTCTTTTCCGCTTCAGGTTGTTGTACATCTACCCTTTTGGGCTTGCCGTTTGCTCTGCCACTTTTTGCCATGCGATCCAAGTCTTGTACAATGCTGGTAAGGTTCTGGACATTGGCAGTAATAGTCCTGACTTGTTGGATGAGTCCTAGGACCAGCTGCATCATCGTTATTTCCATGTTGGTAATCTCTTCACTTACCATTTCTCTAATTGTAGTCATGGCTAGGCACTCACTTTCGAGGCCATACCTATATAAATATTCACGGACTGACTTCATAGTCTGAGCTTCACCTGTTATCTTCTCTTTCCCTTTCTGTGTAGGAGTAGACGGAGTGGCGGGCCTGTTCATATCCCTTGCACCAAGCGAAGCCATGATCTACGATGGCAGTGTGAGTATTGTATTCATGTAACTTGACCAGTTACATTACGCAAAAACTCGAGATTGTTATATGGTGTTGAGAAAAGTTCACTTTGCACTTTAGCGAAAAATAGGTGGGAAGAAACTTGTATTCTGGCTAGTGTAAGAGTTAGAAAGTTATACAAAAAGCCTGTAGTACTCAGGAGAAGCTTCAAAAGCTAAATGGATAGGTGGTGAATTCTGATTTATAAGAGTCTTGTGAAGCAAATTCTGAAACACAGAATATAATCTAGTATGACAACCATTCATATAATGCACTTTGATGTAACAGGTTGCCTTTGGATACGCCATATTCTGAGAATCCAAAATCTGGCCTTCTGATATCTAAATCTAATATAGTAGTATCATCTACAAGACCTATTTTTATTAATAAATCATTTATTTTACTATTACCTCCTAACTCAATTGTCCTTACTATCTATAGAGGTCAAAACTTGAAATTGATTTAACCTAATGAACTGTTGATTTTATAACCTGGTGTTCACCATACCCAGGCCAGTCACTCTATCTCCCCACTTAGGCGCTGTTTGATATCACAATTTTGGAATAGCCAGCCTTGTTTTATATGCAAACCATAGTTTATAACTATTGGACATTTTAGTAGATATGGATTATCATCATTTGCAGCTCTCTGCACAAAAGAATTGGACTATTTCTGATATATGTAGGATATAATGTTCTACCAACCATGGTTGTACAACCATTGTTTGTAGCTCACCAAACTTCACCAAATTGTCACCCGAAACGGCCCCTTAATTTCTCTCCCCAATGGCCTCAGTCCTATGCTATGCATTGCGATCATGGATTTTACAAGTGATACTGAAAAAGTCATTGCACACACAGGATTTTACACCAAAAACGGTGATTTTCACCTAGTTATTCCACCACTAACTGCCGAATTAAAAATTAGATAACTACATTGAATCTTTAGAGAGCTCCATGCTACTCAACCTCCAGTGAAACATTTAGTGAATTGAAATTTCCTAAGTAGTACAGGAGAGAAAGAAAAATTTCCTAAAGAAGTTTTGTGCCAAAACTATCATTTTGGAGAGAAAACTGTATCTTGGCAGAATTTGAAAGTTCCACTATATACTTCTCCTTACGAAATTTTAATTCATCTGTGGTTTCAAAAGAGATTTAGTAGCCCATAGCTCTCTGAGCATTTTATGAGGTTATCTTATTTTTAATCCTACTGTTGGTGGTGGAAGAACTTGGTGAAATTGGCCGTTTTTGCTGTAAAATCCCACACGTGCACTCACTTTTTTTTTTAAAAAGAAACTTTTTCCATTTTGCGTACGTTAGCTACTCTAAAGCGTGACCCTATTCAAAAGCCCTAACTAAATACAAGAAAGCACTACCGAATTTCTCTCTTGTGCCTGTAAAACTGCAAAAATGTATCCTGTAGCCAACTGCACTCTGAGCGGGTCACCATACATCCCCTAGAAGCGGTTTGATTCAACCTAAATGCAGGTTGTAAATATAACTCTGTTGCCCAACTGTCTTGGATATCCGATGTACACTGGCGACATCCACTGTAAAGCCAACGCTAATGTCAACTCTAGCTTTCGGAATACGCATAACATTACAGCCATTCAGAAACTCTCCTAAACAGAAACTCTACCCCTCTAATAGGCTCATCCCACATCTCTAACATTGTTAGCATTCAACAAAGGTAATACTTCCTGTACCCAGACCCTATTGCCCCTGCCAACCAGCAGCCCTGTCCTCAACCATCACCCCTGAGCCAAAGTTCCCGATTCCATTACTAAAATAACAAAAGAAAATCCACCTCTCCAAACTACCCAGACAGCAGGACATGGGCACTCTCCCCTCAGGTATAAACATACATTTCTCCCCTATTTATAATCAACTCACAAACAGATCCAGATCTGAAGATGACACTTGCAATGGATGCCAACACCTTCACCTTCACCCCTTTTCCCTCTCTTCATCAAAGGATGCCACACCTCTTGTGCGATGCCATCATCTACTCACTGCGCCACATTTACCGTACATGCCACCGCCACACTCTCAGCCATACATCCCCCTCCCTTTTTTCACTCTCCACACTGATGAAAAAGGAATCAAAACCTGCTGCCGAGAGGACTTCTTCCGAGCATCATCACCTATACCACCACTCAAGCGAAACTTGAGCAGCCCAACCATACCAGAAACCTAAACCCAACATTAACGGCAACCTTCATACTGAATCAGGGAAATGAACACTCAGCAATATGAAACTAGATTGCCAAAGCGCTCTAGAGTCATGATATCCATGGAAGATAATAAATCCAATCCTAAAACTGATGAAATCAACCTTCTAACGATGAAACATTGAAACCATCATAATGGTGTCAATGACATGAAGCTATCATAATATAAGAATCATGGACCCTGAATGGCTGAACACCCAAATATGACACATCACCTGAAGGTTCAATTTCAATCACTGGGGTTGTAACCACCATGCAGGATATGTGCACTCACTTTTTCGGTGGCACTTGTAATAACCACCTAGGAACCCTGAAGCAGTTTGTCTACCTTCAGTTACCTCCTACTAAGAGTTTCCATACTCTGGCTAGGCACTCGATCGCACTTTCTATTCTCATTGTGCAATCTACTTATCTCGATACTGCAATCCCATTTTCACTAATCTCATTTTACTTTGGCTATTTTTTACTTCTACTTTTTTGGTGTTTTCCAGTTTTTCGCCAGGCGAGAGCGTCACTTATAGTTAGACAATGCATGGAACCAGAAATCATCTCCTTCAATACACCTATATAACATCGTAACATCATGCCGGTTTTAGGTGCCCTTCAATCCAACATTAAGTTTGTGGTACGTGTTTGATCACCATCTCAACCCTTGCAGAGCAGCGGTTATAAGACCCTCAGCCTCACTGTTGTAGACACCTGAAATCCACCCCTAGGTTACCATGTAAACTGGCAGCATCAAGGCCCTTATTTCAGACTCCATGCACCTTTCAACTCTAAGTGACGCACCCTCTTGACAAAACACCGGATAACACCAAATAATACAATACTACAGTACTGGAACAACACCTTTCGTCCAATGCCCTTTTCTCACCAAAAATAGATATTTTTAACAAACAATTCTCAATACTGCTTATATAAAAACACTTGAAATCCTTCTATCAGCTAGGGAATCACTATCTATTCAAACCTCTATAAGTAGAAGTGTAAGTAATCAAAGCCGCCTTCATGGTTCGTGATTGCATCCACTCGTGTGAAAGTAACTTAGATTTTTGTATTCAGCTGCATACAAAAAAGTGCATGGCAACTGATACGATATACTTAAATGACCTTTTCTCCACCACTTGGTCATATTTAAAGATTCTGTAAATTTCTTCATGTTATCTACTAGTACAGGTTTGCTAATGCAAGGACAAATTTTCACTGATTCTCATAGACATTGCGCAATAAGAGAGGGTGGCGAAAATGGGCACTTTTGGTGTAAAAAGGGCATCGGATGAACAGTTTTGTCCTAGTACTTTAATATAGATAATATTTGACTATCTTAATCTCTCAAAAAGCAAGCCAAAATCAATTATAACCTTACACAACTCTCTTCACGTTCTACACATCTCACCCATTCTGTCTCATCCGTGCCAGACCAATTACCAAGAAGTAGCCCGGTATGCTACAGGGGAAGAAAGTGGGAAAGGTAGCTCATTGAACATGAAAGACCGGAATGTAAAAGAAAAAGCAATTGTGTCTCCCGTCCAGCACTTGGTTGTAGCGCCAAACCATAGCAGTGAAACTGTAGAGAAGCAGGAGAGCAGCTTCAGGATTTTTCACCCAAGCTCTCTCTGGAGCCCACACCTGGAAGACTCTCAACTCCTGAACCTCTATCCCTCATAGTATGATATCCGTAATGGGTCCAACCAGGTTTATACAAACCCGCTTCGCCAGTCCGCATTGCTTTGCTTCCCTTAAACCAGATTCGTCATACAGTGTTTCCCACTATGGAATTCACTCCAACGAGAAACCTTGTAAAGTTAGCGTTTCCCTTGTTCCCTTCATATCCTCAGTCCGATTTCACATTTCCCCAATGGTACATTTCTACGTGGATGGGATCTTCTAGGTAACTACAAAAACGCATAGGATTGAAAAGGTTAACCAGGTTTGACCTTGTTCCCCTATCTTTCTCAATTGATATCCTCTTGCCGGCCCCAACTCGGTTTAGACTTGTTCCGGACGTTATCCTCCCTTACTACTGTATTGTACTCGACTTCCTTGTACCACCCAGTTTCACAGTTCGGTCAGTTGGTTTCCCGCTTCCAAATCCTCCTCTCAACTAATGCACACACCTTAGCTCCCGAATTCTATGGTGTTTGGCATGAAACGATACAGACTCAAGCATCTCGGAAAGGACCCATCTTCTACCGTAAAAACCGAAATCATGGAGAAAATACCCTTGGAAGTCCAGAATTTGCCCCTTTGGATTAGGGGCGAAAACGCAGCGAGAAGATTCGCTTTCAGCCCTCACTTGAGACACGGGAAAATAAATATACGATCTTACTAGGAGAGTCAAATTCAGCGTCCCAGCTCTATTCTCAATTATTTCGCTTTTCACCCCCTTCCTCCTCGGGTTCGAGTGATGAGTGGTGCTGCCGCCACCCGTTTTCGCCTCCATGAAGTTAGCCACAAAAGCGCGACATGTGAATCACGTGACACCTGAAGACGCCAAGCCCCCGGACGTTCCCTCACAACAAATAGCACTCGTCCTTCCTTTTCCCCCACACAACTCGCATCGAACGAAACAACACCTCTCTCCATCAAAGCCACCGGCCCTAGTCCTAACATCACTTATTCTTTCTGTAATTGACGAGTGATAGTTCCAAGTTTTACAGTCTTCAGTATCTCAACAAATCTACGCAATGACAGAGGTATGATAGCTTCTGCCTTCCCCAGCTCCTCCGCACTCGAGGGAGAAAAAAAAACAAGGCGCAACAAACGATGTGCACTAACCATCCCACTATAACACAGATTACCAGAAAGATCAAGCTCGTCACAACTCAATCAATATTGTATGTGCGCTCCATCACGTGTATCTTTTCATTTCAACTATCTGTCTTGCGCCTGACTGATGAGTTTCATCCCTCGTTCCTTTACCCTACAGGACAGATGTCGCGCCTGCCCATGAGGGTTTCCCAATGAGGGAGTGGTCCATCCGTGTGTTCATCCAAGGGGAGAAAGGGGAGGAGCTACCCGCGAATATATTCGACAAGGTGACATATAAGCTTCATCCAACATTTGCCAATCCGAATAGGGGTATGTTCCTTTCGCCCTGCCTTTTCAATATCTTCGTCGTCCCGCATGGAAATATATAAAATTTCTATACACGAAAGAAAAAAATGCTCCGGGGAAAAATGTAAAAGGAAGGAAAAAAGAGTTGTCTAATTTAGGTTTGGTGTTGGGAAATAGTCGTCAAGAAACTACCGTTTTTAATCACCGAGCAGGGTTGGGGGGAATTCGATATGGAAGTTGTTCTCCACGCCATCGATAAGGGCGGTGATCATTCCATTCGCCACGACCTCAACTTTCAGAAGAATAAATACGAGTCCGTTCATCCCATCGTGAGTCTTAGCGCTTTCTCCTCTGCCCGGCGGTTGTTGCGACTGATTGCAGAACTCACGCTGGATCCCTTACTAGACCTTCAATAATCCGAGGCCTAACCTTGTCAAGGCTTTGGCCACCTCCGGCCCAGTTCCTGGAGCGGACACCACCGCACCGGAGGAGAACGGAGTCTCCAAGCGTGACAAGCGCAAGAATGATGGAGAAGAGAGGATCAAAAAGAAGAGCCGGAGCGAACGTACCGTCAGTGTCTCCCACCCCCGTTCCCACTTTGCGACCCCCAGCGTGCCCCACGAAGTTATTATTGAAAATGAGACTTAATCCCCCTGCTCTTCATCGATCTTCCCGGTTGCAACGTGCTAACTAGGACTTCACGGTAATAGTTCGACATGGAAAAGCTAGCAGAAGGCCTTCAAAAGCTCCAAGAGGAGCATCTTCTACAGGTTGTTCAGATGGTACACGACAATAAGACTCCCGAGACCTATATCAAAAATGACGTAGAGCGTGAGTGCTGCCCACCCACCCACCTACCTTCAGTCAAGTTAATTAATTTTTGTGAAACAGAAGGAGAATTCCACGTCGATCTCTATACACTTCCCTCACACCTTACCCAGATGCTTTGGAAATTTGTCCAAGAGTGTGGCGTCGACGTATAATTATTGATATTACTTTTTCCCTCTACTTATTGCTCATGTTCTCCTTGCTAGGCTTGTTTTCCCCCTCCTTTTTTTCCCATCCTCCCGCAAAAAAATAAATAAAACTACAAATTGGACGAAACTTGGAAACCTTTGCTTCCTTGGTGTTGTGTTTTTTCTGTTTTCTTTTTTTTCAACATTTAAACCCTTTTTTTTTCCCTGCTTGCGCTTGCGCTCGCACTGTCATACTACGCTGCCCACTATCAACTTATCTACCCACCATACCTTTTCAACCATCACCATTATCATGCATCCCCAAGCAAGCAATTCACTCCTCTGAAACTAGGCGTAATGGATTTATTTTCCCTCTTCATTTACTTTTGTGTTTCTCCTCTTTTCTTGTGTGGCCGCCTTTTATTCTTTATTCATTGTGTTGATGCGATGCAAGATGTCCTTCATACCGTACCTTACTTTTACCTTACTTTATTTTTAAGTGTTATGTACCCCCCCTTTTTTTTGTCGCGGTTCCATGTCCGGCTACGATAGTTCTAGTTTGTTCGACATAAAGCAAATCACTACAGTATTATGATATGCCCTAACTCTAACATCTGTGTGCTGTGCTGTACGCGCTTGTTTGTGAAGAACTGTGTGATGCACATTATGGATAAATATTTTGGAGGAGGGATGTTGGAAATCGAAATTCCTTGGTTTCGCGTCGAGCGGAGATTGGTGAGGGAGGGGAAATGATCGAACTGTACTTTTCACTTCTGCCAGCCACAGGCCCGCCGGGATGGGATGGGATGGGTCGCCGGGCCAGGTGGTAGGGTATCCTGGAAATACCATGCGGTCATAGCCCGCAGAACCTACCGTAGCCTAACTGCGAAATAAAAAAGTATGGGTTCTTAATGAACAGAGATTAACTGCAAAGCAGCTTGAGGTCGGCGTGCCCACTCTCACAGTACCGGAGCTAATCCGCTAATTATCCCATAGTAAGGCCTCCAGTGATTGCTCGCGGATAAGTGATAACATAAGCATTGAGGACTACGGTACCCTGCATAATAAAAAAATAAACCAATCCACAAGACTACGGTACCGCTGCCACTACGAGTAGTACCGCCCATCCCCCGGCTCCGTGGTGCACTGCGGTGTTACACGATGACACAGGATTAATCACCAAACCATCTCACGACTCCCCACCAAGCAAGGTATACCGTAGTACAGATACGTAAAGCTCTAGCCCAAAAGGATTTCTTCCCGCGATGCAATGGCAACCCCGAACCACCACTTCCAGTATATAAATCTGCCCCCCATGGAATCGGGATTGCTCGGGATGAACTGGAAGTCGGGCAGGCTTTCAATGAACGCCAGGAATTCTTTCTGGGGAAGTAACAGAATAACAATAATAATAATAATAAAAGAGAAATATTGCATCATACTGTTCTACCTTTTGCTCATGTGGTCCGGCCGACAGCACAGAGGTTTGGATCCCCAAGCTTTTTTTTTAATCCTGAATCTATTACTCGTACTAAAAATGACTTCTGATGTTCAGCCTTGGCTAAGTCTAAACCCTGGCGGATTGGATAGGTAAGCTCTTTGTATGATAGCAACTTATCCTACCGGTATGTTATTAAAAGGGGCGGGGGTCTCTTTTATAGCGGTTTTACTTTTTGTTTACTAATAATACTGGGCTTACTCGTTTGGTTGTGCTTGGGGGGGGGTATATATGGTGTGATGTTATTGCATAAGGTTGATTCTGGAAAGATAGTAGGTTATATATTACCGTAGCATGTCTCCATGGCTCGTCCGGGTTGGTATTATAGGTAGGTGGTGGAAGGTTTCAGGTATTACCAAAGCTCTCTCGTCTTCCGGCTCATGGGTGGTTCTCGTCGGCTTTCTTGCGAAAAGATATGGAAAAGGTTTTTAAGTATCATACGATACCGTAGTGTTCTTTGATGGTTTAGAGCCGCCCCCCTCGCAGAAAGTTTGGAGGATGTTCCAGTCTTTTCGTAAGGCATGGTTGCTCGGGAGGAGTTCATCGTGGGATCGGCGGGGGGTGGAGGTTTTTAAGATCTAGTGTTCTTTGGCACTGTACCCCACTCATCGAACGAAAGAAAAGTTTTAGGATGCTGGCATGCGCAACACGAGCGCAAGGGCCCGCTAAGCACAATCATATACCCAGAGTGAGAAGCGAGAGGTTGGTGAGGGAGTAGCAGCAGCAGAAATACCTTCCTAAACTGGGACAACTCGAGCAGGCTATTATCGCTGAACACGATATTCACCCAACATCAGAAAGAATCAATCCACCCCACCCAACAAAATTCCACATTTTTCTCTCCAGAGCACTGACCCACGGTAGCACACCGTGCATCGCCTGTGTAAGCGCACATATAAGGAAAGGGCTCCAACTCTGAAGAAAGTTGGACCCCCACACCATGGTATAATAGTTCCCAATACCGGTACTGGCCCCGACACCACGTGTGAATAACGCAACATCTAATACTTCTCACGTACCCAGAGTTCCGGTATCATCCACAAAACCCAACCCCGCCAAACACCGATACTTGCTGTGGCCCATAAAACAAATCACAATAACCCCCTCTAACTCTCTCTAGACTATCTCTCTCTCTCTATCCCCAACCCAACCGACCAACTCCTCCTCCACCCCTCCCCATCTCACCTTTCCCACCAACCCACAACGCCCACCAACACAAAACAAACCATCCCCGCACCTTCCTTCCTTCCATCCATCCACATCTCCCCGCTTAACAATTCCCTAGGCAAGTAAGCCACCGTAAATCACTACTACTACTACTACCGTACTATCTACCACCAAGTTCTGCTCTGCTAGCACAGCACGATAAGCAAAAACCCCCCCACGGAACTAAACCAACCCAAAGCCCAAAGAGAAAGAAAAAAAAAAGAGAGAAAAAGAAAAAAAAAGAAAAAAAGTAGACAACACCTAAAAAAAGCGCCCACCCCGCTCAACCGCAAATCCCAAGTCTCAGAAATGGATAGACAGTGTAAATACCAATATAAGCAGGTACAATATTTACAACAACACAGCACACGCACATCACGTATAACCACGGTACTACTACTACTACCGTAAGAAAAGAAAAAAGAAAGAAAAAAGAAAAAAAGTAAGCAAGTAAACAACAATAAAAAAAAAGGTAAGAAAAAGAAAATAACCGTAATATCGGAGAAACTTGAGCGGTTAGATTAGCTTAGGTCAAGTTATTATAGGTTTTGGCAATTGCTACAAGCACAGTACAAAGTACGGTACCGTATGGGAGGTAACTATAGGCTGCGCTACCGCCGTCTCGATTAGGTACGCCAACAGCGGCAATCACGGCCATTCGTTGTCGTTGTCGTTGTCGTCAAGCAGGGGGAAAGAGAAGAGACGAAATGACAAGGTAAAGGCAAGGCAAGGCAAGGCAAGGCAAGACTGCATGTGACACAAGTTAACGTCACTGCGCGGCACGTATTATATCACTACGCAAGTCCCAAGGACGATACGGGTGCTCGTACAAAGCGAGGAGAAGAGAAGGGACAGAAAAGAGGCACCAGGTATCACGTGAACTGAAAAACGTGATCCGAGTACGCCATCTCAGGTACCAGTATTGTGATGCAAACAAGTAAGAAAGGAAAGGCAAGATGGAATGAACAAGTAAACAGGCAACCCCTTTAACTAATAAAAAGAAAATAACTTGGACTAAGTTTATAAATACTGTAAGGAAAAGGGAAAGAAGAAAGACAACACCAAGAACAAACCCGTGCCGTACCATGTTTAGTTACATTCAGTCAAGTTATGCTATGCTATGCGTTCAAAGGTCGTTATTGGGGTAGCGAGATGAGAGGGGAGGGAAGGAAAGAGGTGATAAGGATAATGTGAAGAAAAAAGAAACGAGGGATGAGAAATCGTTGATTGAGCGAAAGTGAGGATTTCGGGTAGAGATGTTATGGGAGGTTATTCCACGGTGGGGAAAGGTCTGCAAAACAACCACCAGGCCGAACGAGACAGTAGAACAATAGCGGTTGTACATATCTTTAGGACACTCTAATCCTTGTACAAAACATTCGCTCTGTGGTCCACCCAGTCAACACCAAACCCAGCTATACACAAAGAGAAAGAGGGGAGAACAAACCTTCGAAGAACCAGCTCCAAACTATCAGTGCTAAGACTCCTCCCGGAAGGAATCTCGTCCACAATCCTCATGATATTCGCAAACAATTCCCCACCCTTATACGCCAATACAGCCGGCACGACAGCGACATCCATTTCCGCCTCGTTATGGTGCAATTTCACAAATCTTGTAGTGGCATATCGGCGAGCCAGAGTGTTCAAGCAGTCTTCCACGAAGCGGGATTCCTCTGACTAAAGATGCAACCAACCAACCAACGATCAGCACTTCCTCCCTTCCATTCAAAGAATAGACAGGCAAACGAAAGTTGACAAACCTTATCATTGTAAATAGTAACCACAACAATAGTCTCGGACGAGACCCTCTCCACAGCATCCAAGTACCCCACTGCATCGACCACTTCCACGCGACCGTATTTACGCTTACTGGGCGAGCGCCGGCGAGTATTCGACTGACCAGTCTTGAGCTCCTGCATCCGGTTCTTGCGCCATGTCTTCACAAAGTCATCCTCGCCGCTCTCGCCATCACTATTACGATCCCTGGCTCTCGGCGGAGAGGAGGTTCCTCGTGGTCGTGACGACTGGGAGTATCCGGTGTGAATTGTGTTTGTCGACTTTTGTAACTTTTCCTTACGCAGGGCAGATTCGTAGGATATCGCGTCTGAAAGGACACCTTTAACGCCCTTATGAAACACCACCATTAGCCAGAGGAAGGGGGTAAGTAGAAGGAGTAGAAGAAGGGAGAACAAACAGTCTGGAAACTCCCAGATAGATGGGAAGAATGTTTGAACAGCATATCTCGATCACCGGTTCCTGGAATACCACGACCACCGCCGGATTGACACTTCTCTCCCTCTGCCTCTGCTCTATTCAAGCGTACGGTTTCGCTGTCGCTATCGGGTTCCGAAGCGCTTTCTGAGTCGTCTTCCGGATGGCGTTTTTCTGGTGCTTCGCTCTGTAAAGCGTTGAACTCGTCCATTGTGAAAAGAGAATGGGGACGGACGGGGGGGGGTAGTATGAGGTTTATATTGGCGTGGGAATTGGCTGCAAGGTTGGATTTTTTTCCGCTTGCTCGTTGGTATGGGTGGGAGGGAAGAGTGGAGTGGAAGGAGAGATGGGGTTGGTCAGGGAAGGAAATAACGTGGAGGTTATGCTTGCTTGGTGCCTGCTGCGTCAGATGTTATGGAAAGAGGGTAGGGATGATGCGAAACAGTGCAACGATGCGTCTATTTTGGACAAGGATGTTATGCGGTCAAAGGTGAGGGTTACGCCTGCCCTGGCGAGGGTTGAATGAGGAATGAGTGGGCAGGTGATCAGGGTGGGTTTGTGCGGGCGGACCACCAGAGGGAATCGCTCCATTCAAGAAGGAATCTCTTTATGAGACGAATGGTGTAACAGATCCCTGAAACGGTTTATACGCATTCCATGAGAGCTATCTATCTACGGTACTATTACCGGTATCATACCGTGCTCCACCACAGCAACGCCTCTACCGCTCCTTACTTGCTTTGTGCCCCCGAACGTACCATGGCCATTCGCACCCCTACGGCACTGGCACCTACGGTACGGTACTCTATCTCAAATCTCAAATCTCAGGACGAAAATAAATAGAATGAAAAAACAAAAGTCTGAAAAGAAAGAAAGAAAGAAAGAAAGAAAGAAAAAATAAAATAAAAATGTGCAATGGGGTTCTCCGCCAGCCAGCTGGTTCCAGATCCAGCTCCAAGTTCCGCTCCGATTCACCACTCATCACCCACAAAAAGTTCCCATCCACCTATCGCAACAAACTCCACTACCCCCAATTTAACCACCCGATCCAGCTAACCCATCTAGAGCTAAGGCCAAGAGCAAAATCCGCATATCAGTACCAGTAACGTACTGGTGCTTATACGAGACCCACATAATCTACAGCAAAGTCCCCAAGTCCGACACTGGTAAATATAACATAACCGCCCTCCAGCAAATACTTTACGAGTTCCTCGGGCACAATCCGTAGAGTTACGGAGCACCTTACCGATACAATACTCGTACACATCTGCCAACAAGCCACAGTTCTCTGTCCTCCCCATCAGTCTGGTCCGTGCCCATCCCTCCCTCCGAACAAAATGAAAAGCAAAATAAAGGGATTTATAAAAACCCCCCCCCCCGGCAAGACCCGACTTTCAAACTCCGGCACGATACAATTACTATTAGCAAGTCCCTCCTTCATTCATTCATAACAGAACCCGCCCGTCCGTCCGCGAGCGAGCAAGCAAGCAAACCAGCAAGCCAGCAAGCAGGCCCAATGTTGCAATGAAGGGGGGGGTTTGATCAAAAAATGATCGAAGGCTAGGAAGGCGCTTTTTCGAACCGGGGGGTTATAAGATAGAACCCCTTCTAACAAATCGGTAAACCACGATATTT
>Ga0307513_10008083_pt1 | contig 13502 bp, 18 predicted proteins | sample 15_EM_MG_FD_202174 | JGI IMG/M metagenome (GOLD analysis project Ga0307513, IMG submission 202174) | Populus trichocarpa ectomycorrhiza microbial communities from riparian zone in the Pacific Northwest, United States - 15_EM | ecosystem: Host-associated > Plants > Roots > Unclassified | place...
GAAGCTGCACGTGGCAGGATGCAGCAGCAGATCGCAGAGTTTGCAACCGCCCTTCTTCAAATTTTTGCACAGGATGATGATGGTGATGGTAGTGATAGTGGTGATTGTGTGGTTATGTAGATGTCTGGATAGTGGGTGACTGGGTGACTGTCCGTAGGGTTACGCTGTGTACATACAATCCTCGACGAATATCAAAGGACTTATAAGGGAACTGCAAGGACCCCGTCCATCATGCCGGGTCGCGGGCAGCGTGAACCTCAGTTACTGGCACCCTCCTACGATGGAAATAACATTATCTGGTGATACGGATAGTCACCCAGTGTAGCGTACTACCGCACATACTCCCCGGGATTTACTTAATCGTAAATCCGTTCGATTCGAAAACCTTCGTCTATTCCTCAGTCGACTTTTACATCGGCTGAGTTTTCGCTATCGTTTCAGTCAAGGCCTCATCAGGGAAAGCATTGGCCGATCATATCATGTCGTTGACGGAAATTCCCTGGGAATTAAGCTAAATCATCATAACCGACGTGGTTTGACGATTCGGGACCAATCCTGTAATTCTACGTAAATCTCATATGTCCCTTTCTCAATGACGGTGGTACAATCACTTTTCACGGCTTTTTACAGTAAAAAACCGTAGCGTACAAACAGCCTGTGCACCCGTGTTTTGTCATTTCCAGTTTTTTTATCAGATCGAATTCGTAGCAGGCAGAAGTTAAAAGATCATTTATTGGCTACGATATAACGAGATACAAAGGGGGTATGCTACAGTTGATATTAGCGAAGTTCGAATGGGTCGTGATCATCCCGGTACGGTCCCGCAGGGTCTGGTATTTGTTCCCGAAAGGGGGGGCACGATGCACGTCTAAGAGAAGGCCTGGGTCAACCGGGCAGCAGAATATCGTTGCGGGGAGTCTGGAGTGCTCAAGCGCTCAATGGTCAGGTATCCAACTCGGGGGGGACGTTGCTCATGTCAGTCAGCACGACGAGCTCTACATTATTCTAAGTCAAAAAACACGTCAAAGAGAAGGAGTGGAGAGGACGGACTGCTAGATTTTCTACTGTCCCCATCCTCGACTTTTGTCGGTCACTGACATACCCCACGCATGCCGGGGTTGGATGAACTGGGTGGGGGGCCATAAGCCGTGGGGAAGTTGGCCTGTGGAGTTATAAGGAGCGAATATTCAATGAGCGCACCAGAATTGAAAGCAGAGAATCAACATACCTCATGCAGTGGATGGCCGCACTCGGGAACTATGTGCGGCTTCCCTCCTGCTACCGCACTCGCTGTCACCGCCCCTCTGCGGCCTGGCTGGTTCCAGCCGGTGGGTGTTTGAAATTTCCCGCGGTTGGGTAGACATTTTCGGGGGGAGTGGTGTGGTGTGGTGGATGGGGAATAGAAAACAGGGACGGACGGGGGTGTACAGAGTGTGGGAGGGTAGTGGTGTTCCCAGAAGAGGAACACGTGTCAGATCACCTCTCGTGTTGCATATATAGACATAACTCTCTTCACTTCGATTGTTCCTCTCTTAGCCGAGACTATCAAGTACCGGTGTGTAATCAGACGTTCATGCACTCCACTGTGCCCTGCACCCCCAACACCTGCTTAACTACTACACCCGTTGACCGCGGGCAAACAGCGCTTGACGATTGAGTTGATTTTCGTGAGCTCCATCTTGTAATGAAAATTCTCCTGGTGACTATGAGGATGTTGATTACGGCGCTGTCCCTGAGTCTGGAGACGATAGCCCGGGTAGTTGGCGCAATCATCGGTGCGAACGATGGCTTGGGCCGCACTGATGCAGCAACGTACTTGAGAAACGCGACACGTTCTTCGCAGACTCCGAAGTGAGTCTGCGGGTGTCTCGCGATGCCCTAGATCTCAGTGACATTACCAGTAACGAGAAACATCGAAATCGGGGCAATCCTTGGTGTGCAAATCAGTAGTTTTCATTCGTTTCACGAAATTTACACTATTTTTTGGTAAAATACCCTAAACGTCTGTGCTTGTGCGTTGTTTATGTAGCGAATGTAAAACTCGGGAATTTACAGCTGGTTCTCGAACGATCACTGATCGGGTTTTTCCTGATGTGATAGCACCTTTCGGTATGTTTTGACGTTGGTACCAGAATAATCGTCTGGCCGGGAAAAGGATGGGTTGTTGAAATCGATATGGGGAACGTGGTGAGCTCGCCCGATGTTATTGCAGGAGCCGACAACCGCGGCGGTCGCTCGCTCCAAGGCGGTGTCGTCACTTCGCCTGGAGCTCGTACTAGTGGACCTCGATCCTTCAAACAGCGAGCACAACAAACCGGAGAGCCAGGAGAGAACCCGAGGAACTTCAGAACCGAAAGACGCGCAAACAGCGGAACCAAACTGACATCCTCCAAATTTCCCACACTCGCTCACACCTCTTGACACACAGCGCCCAAACCTTTTGATACACACAACACAACCATTTCACTTCGATCCAAACGCAATTAAGCATAGAAACGCTACACATAACGTGATTTATGGGACAGACAGATGATAAGGGAGAGAGAGAGAGCAACGAGAATGGATTAAATTCAAGGGGGTAAAAACGAGATGCATGTGGGAAATCTACTACAGACAAAAGCGGCGGAAGGGGGTAATCTGGAAAAAAAACAATGATATGATAACGTCCAAGTAAACCTGTATGATGAAAAAGAGAGAAATTTGTGGATGCTGGGGGGTAGTACATTTACGGACGCGCTGTAAAACAAAGCCCAACAAAGGTCAGATACAACGATCGCCAAAATCAATTTAACGCGATGCCACATACCAAGCTGCTCCTTCCGGTAATACCAGAAGTAACCGACAACGATAACGATCTGACATACCAACGCGATCCAGAAGGGGATCGACGTGAACGGACTGTGCTGGAATCCATCCCCGACATTCCATAGAGCGAAATCGGGGAACACCAGTTGTCGAGGGACGGTTGGTCTGGCTACGATGACGACGACGGAGCCCAACATCTGGGAGATGGCAAGAGTCGCGCAGACATGGAGACGCGAGAGAGTTTGGAGGAGGATCATCCCCAGACCGACACCCTGGACGGCATCGAGGACTCCCAGCCAGAGCCACAAGGCAACACTGATCCAAGGTCCGGCACCTCCCGCCCACGGAACGTATAGAGCAACGGAGGAGACAGCCCAGAGCATCTGTGTGAAAGTCGATGAGCCCCGAGCATCAATAATGCGCGAATGCTGCTTACCTGACACCAACGCGGCGCGCCAATACCAACCGCGAAGATGGCAAGGAACCACGTGTGAATCTTGCTGAGCCAGGTGAGGAACAAGAGGAGGACGGCCCATACGCCAATGAAGAAGATGCCAATGAGGAGAAGGACTTGCCAGTCCGCGAGCTTGGTGTTCCATAAGAAGGCCCAGTTTTTTCCGTAAGACTGGGAAAGAGCGGATCAGAAACCGAAGAGCCAAACAATCAAATCGCACTCACCCCGCTCAACCAGAAATCGCGCAACACCATCGAGAAAAGGAACCACAACACGAGCTTACGACGGAAGAGCGTGTTGTAGAAGTTGGGAACCTTCGGCGGTGTCTGACGGTAGTACTCTGCGTTCGTAGTCGGTTCAATGATCAACGATCCCAAACAAACAAGTTCACGAATGACTGACCTGGAAGCCCACGCAACAAAAGGATCATGAAGAGGAAGCTCATGACCGAAAGCGGCCAAACGATACAGACGATCCACCAGGGAGTGAGCTGTCCAGGTTCCGCATTATTCAACCTATCGCCCCAATACCACAGGGCGGCAACCCATATCTGCTGCGAACCCTGGACGATGCACGCGCGAAGGATCCATACCTCCGTGGCGGCTCCGGCTTCTTCACCAAAGTTGAGACCAAAGAAAGCAAAACCACCCGCAGAAGCGACGGCGTATGCCGAAGTCGCAACGCCGGCAAGGATATCGTGTGCAGGGACCAAGCTCGCGCTGATATAGGGAAGTCCAATAAGGAGGAAGGCGACACCGAAGAAGAACCAAGGAAGAGAAAGAACCCAGAGCGCAGGCTTGAAGCGGAAGAGCATGTACCAAATACCCGAAGCAACGAAGAAGACCCCGCCAACGACGTAGAACTGAAGATTCGTCTGTCCACTCGAACCGGAGAGCAACACAATCTGGTAACTGGTCGCGCTCAACATCTGCGAAGGCGTCAATTATCACAATAGCTCCAGAACACATGGCCAACGGATGACGAACCTGTCCGAACGCCATGATGATACCGTATAACGGCCAGCCGAAGATTTCCCTGGACATGAATACCTGCAACCTGGACGGGATCACAAGTGTAGCACCTCCTGCTTCTCCACCATTTCCGATTATTCCCATCTCATCACCAAACGAAGGAGCTAGAACGAAAATATGAGTGAAAATGAACAATCAACAAGAGACGACGGCACTTACAATCAGGTCGCGTCGAATAGAAACTCGACCTTGGTGATACACCCGTACTATAGAACGAGTCACGTTGAGACCTCAAGCTCGCCGCATTCTCGCGTTTATCGTCCTTGAGCTTGTCAAAGAACGCCTCTTCACTCTTGACCAAGAATTTCTCGATGGACAACTCGTGTTGCGAGTTCTTCGCATCCAACTCGCGCAGTTTGGCAACGAAATCTTTGGTCACACCACCATCCGCGTCCGTGAACTGATCATAGTTAAAGAATTGTTAGCGAGCGCGGTCATCGTGTGCTTGAATGTAATCACGTACCGTCTCCATAGCTTTATTCAAGGGTGAATTCTGCTTCTCATCCACAATCGTCGCGATCGACTCGACAGACGAGAGCCTCGAACTGGTCGAATACTGGCTGTATGGCCGCGCGCTCAATGAGGCTCGTCCCTGATCCATGAACGGGTCCGGTGCATGTTGGTTCTGACTAGCAAACTGCCTGTTGGCCCTCTCCAAGAAGGTGTTGTACTGTGGGGAGGCTACCGAGTTACGGGAGGATCCACCTGCGAGTCCAGACATATCCGAGGTGAACGAGTCGCGGTTCGAAAGGTGAGGCGGCGTCAGAAGGGGTTGTCCAGCGGCGAGGTTGTCCTGGCTAACATTTGCGCTGCGCATACCAGGACTGTCGAGGCTCTCATGATCCCATCCTGGACGAGTCGGGTCTTCTTGTTGCACCGGGTCCCAATCTCCAACGTGTTGGACCGGCAACATCCCGCGCACGTCCCCATCCGTCTTCCTCCAAGCGTCCGCTCCTGCGTGCCTACGACTAGAATGGATACTCCTCTTATGGAAATCCTCGGTACGTTGGCGCCACTCGACAACGGGGAAACGCTGAACGGCCGAACGAGCACGAAGCAACTGGCGCTCCTTCGGGCTAGACTTGAGTGCTTTCTTGATCGTCTTACCGAATTGGGATAGCATGTGCTCCGTCGAAGTAGACTCGACAGGGAACCACTAATAAGGAAATCAGTAAGACCGTAGCACATGTAGTCTGACAATCCACTCACCCAACCAGGCATGAGACCAAGACCACCAAGTCGCGAACCGACACCAAGAGCACCCTTACGACCGAACTCGACGGCGACAAGACCGAACGGTTCATCACGAGAGGGGATCAAAGCGAAATCGGCCCCACTGAACAGGTATGGAGGGAGAGCAGTAAACTCGGGCTTGGAGTAGACGCGGTCGGGGTGTAGTTCCATGAGGCGAGCCAACTTCTCGGCCGCGAACTTTCCGTATAGATCGATGACGGGTCCAACCGCGATCAACTGGATTGTCGGGTACTTCTCGAGCCTAAAACATATATATCAGTTTGCGTGCCTTTCACGAAATGGGAAAGAGGGGACCGTGTCAGAAAAAAAAGAGATATACTCACATAGCGGGCATGATATCCGCAATCAAATCCACACCCTTCTGCTTCGACCAACGACCAACGAACACGAACAGATCCGATCTTGGGTTCTGTGCAATCCCTGCCCATTCCTGTGCCTGCCTCTTAAACTCCGGTCGTTTCGCCTCCGCCTCCTGATCGATCGCGACGTTCTTCGTCGAAACCGGTTTCGTGTCCAACGCTTCGACATCACTTGGATCTGGATTCGGCAATGAGTCGACGTGCTTGAGGGTCCAAAGAGCGGGGTAACGAGCCCAAGAACGTTTCCCATACTTATCCGACACACCAGCGACACCGATCGAATTTTGGTGTTCCGAGATGAACGAGGCGGCGGCGTGGAGCAAATTGAACGTGTTCCCGAATTGAACGTATTTCGTGCAGTGTTCCTTACTGATGTTGAACGCAGAGCAGACCTCCTTCATTTCGTCCTTCGTACGAAGCGGCCACAGACCCTGGAACTCGGCGTTGTGAAGGGACAGACAGATGGGGAGGACCTTCGGGAGCAGATAGATTGGAGCGAGGGCCCCGTGGTAATCGTTAACATGGTATATGTCGATATCCGGGTTACGATGGACCGTAGCGGCGATAGCTTGGTTCCAAGTCGAATAGAAGATGGCGGAGGACAGATCGTCCATACGAGCGGGATACGGGTCGGACTTGGTTTGAGCGCGGAAGACGGGGGAATCCAGAATGACGTATGTGATATTGTCCAAGATATGCTTCTCGACCTCGATGAGATATGGTTCTCCGAAGATGATGACCTCGATCGGCTCGATCGGCTCGCCGGGCGGGTACTCGATGTCCTTGACCTTGGGAACGACCCAGATCAAATCAACGTCTGTCATCGATTTGCCCATCAAACTCGACATGACACCAAGACCTCCGATCTTGACCTTGAGCTTCCAATCGATGATTTCGTATTCGAGGGTAGCAATCAAGACCTTCCTTCGCTTGTGCTTGTCCTCTGGCCAACCTATGATCTCCGTCTGTTTGTGGCCCGAGAAGCCAAGTTTCTCGACAAAGGACCTGTCGTCGTCGTCCTCCTTGCCGAGTGTCTGATATCCTTTCGAAATGACACCGAATTCGTTGAACTTGATACCGTAGTGTGACCGCATGAAAATATACGCAGCGATAAAGGCGGTGAGGAAGGGAATGAAAAGGAGAAGACCGTAAAGGATAGCGCTGATGGCGAGGTAACCCCTTGGCTGGAGGCTCCAGGTCATCGTCGAGTCGTCCACAATCAAAGCCCACGAGAGGTGAGGTTTGGGCGGGGCCGACATGTTGACGAAGTTTCTAGCCAAGGAGTTTGGAGGAAGTCGATCGAGCACGCCGTCACCGTCGGTATCGCCGTAGAAGTAATCGTTGTAATCGTAAACGTTGAGCTGAATAGACGAGGGCCACCCGTCCATGATGTCGAGCTGCCACTTGCCGTCGTCGTTGTGCTTGAATTCCGAAGGAACGTCCTTATCGAAGCCGAATCGGTTGAACTTTCCTCGAGCGAGGAAGCGAGGGACTCGGCGGGGTATGTTGTATTGGAAATCGGCATGGACGACGGTTGCGGCCGAAGTCGTGGCCTTTGACCAATCTGAAAGTGGCGTACGTCATCAGCATATACTCGGTAACGAACTGGGAGAATAAACGCACAGTTCATCATCACATGGTCCCCCTTCCAGAAGAACGTCTTGTTATCGAAGTCCGACTTGGGGATGGAAGTCGTGTCCTCCCAATCCCTCCAAGGTGCCCAGTTCTTTCCGAAATCGATGCTATACCTCAACTTCTCGGCTCCGAACGCGCTATGAGTAAAGACGAGATTGTCACCGCTCTCGGACAACGCCGTCGTGTCGTAGTCGGAATTTGGGAAGACCATAGCGTTGTTGGCCTTGCCCTTCCGAAGGAGAAGATGGTCGATTGCCTGATCGCACAAACACGAAAATCGGTCAGAACCGAAACCGTAAACGTCGCTATGAAGAAGTGGCTTACCCCTGTGCGAACCCCACTTTGGCTTGCTGGGCTGTTGATCGTGATCGTCAATACTCCGTCCGCAACATCGTCGATCGTCCCTTTCCAGTACCACCTAGAAACCGTTGCTCCAATGACAGATGCTGGCTTGATATCGCCATCCGAAATCGTCTGGCACTCGACCGAGCCCGAGTTCACCGAAGGGGTAGAACCCTTCCCAGACGAGGAAAGAGTAAAGTTCATCGACTCCGAGACGCTATTGCAGTCCATCAAATCCGAAAACTCAATCTGCACCTCAATGCTGTTGGGGTTGGAACTGTCGGAGGTTACCTCGATTCGAGCGTCATGCCCAGGAGTAAATTTGGTGAGAGCGGGGGCCGGTTGGATCCAGCTGTCGGCGGGAACAAAGAGCTTGAAGTCGTAGGGTTGCATGGTGATCGACTCAATACATCCGAAGTACGGATCCTTGTCGTCGAAGAAGTACGATCGGTTTGAAGTTCCCAGAGTGTAGTTATCGAAAGGATAGAGCAGGTTCCTGACGACCGTGTTGGCTTGATAGGGACCAGAGATACCAGACTCGTCTGTGCAGTCGCCACTGTAAGTTATCGTGCTGTTCTCGTTCGTGTACAAGAACCACACGGTGTCGTTGAGGGTGAAGTTTTGAAGGGGTTGGAGGCCACCTCTGGAAACGCTCCACAAACCCCTCTCGGTCGCGGAACCGTTCGAGAAGGGTAAATAGTCATCGTGAGTCTGGTTCCAGTGCTGGAAGAGAGAGAACCCGTCGTTCAGAGATCGGTAGTTCGCACGCAAATCGAAGAACTGCTTGAAGAGTCGTCGAAGGTCAGCCGTGGGGTCGAAGTGATCCAGCGAATTCCAGTCATCTTGACATCCGAGAGCGGCCCTGGAGATCCGGAGATCGAAAAGAGCTTCCGCACCGAGATGGTAACATCCATGACGTTGCCAAGCCTTGGTGGAAGACATAGCTTGACGGCTAGCGAAAAGTCAGCATTCGTGCAAATGCGGTCTAGATCCTGTAACTTACCCGAAAAGATAGTTGGCAGCGGTGTTATCGAACAGATAGAAGCCTTGCTCTTCGCCGTAGTAAAGCTACACAAGCTCATCGCATCAGTTTACGAACAAAAAGGTGACTTTTCAACAAGAGGGAAAAGGAAAACTGACCAGTGGTGCACCGGGCATTAGCAAGCTCGCGATGAACGTCCCAAGAGCGCTTTTGTGAGTACCGTTGACCAACCCATCCCACCGGAGGATATCGAAGTTGGACATTCCGTACATGTGCCTCGGGTCAACCTCTCCAGTGAACGCGTTGATGAAATCGTTCTGAACGAAAAGGGTGTTCCATGCGTCGACGAAGTTGACGGGGATATCGTATCCGACTTGGAGGTTACCGTCCAACCCGAGGAACCTCTGGAAGGAGCGGTACACAGAGTAATGGAAAGCAACGGAATCGAGGCCGTTGATCGGAGCCGGTCGAAGGAAATATTGACTGTCGTCGGATGTGAGGTTCAACGCCTCGCCAAGACCTGGGGGTCTTTGCTCCGGAGTTCGACCACGGCCACTGAAGAAGGCAAATTGAGTATTTGCATGGTTTCAAGAACGCGGTTTCCGCGGACTCACATATAAAGGGCACCAAGGGTATTTCCACCGGTAACCTCGCCATTGATGAAGAAATTGTTTTTTCCCACCTCGGCGGCACATTTCCTAACTCCAGCGGACCAGATAGCCATGGCTTCGACGGTAACCTGAGTCGCCTTGTCGATACGAATGGCGTCGAAATCGAGAGCCTTGAGAGCGATACACGAAAACTTGATGAGCCTTTCCATGACAGAGGGTTGCCATTCTCGAAGACGATCTTGGACGGAAGCAAACTTTGTGAGCTGACGCATCCAATCTGGATGAACACCGAAGGCTTCGAGATCGCCGTATTGATCGAAATCAGAAGCTTTGCATCCATCCGCAGGCATGGTGACCTCAGATCCTGGGACGACTTCACCAGTCTCTGAATAGAACGTAGGGAACACGCAAGATGCGTTCCTTGAGTTGTCGATCTGGATCAATCCGATCGTCAGCAACCGAGATCCACAGAAGTGCACCGGAGAAATACCTTGAAATCCTTATACGTATTGAAATCCCAAGGGAAGTACGTTGGTCTCTTGAAAACCGCGTTGTGCTCTTCGAGTTCGAACGGGGCGGAGGTGTTCTCGAACCTACGAACGCGATACGGTCAATGGGAAGATCACCGGGTGGTGGATTTTGTGGAGCACTCACCCCTCCCATGCGATAAGATCAGCCATGGTGCCGACCGTAAAATCGACGATATAGTACATGTTACGGTCATGAACGGCTTGGATCATCGAGCGCCATTCGTCGCGTTGACCCCAGTGGGGATCGAGAGTCGTAAAGTCCAGGGGGGAATAACCTGCAGAAGGGCGTCATAGGCGTAGGTCACCGTGGCGGGCGCGTAAAGAAACAGCCACGTAATCCGTGACGATAAGAAAAAAAGAAGCCAAGGAAATGAGCGTATGAATGGGACGAGAAAAGCACGAGCCGACGCACTGTCCGCTTGCCAAAGCATGTTGATCCAGGGGGTACCAGAGGCAAAGATGCCCTTGATGCCCATCCCGGCCAAATAATCCAACTTGGACTCCAATCCAGCAAGATCACCCCCAAACCTAAAATTCGTCTCTCTCCAATCCCACTCAAACTCGGTCCCAAAGTAATCGTTATTGGTCGGGTCCCCATCGGCGAACTTGTCCATGAGGATCGTGTAGTACGGAATGCGCCAGTTGTCCGGCGACGGGAAGTATGACGACGGCACGAAATCCGTGTCATAGTCTAACGGCGATTGGGCGTTCTGGTTCGAGTTTAGGTTGTACGCGGCGTAGGTTTCGTTGTAAGGAGCCGCGAGGGCGGGTGCTATGATGGGCAAAAGCCCTAAAAGTGTTGAAAACCGCATGAGGACAGGGCGGTAGGGGTCCTCAGGGGCTTAGCGTGGTCGCTGACAAGATCGATGGAGATGGGGTCGTATGACGGATGGTGATTGAAGTTAAGGGGGGAAACACGGGCTCACTGCCGACGGGGGAGGGGGAGGGAGAGGGGCGAGCGATCGCGATGGGGAACGGTGAGATCGCGGAAGAGAGAGAAGATAAACGAAACACGGACGTACGTTAAGCATTGCCTTGCGGCAAGGTCGGATATCCGGTGCAGGGGAGAGCGGAGGGGAGAAGCGGGAGAGAGGGAGGATGAAGCTGTGCCACCCAGACCAAACGGGAGACCGCGGCTATCGGACTTTGGGCGCGAGGCAGGCCTCGGCTGGACAGATCGAGCAGTAGGGAGATGGACAGAAACGGATTTTCTTATTTCACGCCACAGCGCTCATCGTCCGCGCCGTTCACCTTCCGATCAATCCAAGCAGTACACCCCTCGCAACAGACGATCCACAGCGCTGATCCGAGACGAACGACCCCCTTCTGTGCGCTCCAAGCACATACATCCACATCAATCCATCTAGGTAGGGGGCAGACTCGTCCTCGAGGAAACAAAGAAACAAAAGCAAGACGCGTTCCAGTGGGACCGGCACGACAGCACCGGATCAACCACCAGGTACCGCGGATCCGGATCCCCTGACCCTCACAGCCCCAGAATGCCCAAATTAATTCCAGCAAAAACGCCGCCCTCGAGGCCCTGATCGCTTTGCCGCATCCGTCCCCGGAGTGCCCGATGCCAGCCCATCCACTCGCTTATCATGCCAATCACTGCGCTCGCTACGCCACCGCGCCCATAAGCTGGCCAATCGCGTGCTGTATTGCTCCCATCTCCGCGAAACATAAAATTGCACATCACTTGAACAGCGCATCGTATCTATTCAGACAAGAATACCACTCGCGATCTATTACATGCCCCATGAGCAGCGCACGCAACCGACGGAGAAAACGACTCACCGAAACTCTTGGTTGGATCGCACCAGCATTTTCCTTTAGCGTGAACGTCGCCTTGAGGGCAGTGCTGAAACAAAATCTGAGGTTCCAACCAGTCACGGGGTTGCGAAATCAGCGCACCATGAATGGGTTGTGCAGGTAGCCGATTTCGTTGAAGAAGTGGATCTGTTCCTTGCGCGCGAACAATGCAGCGCCGATACTGTGCACGGGCGCGTCGCCCCAACGCTATTAAAAGAAAACGTCATTCTGGCGTCCACCAAAGTCCCGGTCCCGCTGCCTCACCTCATAGTAGAATCCACCCTTCTCGTCCAAAAACTCTACAAACTTCGTGTAGGCCTCGCCTCTCCAGAAATCGAGGTCACCGATCTCAAAGTTACTCCAGACTAGTGCGCCAAGTCGGTCAAATCCGCAGGAATCTCGGAAAAAGGGGGAGCATCCTCACAGTGGCAACGATTGTAAGTCTCTCCACCATCATCGGAGATAAATGCCATTGCGTTATCCGGAGATACAAGTCCCGGATTCGCCGCGGTGAATTCTGACCAAGATTACGGATAAATTTTTTTTTTCGAAACACGAGGTCGGTGAGTAAGCTCGCGCCCGTTTGAAAAAAAAAATCTCTTTCATACCTCTCACAGCGCTCCATAACGTCGGGATCGTTGCTTCGTATTCATACAGAGACAGTGTGAACCCTGAAATGCGCAGAGTTCGTCAACCTTCTTCCACGTAACGACACAGGGGGGGATTCAACCGTACCGTACACCTTCTTTTGATCTTGCATGAACAAGAACGGATCAAAGTGTAGGTCACAGAAGAACCTGACATCGGGCCTAGCCAACAAGTAAACTGACGATCAGAGATCCTCACACCGGAGAACTCGGTTGCCCAAAACTTACTCCATGCGCCAGTAGTATTTGAAATCCTTCAGGAGTTCATGCTTGAAGAAGAACGCCGAGTTATAGCGGCCTATAAGCCCTCGCATCAGTCACAACAGGTCTCACAGGACCAAGGTGTGTGTGAAGGCTTACACATGTTTCGGTAAGGCACACTCCCTACAAATCGGATCATCAGCGTTATCAGAATGGCGGGAGATTCGGAGAAGGATAGAACGAGGAAGTAGGACGTAAGCCGCCAGCAGGCTCGTCTAACCAGTTTCGCAGGGAATGAGTGGCGTCGACGCACCTCCATAAATGACCTGATTCTTGACCATCTCGTTTCGTGCAGCAGTCGCCTTTGCTTCGTCAATCCAGTCCGGTTGGTACCAGTGATCGTGCGGGATCAAACCAAACTGAACAGGAGCATCCGTCAAGACCCTGACCCGTCTACAAATCACCGTCATCAGCAAATAGACAGAACAAGTGGGCCGGTAACCCAAGGGGGAGGGAGGGGGAAGAAAGACCAAGTAAACCACACTCACGACTTGAAATCCTCCGAAAACTCCTCCTCGTTCAAAAACACATAGGGATACCCATACTTCCTATTAAACCTGTCCTCCATCTGCTTCATACTAAACAATATCCCATCAATATCCCCATTCCTCGCCAACGACACAATAGCAGCGTTCGCCTTCCGTTGCGGAGGGGCCTCCTTGTCTTCCTTCCCCGTATCATAATACTCCGCCGGAATCCCGTTTTGATAAGGCGGTTTGCCGGAAGAGGAGGTCAACTTGTCTTTAATGTTCGCCAGCGAGGTCTTTCGGCCGTACTCT
>Ga0307513_10008084_pt1 | contig 13502 bp, 12 predicted proteins | sample 15_EM_MG_FD_202174 | JGI IMG/M metagenome (GOLD analysis project Ga0307513, IMG submission 202174) | Populus trichocarpa ectomycorrhiza microbial communities from riparian zone in the Pacific Northwest, United States - 15_EM | ecosystem: Host-associated > Plants > Roots > Unclassified | place...
TAAATAAATAAATAAATAAATAAATAAATAAATAAATAAATAAATAAATAAATAAATAAATAAATAAATAAATAAATAAATAAATAAATAAATAAATAAATAAATAAATAAATAAATAAATAAATAAATAAATAAATAAATAATAATATAAACAAAGAAGATACAGTACTACCTACATTGTAATAAAATACTAGCAGTATACTTCAATATCAACTACTCAAACACTATAATAAAGCAAATGGCACGACAAAGCCAGCGAAGTAGGGGGAGTGCCTGCTCGAAGGTTTCAGTAGCGCTTCCAGAGCTTCCGCCTGGCACGTTCTATACTCAGAAGCGACAAAACTGAGGACCGAAGTGGCAGCTGGTGGGAACAAGATCCCAGAAAGCTCCACCTATAGTACAGAACTGCCGCAAGTCCTATACCATCAGCTACAAGCTTCGAGTACTCTCGTGGCTGCAAACAGCCTTGATTCCCCCGGCCCCAGCAAATTTCGGCAGCCCACAATGAGGGAGGCTGCCGAATGATTTAAGATTCCCTTCAGGAATCTTGGAAGGTGGCAGCGGGAGGAAAGGAAAAGAAGTTACCTAGAGATATCAGCAAGTGCTCGTAGATTAGAGGAGGGAGGGGAGGAGAAGGAAATGGGTTGATATGGAGAGAAAGTTGTATGAGTGCTTCCGCCAACTTCGAGCAGAAGGAAAGGTGGTTTACTGGAGTGGGTTTCGCCAGAATGCGAAACGTTTATATACCGAGACCTATTCATATACGATGGTTAGCCAATTTCAGTTCTCAAATGGATGGTTTCGGGGTTCTTATCTTGGCATAAGATTACTCTTCGCGCAATAACTAATAAGGCCAGTCAGCTGCCTATAGATTATATTGAAGCGTTAGTAAACTGAATGAAGTTTAATCGAAGAAACTCACAATTGCGACCTGAAAGTCCATCAGCTATTGCCGATAGCCCAGGGGAGGTTGGTCGTTACAAATTGAGCAATATCTGTAACATGGACCAAACTCCCCTGCCTTTTAAATATCTGAGTGGTCGAACCTATAACCAGCAGGGCGAAAAGACCATTTGGGTGCAGGGAAGTCAGCAGTCTGGCTGGGAAAAAAGACAGGCAACAATTCAACATACAATTTTTGCCGATGCAGTCACCTGAGTCAAGCCCCTGATATTTTTCCGTGGTTTAGGTGTAAGGCTGACTATCCTGGCAGAAAAAGCCAGGTATGATATGACCCCCGGGTTGTTGTTAAGTTCAACCCAAAAGCCTATGCCAATTCAGCCAATATCGTCGAATGGCTCAACAAGCAGGTCATACCTGTGCTCGGCAGTCGGCCAACCCTTCTGGCGCTCGACATGTTTGGTGGCCACAAAACCGATGAGGTTTTGGACACCATGCGGGCCCACAATATCACATTAAGTGTGATACCTGGGGGCTGTACCAGCATGGTTCAGCCCCTCAACATATCCATCAACCGACCCTATAAAGACATTTTAAAGGTTAGTATCAATAAAGCTCTTGTAAGATTTTGTGCGAAAGAGGTACTTATCGATCGTTTTACTAACTCTGCCTTATGAATAGGAGATTCTCGAAGAAAAGGTAGATATGGTAGAGGTTGAGGAAGAGCAGGTGTTAGCGGAGGGGGATCAGCTATAGGGAAGTATGGTGGGGAGGAGAAGGGTTTTGTGTACCTGGGCTGTTGGGGAGGCCTGGGAGAAGTTCTCTGCAAACCAAACCCGTGTTGTTGAATGGGCGTTCACAGCTGTTGGCCTTGCACTTCCCATACATGGAAGTCGAGATTCAGAAATCTCTATCAACGGTCTCGAGACTTCTTTGTTTGTGGAGGGGATAAAGGACTGGGCAGATGGGGCGATGGTGGCTACTGGGATGGTTGAAGAGAATGGGAATCGGGAGGAGGAACAAGATCAGGCTCCAGAGTTAGAGGTTGCACAAGATGAGCTTGACGGAGAGTATATTGTTGGTGATACAGATTAAAAAAAAAGGCATTTTATTTTTAGATTTTATATGTCTCATGTTTCGTAATTTGTATTGACGCCACTATCCTAGCTGCTTGGCTTGACTGACTTTAAAATGACTTCAAAGCACATGTTTCTTCTATTTGAGTTTTTACGGTACTGGCCATTAGATTGGTTGAAATGTAGGTTGATATGGTACCTTAACAAAATTACACGCGCACCAACGATCAGGAAAAACTTCGGCCATAACAGTACTTTCCCACCAAACCCACTATCGTGGTAATAAAATAAAATAAAATAAATTAGTAGTAGAATAGATACAAGAAATTGATATGATCTAGAGAAATTTCTTTAGGTGGGTCAAGGGTGGAGGGGGGTTGCGTCGCTGGCGATCTCTCGTGCGCCATTATTTTTGTCAACGGACAATAGGAATCGGTGATTGTTAAAACTGATATTATAACATAGAAGGTAATTATTTTACCTGGCAAAAATTTTGATGATATGTTTACATGGCAACCATCTTGTTGTCACCACTACGAAATGGAACGGTTGCTACCATTTGTACCAAACAGTCATTTTGCTTACACCTTTTCGAAACGGAAGGAAATGGTCATTTGTATGTGCCAACGGAACGGAACCATTCCATCCAAACAGGCCCTTACTAGACGAGACTTATGATATAGGCTAGGATTTGGAAACTCGAACGGTACAATTCACGGGTTCCCGCCGAGGCGGGAAAGTTGCTTGGGATTCTATGGTGCCGGGCATCCAAGATGGGCCTAAAATTGACATTGAATGGGGAAAATTCTTAGTAGAACTAGATAAAAATCATTTTTTAATGTTACTAACTCTATCTTCTTTATTAGGCGAGTATTACAGTAAGAGACTAGATATAGCTTAGAGATGCATCTGGGCGAGTAGAGCCAGTTCTCGGCCTCCAGCCCAGTGCCGTCTTCTTAAGAACTAGAATACCGGTGGTTGAACATCGCGCTAGGACGTTGGAGTTGCCTTTGCTTTTGCTGGTCAGGCCAGGCACCTTTTTTTAATCAGATGGGGGAATCAATCATTTTTATAAACACTTTACTTCCTCAAAATGTCAATAACAAGCCACTTTTCAAAAGAAATAGCGTATCGAACCCGCACTCAGCGCCTTAAATCAGGCCCAAAAAGACAAGAGTTACATTCACACCTACCAAGAACTTGAGAGGGGGAAGGACCAGGGGAGGAGGATGGTAGGAGCATTAGTATCGAGGTTGAGGCTGACCAAAATACCTGCTAATAATATGGACATTGAGCGATACACTATATCGTTGTTTCGCGTCAGCGTGTGTTTCGGCTCGCCGCAAGGTACATTATCCAAGAGAGGGAATTTTGGACGTCTTAGCGCAAGGCTCAAATACTCCATTTCTTACTGTTGCTTTGTTGAAAACAGCACCCGTGCTCTTGCATCCTCCATAGTCACGAGTGACACCTCGTGACTGCTTTCGTCAGCAACCGCTCGTACACCTAGCTCTTGACTTCTCTGTTCTCGCTTCTTTCCTCTCCTCTCCATTTTTTCCCCTTCCTCACTTCTTCTGGATCTCTCGGTTAGATCTCTTTGCGATCCCTCAATAGGAAATCTAAATTACTTGCTCGCTTTGACCACCTCTTTCCGCTTACCCTCTCTCGTGGCACTACCCATCATCCTTACAATATTTCACCTCAAAGCGGGTCTGCGGGGTAGCGAGAATGCCTATACAAATAATCCGTGTCCTATAATAGTTGTATGAGCGTTCTCGCCTCACCGTAGTCTCACTTCTCCGTGCGTCACTATGGTGCAAAACGTTTCTCGAATCACCACACCAGACCCTGAAGTTGAGCGCTTTCTACCCGCTCAGCTATACCTAAAACAAACCTTGTCTACCTAGAGCACACACTCATACCAAATCCATGCCGGCACTTTCTCCTAATACCCATAGCCGGTAGACGCAGAGCTGGTAGTGGAGAGTGATTCCCGGGCAGTTCTCTCGAGAGTTTTCATTAATTATTGTCTTTTCGTTAAAGCGTGCCCACTACTAATCTATATATGTACTGTACGTCGTATCTAAATGTTCTATCTCAAAATGCGATCCAATCTATACCACAATGCTTACTTGCTTGCTGGGAGCGAACCCCCCCTGCCCGGTAGAAATGAGGCATCCCTAGAAAGCCGGGCGGAATGCAAGAAAGAAAGAAAGAAAAGGAAAGGAAAGGAAAGGAAAAAAACCTCCTCAAAACACCAGAACGAGCAGAAGACTATAGTGAGATAACACACATGGGAGCAAGTAGGGAGGCTCGAGGTCTCGAGTGGGGCTTTGCTAGCCATATCGTACCAGAGTAACAAGCGCACAAAGCACTGATTCTGTTTTAAACCACTGAGGATCTCTTATTAAACACCTAAGGAGTAAGAAACACCTCTGTTGAAATCTATGATGCCAGCAACCCGGGAAGAGACACACTACCCACCCATTAAATCCCAAAATCAGGCTTCCAGTAGGATAAATATGAGCCGAGTTGACGTTTCATGAAATACCTAGCTGGCGCAGTGGTTAACACTCCTGTCGCAATTAGCGGGAGCCCAGGAGTTCAATCCATGCTGACAATTAGTTATTATTGAACGATCCGTCATGTAGGGCAGGAAAATTAAAAAAATCCTGCCCTATGGGGACTGGGAGATTGAAGAACTTAGCCCTCATCAATAGGGCTGTGGGGTTTAACAATCCTGCTACGAGGAGGTAGAACCCGACTCTAGACCTTAAAGGTTGGCGATCGGCGGGTAGCAGAAGCGAATGGGAGGGGGGGTTGTCAAAGAAAGAAATCTGAAAACATAAAAAAAGAAATTAAAAAGAAATTAAAAATTAAAAAATTAAATATAAAAGTAGGGAGAAAAAATAAATGATAATAATGATAATAATTGTTTCTTTTACCTTGGGAAGGCAGCTGTTCCTCTCCCTATTTATTGCCTTGTATACATAGCCTTTTTTCTTAATAAAGCGAGGTAGTACTAGTTTTGATAGTAACTGTTGAACAAATTGTTTACAAGGCCCGTTCCGAATACCGTAAAAACTGTAATAATCGAAGAATGTGTTATGTCGTTGGACTTACCTTACCTCCTCTGGGGAGGGCTGGTGTATTTGTCCTTTAGTGCCTCCCTCGGAGGGGCTGAGCAACTCTTTCCTGGCGGAAGAAACCGTCTGACTCGAGATGATACCGTATCCGCCATCAGCTTGTCCTAGAAACAAGACCTTTCAAACGCGGGTACTTGGCTGGCTCGATTGTCGTACCTGCAGGTATCATGCTTTATCCATCTACCCTACTCTATCGACGGTAGTTATGAGGAGACGAGGAGGCTCAGTTGTAAATGGTAGAAATGAAAGGCAGCATGGAACCGGGTGGCACTAAGGCTTCCCAGTGTGTGAAACCGGGATATCTGTATTATAGCTCGGTCTTCATATGTTAGGACTTGCGGTTTGGAGTGGTTTCTCCATCGTGTGGAGTAAGTAGGCTGGTTGCTATAGATTCCCGGGAAGTTGGCTGGTCCGGGCGATTGGCGAGAGGAGAGACTGATGAGTTTACGGATAATTTAGTCTAGGGATTCCGGGAGATGATAGCTGGGGCCTTGCGGGGGGACTTCCAAGGGCCCCGGACTGGACAGGACCGCTACTTGTAGTCCTAGGGCAGCCAAAGCGCGGGACGGCGGTCCTTGGGCCGGACGGCGGGCCCTACAGGGTGAGGCATGTGTGTTCGGGGTGGGGGATAATGGAAGATGGCAGGAGACGTCCGGGGGTAGTGAGGAACGGCAGGGGACTGTGGAGGACTGTGGGGGGTGGTTGGTGACGGCACGAGTGATGTCTCATGATGTTCAAATGATTTGGTCGGAGGTGCATGATTTCAATATGGGGTAGAATCGGATGTCCAAGTTATAGGACTATAGTCCCCAAGAGTCCGTCCCGGTGCCCCAGGAAATACGGATGGACCGCACAGCTGGGAGCACTATGTTAAAGTGTTGATGATCTAGGTCCCCATGATTGTGTGTATTCTGACTTGGACAATAGTATGACCACTAACGGCGGAGAGTGGGATGCTGGTATTTCTATCAATGATAGTACCCACTAGGTTTCCAGACAAATTGGTGCTGGGCATTCACTAATTATGAGACTGCTTTCTGGCCTCGGTGACAATTATCTAGTGACGCTGCATGATGCATTCTGAGATGGAGAATTCTATAATATGATGCCAGTGCATTCATTCAGCTATTGGCGATGCACGGAATCTAACCTAACGATAGAACGCGCCATGGGCATCAAATGATTTATAGGTGTATATGTGATTGGTGTATTGTCGTCCATGCTTTGGTTTAGAACTACTCAGTTACAGAGCATAGGACGGCGTTGATTGATATGGGGGTGGCTATCAAACCAGGCTTGGGCGAGCTGCAGTCTAGGCCTAAGGGAGATGCTTAACCTGGTGAGGGATAAGCGGTGAATGGGATGGTATGGTATGAGACCTAAAATTAGGCACCTTCTCTGCCGGGAGGGAGCAGGCTCAGTGTTTACCATCTCCGGCAGGAGGGCTTTATGTAGTATGAGGATTCAGGTTAGAAAATCGCAGTTCCGGAGGCACCACAAGTCAGGACGCTACCTGCCGATTCTGACAGTTGGAGTTCCGGGCTGAAGAACGAGTGATGATGTATGAAGGCAAAGGATTTGATGAGAGGTGTTTCCGCTAGTATGCGGTAGGCTGGAGACCGATGCTCTATAAGGAGAAGGGGGGTCACTTCGATAAGGATCATGTACGAGTGCTCCAGTTTAGGCTCTACTGGGCCACATAATGTCAGACTTGATAGCCCTTGCATTCTTGCCTAGGTTGTGGGAGGTTATAAAAAGGAAAAGAGTATTGAATGTATTCATTACATCAGATGGAAAATAAGAACTCATATCCATAATTTCGATCCCCGTCATCATGCGAGAACTGGCTTATCATGAGTCAAATGCATTCGAAGAGCAAATGGCAAATGGTACCGTGGCTCTCAGACAACCCCCCCATTCCGCCTGAACTGTGGATAGATCGAGCTGTGTGCACTGCGCTTTGAGTGGTTTTGGGGTGTCGTAGGTTTAGCCTTTAGCCCGTTCAGATGCACAAGGAATTCATCCAGGAAGGCTGGCTGGGTTGAAATCAACAGTTTAAATCCAGCTACCCCCCGTAGCAGCCCCAGCTTCCAAGAAGCATATTGCGCCAAAAATTTCAGAATTGAATCCGAACTGGGGAGGTTATCATATGCATAGCCAATCACCATAACAAGACCAGTTGCATCTCTCTCGGTGTTTGTCCCAATGCGGTTGATCTCCGTGTGAAATTTCGATTCTGCAAGCTCTTTTAGGGTGGATATGTTGAATTTATCAGCAAATACGCAGAGCTGAAGGTGGTTATGAAGGATCGGCCATGGATTCTCCGGATCCGGAGGGACTTTGAGCTGAATGCTCTTGTGGGCATAGTCTCCAGTGTATGCCCATTGGGTGAAAAGTGTGAGCACCTCTTCCCCCTCGTCTGGCAAACGTATTATGCCTTCGATACCCTCTTTCATGTCGTTGTAGACGTGCTTGTTGAGCTCTGGGGATATGCTCGCGAGGAGTTTTTTGTGGATCTCCATTCTTTTGCGATACGGCCCAACGTACAATGTGACAATCCCGCCAAACAGAAAGCTAAAAAACGAATGTTAATCACAGGGCTCAAGTGGTACAATTTGGGAAAGTAGGGAGTGCTTTCTTACTCTTTGTACTCCGGAGAATGCTTAGTTGTGGGATTATTGGCCGTGAGCTTGCTGTGAGATATATAAATCTCCTCAACATAATACCCACAATTTTCACAATTCATGGAGAAAAGATCTGGATGGTGCGTAGGCTATCTGAAAACTTGATAAATTAACGACTACAGTTAGGTCTAACTATCACAATTGGCAGTACTCACCTAACGCGGGGCTCAACTGGCCAAGCCTATGGGTCTCGTTGACTAGGATGCGTATTTTCCTTAGCCAGGCCAGCCAGGGTAATTGTGGCCTAGCGCCGCTGATGCGATAGTATGGATAGGGGAATGTTCTTTGGAAAACTGGGGGCAGGTTATAGCAGTGAGAGTAAAATATGAGCACTGGCAAAGGAGGCGTGGGTAATCGGTGAGACGGAATTTTGATCTATGAGGGGTGTGTGGGCTGAGCACTGTAGGAGCACTTGTACAGTATCATACTGCTTTGTAGGCCTTAATCTGAAACCCAAACCCATTCCAGCTGCCTATCGACTAATAAGGAGTGTGCCAAATTCCCGGCCATTCGAACAGGGTAACTCTCAGTTGGTAAGGAGGCTTTTCCGCCGTGAGTTTTGTGAAGCGGGGTCGCTGGACCACACCAGTAATAGGAAATCAGGGAATCTTGGTATCTTATTGGTCAATAGGATACAGTGCTCGAGTGCTGGGGCTGGTAGGTTCTGTTTGTGTGGCAATCTAGCTATCATACAAAAGTAGGTCCAAATAGGGCAAAATTTGCCCTATTCGCTCGAGCTATCCCCTAGGTAGTGTAAACCACCGAGTTCGTTACCACAGACCAAGGCACCTTGGTGCGATTTGAGTGGAGGGAATATTCAGGCTGATACTCGGGTACCTTGTCATTACCATACGTATTCAAATTTGGGCAATAGTATGACCACTAGACTAACAGATCAAAGGGGGATACTTGTACCAGTGTTACGATCAATGATAGTATTATTCACAAGATTTCCAGATCGCTAGTATTAGCCATTCATTGATTATGAGATGGCTTTCTGGATGCTACAACAATTATTGAGCGACATCCATGATAGATTCCGAGATAGAAAATTCTACAATATGATACCATAAAAGCTCGCTGCCGATGAACTGGTCCGGACTAGGTCTTTTCGAAATCTCCGATATTAAAAAAAATTAACCTATTGAGAATTTTGAAAGCGACAAGATATTTGGCTTGTCAGTAGTTTCAGAAACCTGGCCTATTCTAAACTGCCCTGTCCAGGCAATTTCATTAAAAGCGAGTTTTTACGGTATAATACTAGTGCATTCATTCATCTATTGGCGACGCCCGGAATCTAACCTAACGGTAGAACACGCCATGGATATCAAATGGTCTACAGGTGTATATGTGATTGGTGTATTGTTGCTTACGCTTTGGTTTAGAACTACTAGGATAAGTTGCAGCGCATAGGACGGCGGCGTTGGTTGATATTGGGATTGACTATCAAACCAGGTTCGGAAGGGCTGCGGTTTAGGTCTAACGGGGATCCCATATTTAAGGTGAGAGATAAGCAGCAAATGAGATCGTATAGTACTCGTACGAGACCTAAAATGAGGCCCTTTTTCTGCGCGGAAGGCATAGGTTCAGTGTTTACCGCCCCGGGCAAGTGACTTTGTGTGGTATGAGGCTTTAGGTTGGGGAAAACCCAGTTTTGGAGGCACCGCAAGTCAGGGCGTGACCTACCGATTCTGACTATCGGGGTTCTAGGCTGAGGAGTGAGCGAGGGTATATGGAGGCAAATATGTGATGAGAAGTGTTTCAGCTAGTATGCGGTATGCTGGATACCGATGCTCTATAAGGCGAACGGGGGTCACTTCAGTAAGGATGTACGAGTAGTCCAGTATAGGCACTACTAAGCCACATGATGTCAAGCTTGATAACTTTTGCATCCTTGCCTAGGTTGTGGGAGGTTACAAAAAGGAAAAGAGTACTGAATGTATTCATTCCATCAGACGGAAAATAAGAACTTATATCCATAACTTCGATCCTTTCCATCACGCGAGAACTGGATTATCATTGGCCAAATGCATTCGGAGCGCAAATAGCACAGGGTAGCTCTCAAGCAGGCCTTCTGTGCGGCCTGAGCTGTTAATAGCCCATGGTATTTCCAGTAGGAGTAGGCGTTCTGAACAGCCACTGCTGTTGGTTCTGCGGGTGCTGCAGGTATTTTGGAGGTGTGAGAGGCTTAAAGCTTAACCCGCTCAAGTGTAGAAGGAATTCCTCCAAAAAGTCTGAATGGGACGAAGTTAATTGTTTAAATGCAGTTGTTCCCCGTAGAAACCCCAGCTTCCAGGAAGCATATTTCGCCAAAAATTCCAGAGTTGGATGCGAACCGGGGAGGTTATCATATGCATAGCCAATCACCATAACAAGGCTAGTTGCATCTCTCTGGCTGCTTGGCTTGATGCGGTTGATCTCGGTGTGAAATTTCGATCCTGCGAGCTCTTCTAAGGCGGATATGTTGAATTTATCGGCGAATACGCAAAGCTGAAGGTGGTTGTAAAGGGGCGGCCACGGATCCTCCGGACCGGGGGGGCTTTCCAGTTGAATGCCCTTGTGGGTATAGTCTCCCGTGTATGCCCATTCGGTGAAAAGCGTGAGCACCTCTTCTCTATCGTCTGGTAAATTTATTATACCTTCGATACCCTCTCTCATGTCGTTATTGACATGCTTGTTGAGCTCTGGGGATATGCTCGCGAGGAGTTTTTTGTGGATCTCCATTCTTTTCCGCTTCGGCCCAACACACAACGTGACGGTTCCGCCAAACAGAAAGCTAATAAACAAATGTTAATTACAGGGCTCGAGTGACACAATTTGGAAAGTAGAGAGTCTTAGTCTTACTCTTTGTACTCTGGAGAATGCTTAGTTTTGGGGATATCAGCCGTGGGCTTGGCGGCAATTCCAAACAGCCCAGTAATATGCTGGGGGGCTTTATTCATTGAGGAGAAGGGATCTTGATGGTGCGTAGACCACCGGAAACTTGGTAAATAAACTACCGCGGTCAGGGCAAACCGTCGCAATTAGAGGAATAGTGCATACCAAACACTGTAGGCTCAAAGAAGCCGAGCCGGCTGGATCTCGTTAACTCGGATGCGTAATTTCCTTTGCCGGCCTAGCCAGAGTGATTGTGGCCTAGCACCACTGACACAATACAAGTACCGTAAAATCTCGTGAAATCCACCATCTCCGGTCTGTCACGTATACCCCAGCAAATGGCGACATCAGCCCAAGATAGGTTTAGCTTGTCGGATTAACGAGATCTAACACAGCCAAATGACTCAGGCTATACCGTGTCAGGAAAGCACTAATCCTTCTTGAGAACTTTTGACTCAAACCCCAGAGATTAGGGGGTGCCGGAGATGGTGGATTTCACGAGATTTTACGGTAGTAGGGTAGAGGAATGATTTTTGGAAAACTGTGGGGTATAGCCGGAGTACTAGTACAATATGAGCGCTGGCGAAGGGGGCGTGGGCAGATAGTGAGATGAAATTTCAATTTGGTTATCATACGAAAGGCATTGTACGGAGGTATGATACAGCATGTCAGTTTTGTAGGTTCCACAAACGAGGCTGCCACCCTCACCCCCTGTGTAACCTACAAAACTTACACGCTGTACAGTACCTCCGTATGTGCTGAGTACTCGTACAGTACTGCCTTGTAGGCCTTAATCTGAAACTCAATTCACTCTCCTGGACTGCCGCCCCTGTCATTCTCGGCGAAATGGGTTAATAAGCAATATTTGTTAATTACTGCAAATTCGTAGGTGTGTAGACTTCAGACCATAACCAATTTTAGCTCTATGATGATATCTACTCACACTATCACTGAAAAATACTGAGACTACAGCTTAGGTAGTCATCTCTGTCTTAGACGCTGACAAGGGCGGCACAACATTTTCCACAGTTTCAGCAGTCTAGGAGATACCATCCTGGCTATTGTATCGACTGATAGTGTGCCAAATCCCCGGCCATTCGAACTGGCTAACTCTCTGTTGTTACAAGGAGGCTTTCCCACTATGAGTGTTGTGAAGCGGGGTCGCAGCGCCGCACCAGTATTAGAAAAGTGGGGAATATTGGTGTCTTATCAGCCAAAGGGAGTACTCGAGTGCAAGTACTGTACTTGCACGAGTACCGTACTCAGGTCACCGCCTTTCTCTGCCAGTTCCTATTATGAAACCGCTCATCCTCGGGCGTTTTAGCTAATAAAATCTGTTAGGAAGTAATACATGCAGCTTGGGTTAGAAAGTGCAACCCCTTAAGAACCAAGATTACCAGAGAACCGCGAGACCAGTGTTCTGGCGAGACAACTATCTACACCATCACCACGAGCAGCAAACAGTCTTACCAGGAAGCCCAAAATCACCCAATCGAGAGAGTTTGTGACGCCCCAAGGTCCTGGTTCTGCCACTTGCATCCGACTCGAAAGCGAGCCATGATCTCAGCCTTAAATTGCCATGTAGGACTTAGTTTCAATGCTATCTACAATGGTCCATGTCAATGGAGGGACGGCAAGGATAATTGTTCCATGAGCAAAGATAGTAGTGTTTTAAGGCATCCTTTGCTGGTTCACCATTGACGCAACAGCGATTATTCCGGGGATTTTCTTGGCCCAGTATCGAGAATGAGGTATTCCAGAATAGGAACTGGCAGAACAAAATGGCGACGCGAGTACTGCGGTCAGTAAGTTGTGTTTGTGTGGCAGTCTGGCTGCAAAAGTAGGTTCCAAATGGTGCAAAATTCACCCTATTCGCTCGAGCTATCCCCGAGGTGGTCTAAACCACCGTGGTTCGTTACCGCACACCAAGGCTACGTTAGTGTGATTTGAGTGGAAGGAATATTGAAGCTATGTAGCAACATCAGCAAAAAAAACGTTTACTCCAGACGGATAGGGCCCGCGTCCGGACGGCGTGCATCCGCCCCATTCGTTCCGTACGTCCTAAACGTCCGCCTTTGCGTCCTGTGCGTCCTGAACGTCCTGAACGTCCGGGCGTCCTAGGATTGCACCTCCTGCGCCTCGTGCCTCCCAACACCCTTGTTCCCGTCCTCACCACCCGGCGCACTTGTCACGGCCTGATTCCGTCCGAACACCCACCTTCAGTCTCTTCTCGCCAGGGGGTCTCTCGAGTAGACCTGCCAGATTCTGGGACTCATCAGCAAAAAAACTCGATTTTGCATCCACACGCATCTGAACGCACCCTGTAGTGGAGTTTGCATCTGGTCAGCATCCTGGGCATCCCATGAATCTAGTTTTAAACTTCAGAAGCCAAAATGGACATGTAAATGTTGTCCGTTAGGGCTGAAAATTCATGTTTATCTACGAAATTGTTAGATTAATCTTAAAATGAAACGGGTTTTTTGATTACATAACTTCAAAAAAATTGTCCCACAGAACGCAGCCAGAAGATGAAGGGTGAGCTGAAATGCAAATAACGCAAACTGATTTTTTTTGCTGATGCGGAGCCCAACGGCCTAGATTCGTCCGGGGACGCCCCATAATGCTTGCAACACCCTACCGACACTCTACGCGGACTCCTCCCCTCGTCCGCACCCTGCCGGCGCTCTTCGCGGACGCCTACCTTCGTCCGCTTTCACCCTCTCGATTTCTAGCATAGCCTGTATATAATTTTATATATTTCATTAATGGTAGTCTGCTACACCCTCGTGGCCGAGTTGAATCCGGGTACCTGGATGGGA
>Ga0307513_10008085_pt1 | contig 13501 bp, 10 predicted proteins | sample 15_EM_MG_FD_202174 | JGI IMG/M metagenome (GOLD analysis project Ga0307513, IMG submission 202174) | Populus trichocarpa ectomycorrhiza microbial communities from riparian zone in the Pacific Northwest, United States - 15_EM | ecosystem: Host-associated > Plants > Roots > Unclassified | place...
CGAAGGCCTGGGAGCGGATGAGGTGCATCCAGTCGGTGCGGTAGAGCTCCCGGTTGTAGTTCGACTCCCCCAGCGTCGACACGAACTTCGAGTACATCGCCTTCACATACTCCAGCGTCACCTCGTCGCCTTCGGCGATCGCCCGGTCCCGGGCGTCTTTGAGGGCGATGCGGAACTTCTCCAGCAGCCCCTCGGTCGCCCCCGACGTCCACGACTCGTGGATCTCCGGCGGGTCGCACAGGCCGTACTTCGGCCCGGACACGCGCAGCAGCAGACGCAGGGTCGGTTCCGTGACCCACAGCGGGCCAGGCTCATCCCGGTTGCCGATCGGGTCCGGCAGGACCGCGTCGTGGTCCCAGACCGGCGGGGTGATCAAGTGCAGGCCGGCACGGCGGCGGTCGTGGTGGTTGCCGGCGGCGTGCTCGAGCTGCCCGAGCGGCAGATGCGTCTTGAGCGCGGACAGGTAGGCGCCGTTGATGTCGAGCGCGGTGATCTCGTGCTCGCCCGCGGGCAGTTCTGGCCGGCTCCACTTCGGCCGTGCCTCCCAGACCTGGTCGGCGCCGCGCGCGGTCTGCTTGCGCAGGATGTCCGGCAGCCACGGATGCGCGACCACGTCGTAGCGGCCGCCCTTGCGGGTGTCGTCCAGCAGCGCCATCGCGTCCGGGATCGCCCGCTTCACCAACGCGGCGGTCGCTGCTTCGACGTCGCCGGAGTGTTCGGCGAGCGCGGCCGCGACCGCGGAACCGATGCGGTCCGGGGTGTCAGATGCCGCCTGCACCCGCCGGCCGACCGGCACGACCTTGACGCCGGACGCCGCCCGGCACGACATCCCGGCAGGCGCCGGCTGCCGGGGGGCCGTGCGGGGCGCGGGCTTCTCCGGCTGCGCGGGGGTGGGTGCGGGCGTGGCCGTGCCGCACTCGGCGGGGTCCAGGTGCTGGGGGAACCCTTCGACCTGGTGCCGGGCCGGCTGCCCGCACAGCACACACGACTGCGGGGCGGGCAGGACGTCAACGTCGGCGTCGTCCAGGCCGACGGCCCAGTCTGCTCCCGCCGGCTTGTCGTCCCCGAGCTGGCCTTCGGCCGCGGCCGCGGTGGCGGCGTCCAGCCTGGTACGGGCGCCATCGAGGAAGTACGCGTACTTCTCCCGCACCTCGCCTCCCGGCTCCCGGCCCGACTCCCAGCCCCCGACCGCCGACGCGCTCACGCCCCCCTCGTCGAACGCGGCTGCTCCACCACCGAAGCCGCCTGGGCGCTCGGCCTCGGCGGAATCGGCTGCCCCTCGGCCGCACTCTGTACGCCAGGCGCAGGTGATCACTTGTGACCCATATTGATCGAGGTGGTTATGCGCGTTCAGGGGGCCTGATCCGAAATCCTGTGGCTGAGGAGCCGTTGGGTCTCTTCCAGCTCAACCGAGCCGAACTCAGGGCAAGTTGATGCTGTGTTGGAAGGAAAGGACAAGAGCCTGTGACCGTGAACGATGCGCTGGCGCTGCTGGCGGTGTCGACCGCGCTGCGCGTATTTCTCCCCGACCTCCAGGCAGGGACACGGCGTCTGCTGCGCGCCGCCGTCCAAGCCGGCGTCGCTGAACTCCTGCAGACCAGGCCGACCCTGCCCGCGGACACGCTCCACTCCACCTCGGTGGCTTCCCAGGACCCGGAAGAGGCCTAGCCCATGACCAGCACCGAGGACAGCGACAGGCCCGACACCCTCCCGGCACCGATCGAGGACCTCAGCGCCCTGCACGGCGTCCCGTATGAGATGCCGTCGGCGCTGGATGCCTTCTACCGCATCTACGTCCGCGCACAGGTCCGCTACGCCGGGACGATCCTGGGCGACAAGGAGGCCGCCAAGACCGTCGTGCGCCGCCTCTACCACCATCTCGCCATGAACTGGGCCGCCGTCCAGCTCGAGGAATGCGGCGCGGAGGCGTATGCGTGGCGCAACCTGAAGCGGCTCGTGGACGACCAGGCGCGTGAGCCTTTTGCCGAAGATCCTCTCGCCGCTGTCCTGGCCGCCCGTGACCGTACCCACGCCGCACATGAAGCCGCGCGGGAGATGCTGAGGGCGATGCGCTCCCGGATGGCGGACCTGGATTCCCCCGCCGGCCTGTACACGGCGATGAGCAGCCTCCCGGAGCGCCAGTTCGACGTGATCGTCCTGCACTACGCCCTGGGCTACTGCTCACAGCAGGTCGCTCACATCATGGGCATTCACCCCAGTACTGTCCGCACACACCGGCGCCTGGCCCGCGAACGTATCGCCGCCAGACTCGGCATTGACCTGGGCGACGACGACGAGGAGAAGGAGTAGAAGGTGCCGGCACCGTTCGACGATCTACTTGGCCACGCGCCCAGCTGCTACACCCTCACCGATGACGAACTGGCCGACCTGCGGCAGGAGATCACCCGCGACGTCGTCACGGAGCTGATGTTCGGCGCCCAACGGCCGGCTCGCGACGTTCGCCGCGCTGGCAAGGCGGATCGCGCCAGCACCTATCTGAGGTCCTTGTCCTGCAGGCTCCTGGACAATGACAGCGGCCACGACCACTTGGCCCGCCTTGTCGACGACCTCACCGATGTCGAAGGGGCCTTGCACTTCGCCTGCCTGCTCAGCCTCGCCCAGGAGCCGGAGGAGGCCATGTGGTGGTGGCAGTTCGCCGCCGGCGCCGAAAACGCGACCGCAGCCTACTGCTTGTACCTCCTCCATCTGAGCCGCGGTGAGCTGCGAGACGCAGAACACTGGGTGAGCCAGGCGCTCGCCTCAGACGACAGGATCGACTTCATCCCTCCACCCTCCTGGGCACACCAACTGCCCGAGGCACACTCCACCAACCTCGGGGAAGCCGTGAAACGCCTGAAGGTCGTAGAGGTCGCCGGAGTCCAGCTCCATCTCCCCGATCACCGCTTCCTTGAGCAGATCGGAGACCACCTGGCTCCCGCTGATTCAAGGCGGTCCTGCGATTCAGCGCGGCGCTCGCCTGCTGATCTGCCACGCCGGCGCAGGTGGTGATTGCGGAGGCGTGGAGGCGGCCCTGCAGTTCACGGCCCCGCCGCAAGGCCGCCTGGGACATCGCCACCAACGGTCTGCCCCAATGCGGACACGGGGCAGGGCCCGCGGACCCGGGTGCCTACCAGCGCTCCGTGATGGTCTTGGCGGCCTGTTCGACGCCGGGGTCGAGTGGAGCCTGTTGACGGACAAGCTCATCCGCCGCGGCGTCCACACGTCCGTGAAGGCCTTCGAGGACGGCATCACCGCATGGGTCAACACCTGGAACGAGAACCAGCGGCCCTTCACCTGGACCAAGACCGCCGACGAGATCCTCAACGCTCTCGCCGACTATCTCGCCAAGGTCACTCCACCGGCCAACAACAACTGAAAAGAAACTTAAGCACGAGATTTCTGGCGCATCACACTAGCGGGTGACGACTGCCCCCAGCAGGCGTCTTTTCCTCAGTGGTACACGTGGGCCTGGAGAGCGAAGACCTCGCTGTACGTGCCGCCAGCGGCCATAAGCTCGTCGTGGCCGCCGGCCTCGCTGATCCGGCCGCCGTCCAGGACCACGATGAGGTCGGCCATTCGGACCGTGGAGAAGCGGTGCGAGATGAAGACGGTGACGGCCCCGAGGCTTCGGCGGCTGCGGCGGGCGTCGCTTCCGAACCGTTCGAAGACAGCGTGCTCGGCGGCGGCGTCGAGCGCCGAGGCGGGCTCGTCCAGGATCTGCAGCAGCGGACGCTCCCGCATCAGCGTGCGGGCCAGCCCAAGGGTCTGCCACTGCCCGCCGGACAGTTCAGCCCCGTCACCGTAGTTGCGGCCCAACGGTCCGTTCAGTCCGCCGGGGACGCGGGCGAGTACCTTCTCCGCGCGGGCGCGGGATATCGCGCCGCGGACCGCCTCGTCGTCGTCGATGGAACCGACGGCGCCGATGCCCACGTTCTCCCGCAGCAGCAGCTCCAACCGGGCGAAGTCCTGGAAGAGGGGGGCGACGCGCGCCATCCAGGCTCCCGACTCGAAGTCCCGCAGGTCCGTGCCATCGACCAGGATCCGGCCCTCGGTGGGCCGGTACATGCCACACAGCAGCTTCACCAGGGTGCTCTTGCCCGCGCCGTTGTCGCCGACAAGCGCGACGGTGGAACTTGCGGGCAGGGTGAGGTCGAGGCCCCGGAGGATGTACCGGTCGCTGCCGGGGTAGCGGAAGCCAACGTTCTCCAGCCGGATCTCCCCGCTCATCCGCTGTGGAACGGGGGCGGTGCCGCCCTCGTGACGGTGGTGCGCCGCCTTCTCCTTAAGTTCTTCCAGCCGTTCAAAGGTTCGCCCGCCTTCCTGCACCATGACGAACAGGCCGAGTGCGGTGGCCACTTGCGTACTCACCTGCACGGCGAGGGTGATGAGGAGGACGAGGTCGCCAACGGTGGAGCGGCCCGCGAGGGCCTGGTCGACCACGAGGAGGATGGCGGCGCCATACGCGAGGGCGAACAGCAGCTGGCCCACGGCGCGCAGGAGTGCCGCGCGGGCGTGGGCGCGCACGAGAACGTCGGTGGCGGCGTCCCAGTCCCGCTGGTGGCGGCGCAGCAGAGGGCGTTCGGCGCGGTACAGCCGCAGCTCCTTCACCGAGGTCGCCGCCGTGGCCAGGCCCAGCAGATGCCGGCTGCGGCGGACGGGCGTCGCGGACGCTTCCTTGCCCCGGTCCACGAGGGCCTGGGCACGGCGGCCGATGAGGATGGGCGGGACGGCCGCGACGGGCAACAGGATCAGCCAGGGATTGAGCAGCCCCAGGATGACGGCTGTCACCACTGACTGCATGACCAGGCCGCCGAGTTGCAGCACGGCCTCCAGCAGTTGCCGGGTACGGTGCAGGTCCTGGCGGACGAGGGCAAGGAGGTCGGCGAACCGCGGGCTGTCGAAGTGTTCCAGGCCCGGGGTGCCGTTGGCGACGTGCAGGGTCTCCTCCTGGAGCGCCGCCTCGCTCATCTCCCCCAGTTCGAAGTAGAGGAGGTGCGCGAAGTGGCCCAGCATCAGCTCGAGGACGAGAGCCGTCGCCGTGGCGAGCGCGAACCAGACCACGGTGCTGGCGGCCCCGGATAGGGCCGCATCGGTGACGCCCTTGAGGAGCAGGGCGACCGTCGGGGTGGCGAGGTAACCGAGCAGCAGCAGCGTCACCGCGCCCGCGAACTTCGACGGGCCGTTGCGGAACGCCGACACAATCAGGGGCCGTACGGCCGTCCATACGGTGTTCACTGCTCGGCCTCCCGGTGCTCGTCGGTTCCGGGGCCGTCGAAGCGCTGGGCCTGGAGCCGGAATAGTTCGGCGTACCGCCCGCCGCCGGCGATCAGTTCGTCGTGAGTGCCGCGCTCGACGACCCGGCCGTGTTCGAGCACGACGATACGGTCGGCGCGGCGCACCGTGGAGAAGCGGTGCGAGATGATGACGCTGGTCAGGCCCTCGGTCATCTGAAGGAACCGGTCGAAGAACCGCACCTCCGCCCGCACGTCGAGCTGCGCCGTCGGCTCGTCTAGGACGAGGATCTCCGCACCCGTCTCGGCGGCGAAGAACGCGCGGGCCAGGGCGACGCGTTGCCACTGTCCGCCGGAGAGGTCCTGGCCGCCTTCGTACTGGCCGGACAGGATGGTACGGACGCCCGAGGGGAGCGCGGTCACGACCTCGGCCGCGTCCGCGCGTTCAATCGCCCGGCTGAGCGCGGCCTGGGTGGCGGGGGTGTCGGGCGCGTCCGGGGCGCCCATGCGGATGTTGTCCTCCAGGGACATCTCGTAGCGTATGTAGTCCTGGAAGATCACGGCGCAGCGACGCTGCCATGCTTCCGGGTTCATGGCGGTGATGTCCTGGCCGTCGGCGGTCACGGTTCCGCCGCCGGGGTCGTGGAGCCGGGTGAGGAGCTTGACCAGGGTGGTCTTGCCCGCGCCGTTGAGCCCGACGATCGCGGTGGCCATGCCCGCCTCGATCTCCAGGTCCAAGTGGTCGAGCACGGCGGGCGCGTCCTGGGCGTAGGCGAAGGTGACGTCCTCGAAGCGGATGCCCTTCTTCAGCCGGCCCCGCCCGTCGGCCGCCGGCACGGGGGACGGGTCGGCCGTGCGCGCTTCCGCTGCCCGGCCGCCGGCGGCGAGGCTCTCCAGTTCCAGGAGCGCGTCGAACGACTGCATTCCGTACTGGGTGGCGACATCGCTCTCGGGAAAATAGACACCGAAGCGGAGCGGTATGAGCACGCCCTGAACGGCGATGGCCAGCTCCAGCAGGGACAGCTCGCCGCCGCTGACGGAGCGGCCCAGTTCCAGCAGGGACAGGGAACCGCCGATGAGCCCGACCAGGGCGAGCCAGACGAACGGCGCGAACAGCAGCCTCCGGCGGCCCGCCCACAGCGGGGTCAGCAGGGCGTCGGTCTCCTCGCGGTGCCGGGCGCGGTACCAGTCGATCAGCCCCAGCACCCGCATCTCTTTGGCTATGCCCGCGCCCGTCCCGGTCCTGCGGATGTACATGAGCCGGCGGCGCTCGGACGTCAGCCCGCCCCACAGGGTGGCGAACCGGCCCAGGGAGCTGCGCTGCCCGAAGCGGATGACGAGCGCGGTGACGGTGACCAGCAGCCCGGTCCAAGGGGTGAGCACGATAGCCACGAGCATGCAGGCACCGGCGAGCTGGGTGTATCGGGAAACCAGTGCCAGCAGTCCGGTGGCGGCCTGGCCGGGGCTGGACATCTGGCCCTCGAAGGGGGCGCGGGCGTCGCTGAGCAGGTCCAGGGTCTGCTGGCGCTCCAGCACGTCGATGGGGATGTCCGTGAGCGAGGCCCGCATCAGGCGCCGCGCACAGTACCCGTCCACCCGGCGGGTGACGATCTCCCCGGTGAACACCCGGAACGGCGCGACGAGTTGCTGCACGACGAACGAGCCGACGGAAAGCAGCAGCGCGAGGGTGATCGTGCCCCAGCCATCGCCATCCACGGCCTGCGGCAGTTGGTGGAGCAGGGTACTCATCGCGACGATGAAGCCGAGCGGCAACAGGCCCAGGAGGACGTTCACCAGGGCTGACGCCACCAGGGGCCCGGTGCCCGCGTGCGGCAGCAACCGGAAGATTCCGAGCCAGCGCTCCGCACGTGCGCGCGTGGAGCTCCTGGGGGCGGTGTGTGTCGGAACGGTCATGTTTCCCCCGGCTCTGTTCCGGACCGATGGAACAGGATCTGCACGAGCCCTGAATAGACACGGCAGGACGATTTTCGGCGCGCATCAACGTACCTCCACGGTGCCCCGTTCACCGTGTTCAACCTGCCTGAACTCCGCTTTCTGGACACGTTTTTGGAACGTTGTTATGTTCGAGTTTCCCCGCCAAGGCCCCGCCACGCGATTATTCGACGCCTTCCATGACCTCCTCGGGCACGCCACCGCGGGCGAGCACGGATTTCCGGCGCAGCGCGTAATTCCCATCGACCGAGCAGCAACAGAGTGGGGAAACGATGAATTACCCCTTCGATGTCTATGCGACGGCGACGACCGCGCGCTCCGGCGAGGCGCACAATGCCACCACGCTCGAAGACGTGGCCAAGAACGCGGAAAAGTGCGGTTTCACCGGCTTGTTGTCCTTTTACAACAACCGGGACCTCAACCCCTGGCAGGTCGCCTCGGCTGTGCTGGAGCGCACCGGCCGGCTGGTGCCGCTGGTCGCCGTGCAGCCGTTCGCGGCGCCGCCGTTCACGGTCGCACACATGATCCATTCCCTGACGGCGCTGTACGGCCGCCGGGTCGACTTGAACCTGATCACCGGCGCGTCCGCGGCCGAGCTGGCCCAGGCCGGCGACCCTCTGGGGCACGACGAACGATACGAACGCGCGAAGGAGTTCATCACCGTGGTCCGGGCGCTGCTGGGCTCGGCGGAGCCGCTGCGCCACGAGGGCAGGCACTACCGGTACGCGGGCCTGCGCACCCACGCCCCGCTCGACCCGTCGCTGATGCCACGCGTCTTCGTCGCCGGCTCGTCGGAACAGGCACTGGCCACCGCCCACACCGTCGCGGACGTCGCGGTCACCCACCCGGAGCCCGTCGAGCGGTTCACCCGGGACTACGCCGCCGCGCTCGCGGGCGGCCCCCGACTCGCCGTCCGGGTCGAGCTGATCGCCCGCCCGACCACCGACGAGGCGTGGGCGGCGGCCCGCAATCGGTACGTCACGGACCGGGCGGCGCACGTGAGGACCGCGATGCGCCGCCGCTCCGAGTCCGACTGGAGCCGCAAACTGGCCCATCTGGCTACCGACGGGGACGTGTACGACGGCGTGTACTGGACGGGCGGTTATCGCAGCGGCAAGGGCTACGCGCCTCAACTGGTCGGGGACTATGCGTCCGTGGCTCGCTATCTGTCCCGCTATATCGACGCCGGAGTGAGCACGGTACTCCTCGGCAATATCATGGAGGACGAGGAATTCGCACACGCCGAGGCCACGTTCGCGGCCCTTTCCACGATGCTCCCCACCGCTCCGCCGGGAGTCGCCGGGTGAATTCCCGATGACACCTCGGCGGAATACCGGCGCACACAGTGTTCAACGGCCCATTCTGAGCGGTTGAACGCTCTTTTCCTGAAGGCAGCTTGAACAAGGAGCGTGTTGCTATCTTTCACTGAGCATTCCTCGCGGAAGTTGCTGCAGAATCTCTGAAATTCACCTGTGGGAGGTGACATGTCCGACGCCTCCGAGCCATCCCCAGCAACTGGCCCCGAATTCGTCCACGATCTGCTGGACGGGGCCTCGCACCGGCGACCTCGTGCGATCGCGGTCGCGGATACCGTCGGGCAGTGGACCTACGCGCAGCTGCGGGAGGCCAGCCTTCGGGCCGCTACCTGGTTGCATGACCGCGGGATCCGCCGTGGTGACCGCGTCGTCACCCAGCTGCCCAATTGCAGGGAGCTGGCGGCGCTGCTGTACGGCACGTCACGGCTCGGCGCCGTGCTCGTGCCGGTCAACCCGCAGATGAAGCCGTTCCACCTCACCACCGTCCTGCGCGACGCCGAGCCGTCGCTGGTGGTCGGCGACGCCCGTACCGCCGGAGCGCTGCGGGAGGCGACGCCCGCACCGGTCGTTGAGCTGGACGAGGCACGGGAGGAGATCCGGGCGACCGCTCCGGACGGCGGCCGGGTCGCCTCCGTCACGGGCCATGACGCGGCTCTGCTCATCTACACGTCCGGCAGCACCTCCACGCCCAAGGCCGTCGTATGCCCGCACCGCCAGATCGTCTTCGCCGTACGGGCGATCGACCAGGTGCTGGCCTACCGCCCGGACGACGTGGTGTTCCTGCGCCTGCCGATGTCCTTCGACTACGGGCTTCACCAGTTCTTTCTCGCCGCGCTCAGCGGCGCTGCCGTACACCTGGCGGAGGTGGGCCGCGATCTGACCCTGCTGCGGCGGATCCGGGCGACGGGCGCCACCGTCGTGCCGCTGGTGCCGTCGCTGGCGCAGCTGCTCACCCACCTCGCCGGGCGGGACCCGGCCGCCACCGGGGTCCGGCTGTTCACCAATACCGGCGCGGCCCTGACCGAGGCCCACTGCCGGGACCTGCGCGCGGGCTTTCCCGGCGCCCGGATCGCGCTCATGTTCGGCATCACCGAGTGCAAGAGGGTCTCGGTCCTGGAACCCGACGGCGATCTGGCGAAGCCGGGCTCGGTCGGGCCCCCGATCCCCGGCACCGCCGTCGATGTGACCGGGGAGGACGGCACGCTGCTCCCGCCGGGTGCGCACGGCGAGTTCGTCGTACGCGGCCCCCATGTCATGAGCGGTTACTGGGGCGCGCCGGAGCTGACCGTGCGCCGCTTCCGCAGAGACGAGCGAACCGGTGAAGTGGCCCTGCACACCGGCGACTTCGGGTACATGGACGAGGACGGCCACCTGTACTTCTCCGGTCGTCAGGACGACATCGTCAAGCACCGGGGTACCCGGGTCAGCCTGCTGGAGATCGAGGCGGCGGCCTTGGACGTCCCGGGCGTACGGGCGGCGGCGGCCGTGCCCCTGCAAGACCCGGCGGCGCTGGTGCTGTGCGCCGTCGCCGACCTGCCCTCGACGGAGCCGCTCGTCCAGGGGCTCGTGGAGCGGCTGGAGTCGGCGAAACTGCCCGATCGCTGCGTACTGCTGGAGCGGCTACCGCTCACCCCCAACCAGAAGACCGACCGGAGAAGACTGGCGGAGATCGTGAGGAAGCTGCAGTGATGACCCCCACCACGCTGGTCGAGCAGTATGGCAGCCCGCTGTACATCTACGACCTGGACGAAGCCGACGGGGCCGCCGCCGCACTGCGCGCCCAACTCCCGGCCGGCGCGACTCTGTTCTACTCGCTGAAGGCCAACCCACACCCGGAGGTCGTGCGGGCCTTGCGGGTCGCGGGCTGCCGCGCCGAGATCAGCTCGGGGGGTGAGCTGGAGTCCGCTCTGCTCGCCGGGCACGAGCCCGGAACGTGCCTCTACACGGGGCCGGGCAAGACGGACGCGGAGCTGGCCGACGCCCTGGAGCGCGGAGTTGCCTTCTTCTCTGCGGAGTCGGTGACCGACCTGCGGCGCATCGCGCGGGCCGCGCGGGGGCACGCGGTGACCGCGCGCTGTCTGCTGCGTATCAACGGCGGCTCCGGCGAGGGCACGGCCGGACTGCGGATGACGGGCACCGCCTCCCAGTTCGGGCTGGACCTGGACGCAGTGGACGAGTGGGCCCCGGCAGTCGCCGGGATCCTGGCCGAGGGCCATGTGGAGCCCGTCGGTCTCCACATGTTCGCCGTGACCAACGCTGGCGACGAGGACAGCCTGATCCAGGAGCTCCTCACCAACGTACGCACGGCCGCCCTGCTGCGCGACAAACACGGCTTGCCCGTACGTGTCCTCGACCTGGGCGGCGGCTTCGCCCACCCGTACGCCGTCCCGGGCGGCAGGCCCCTCTACCCGAGGCTGCGGGAGGCGTTGGAGGGCGGGCTGGACGAACACTTCGCCGACTGGCGGGACGGCGACGTGGAGGTCGCGTTCGAGTCGGGCCGCCACCTCAGCGGCGCCTGCGGCCAGTTGCTGACCACGGTGACCGATGTGAAAGAGAGCAAGGGCCGCACCTTCGTCGTGCTGGACGCTGGGGTGAACACGCTCGGCGGGCTGGCCGGGTTGCGCAGGCTGCCGCCCGTACGGGCCCAGGCGGTGCCCGCCGGTTCCGGACGGCCCCGGAACGGCCGGGAGGAGCGGCGGGTCGCGCTCGTCGGACCGCTGTGCACGCCCAGCGACACCCTGACGCACGACACCGCGATGCTCCTCCCCTCACCCAACGATCTCCTCGCCATCCCCAACACCGGTGCGTACGGGCTGAGCGCCAGCCTCATCGGCTTCCTGTCCCGCGCCGCCCCCGGCGAGGTCGCCCTGCGCGCCGGTGACGTGGTGTCCGCGACCCGCCTCGACCTGCGGCGCGGGCCCGTCGGGGGGTTACGGGCACGGCCGGTGGACGCGGTAGAGCGGGCCCGCGCGGTGCTACCCGTACTGGCGAGGCACGCCCGCCAGGTGGATGCCGAAGCCCGCTTCCCCTCCGAGTCGTTGGCGGCGCTGCGCGGCAGCGGCCTGATGGGCTTGCTTGTCCCGGCCCGTTATGGCGGCCTCGGTGGCGGCCTGGCCGAGCTGGCAGAGATCGCGCAGATCCTTGCCTCGGGCTGTCTGTCCAGCGCGATGATCTGGTCGATGCACTGCCAGCAGACCGACGCGGTGGTGCGGTTCGGCACGGAGCAACTGCGAGAGGAGCTGCTACCCCGGATCGCCGCCGGGACCGTGTATCTCGGCTCCATCACGTCCGAAAAGCAGACTGGCGGCCATCTGCTGACCAGCGCGGCGCCGCTGCGGGAGGACGGGGACGGCCTGCTGGTGGAGCGTGACGCGCCCATCGTCACCGGCGGCGCCGTGGCCGACGGCTTCCTGCTGACCATGCGCGACGCGCCCGACGCCGCGGCGCGCGCGGTCACTCTCGTCTACGCGGACCGCGACCGGCTGGACGTGGAGGTTAGCGGCGACTGGAACCCGCTGGGCATGCGTGGCACGCACAGTGTCGCCCTGCGGCTGAAGGGCACGGTGCCCTCCTACAGCATTGTCGGCGAACGGGGAGCCTTCTCCCGCGTCGCCGTCGGCGCCTTCATCCCGCTCGGACACATCGGCTGGGCGGCCTGCTGGCTGGGCGCGGCCCGGCAGGCGCTGTCCGAGCTGCTCACGGTGTTCCGCTCGCCCAGGCGCCCCTCGTCCATCGACCTCAAGTCGGACCTGGTGGCCGAGCGGCTCGCCCGAATCCGTATCGACCTTGAGACCGTCAGCGCCTATCTGCGCCAGTGCGTCGGGGAGGTCTCGCACCGCCGCGCCGAGGGCGACGACCTGACAGGCTCGTCGGTGCAGATCCACCTCAACACCCTGAAAGTGCTGGCGTCGGAGCTAACGTACCGAGCGGCCGACCAGTGCGTGGCCCTGGCCGGGCTGGGTCTCGGCTACCGGACCGACTCCCCCGTGCCACTGGAGCGTCATCTGCGCGACCTGCGCTCGGCGGCCCTGAACTACTCCAACGACCGGCTGCTGACCGCCACGGGCACCCTCTGCCTCGCGGACCGCGCGGTCGGCCTCATCGGCAGCGCACCGCAACCCGCGCCGACGCCACACTTCTGACAAGCAGAGCGGAGACACATCGTGCAAACCGGGTGGGACCCACAGTTCGAGAAGGTGCTGAGGGAGCACCTGCCGTTGCTGAACGCAGACCACACGCTGAGCCCCGACGCGGCGCTGTCCGGGCTCGGCCTGGACTCGCTGGCGTCGGTGCAGCTCCTGGTCAGCCTGGAGGAGGCGTTCGAGGTGGCCATCCCCGACGAGATGCTCACACCCGAGAACTTCGCAACCCCCAGCTCCCTGTGGACGGTTGTGGAGTCTCTGCGGGAGCGGCGGTGACGGGCGCGCCCGCGACCCGAGTGCGGGAAGTACGTGTGCCCGTCGCCGGACGGCGCTCCGGCCGTGCGCCGCTGACGTGGGCGCAGCGCGTGCAGTGGAACGACACGAAGTGGATGGAGCCGCACGACCACTACTTCAACGCGGCCCGGAGGCTGGCCGTCCCGACCGGCCGGGAGCTGTCCGACGTCACCGGCCTGCTCGCCGGCGTGGTGGCCCGGCACGAGAGCCTGCGCACCCGCTACCCGACCGACGTCGACGGCAACCCGTACCAGGAGGTCTCCGCCGCTGACGAGCTTGTGCTGCGGGTCTACCGGACGAGCGACGCCGGAGTGGACGAGGCCGCCGACTGGTTGCAGGGGTGTCTGCGGGCCCGGCGATTCGAGCTGTCCGAGGAGCCGCCGCTGCGGGCTGCGGTTCTGGAGCACGAGGGCACGCCCCGGTATCTGCTGATCGTCGTCTCACACGTCACAATGGACTTTTCCGGCCTGGAACTGCTCACCGGCGAGCTGAGGGAACTGCTGAGCGGCCGCACCACTCTGTCCGGGCTCCCGCCGGTCGAGCGGCAGATGCTCGACCGGGCGGA
>Ga0307513_10008086_pt1 | contig 13500 bp, 18 predicted proteins | sample 15_EM_MG_FD_202174 | JGI IMG/M metagenome (GOLD analysis project Ga0307513, IMG submission 202174) | Populus trichocarpa ectomycorrhiza microbial communities from riparian zone in the Pacific Northwest, United States - 15_EM | ecosystem: Host-associated > Plants > Roots > Unclassified | place...
TGATACCTCGGTCGAGGGGGGCGCGGGAGGGGGAGGGGAGGGAGACATCGGGGATGGGGGCGCGTGGTGAATCGGAGAAGAACCGGAGGAGGACCGGAGAAGGACCGGAAAAGAACCGGAAAAGGCAGGCGAGGGTTAGATGGATCAGCAGTCACGGCAGTTGGTGGCAGTCGCGGAGAAACGGAATGAGTCGCGAAGGCTAGGGTTCGAATGCTTACGACGACGACGACGGCGGCGAGGGGGGGCGAGGAATAAGCCGTGGATATATATATGCCGAGATGGACATTTACATAGGTGGCTGGCGTGATGGAACTCGCTGCTGCTGCTTAAGTTTAAACCATTATTGACACTTGTCCTGCCACGCGCGCGTTCCTGGGCCCGCCCCCCTTGAGACCCTTGAGGACCCTTGGGACCCTTGTTGGGGTGGTGGGGAAAGAAAGAAAGGTGTCATTGACTCTTTGGCTAATTTAGCTAACCCTAGCTGCAGCCTGCTCTCTTCTTCCCTTCTTTCATCCCTAACCCTCCTCACCTTCCTCACCTCCCTCTCCCTCCTATCCGCCCTCACCCTCCTCTCCGTCCTCACCCTCCTCGCCATCTCCACCCCTACCTCTGCGTCCAACTCACCACACCCTTCAATCAACCCGTTCCATGTCGGCCTACAGTTCCATTCCGCCTCTAGCCCAGGAGCTAAAGCATTGCACCCACTCCAAAATTCGTGTGTGCTCGATCGTCTATCCGCGAGTCCGTCGTCTAACCTCTGACGCCCCCCGTATCAGATATCCGCAACGCCAACGATGCCCATCGTATATTCGAGGCCGTCCGTCTCGGCCTCTTACCGCTTATTACACGTCGTTTGACGCCTACAGAGCGCGATTTGCTCCGCTCGGGCCAAGTATTCGTCTGGGAGGAGGGCTCGTCCACTGGCGGCGGCGCTGAGGACGGCACACCTTCCGCTGGTCTCGAACGTTGGACGGATGGCAGGCGATGGTAGGTACAAATCACCCTCTTTACCTCCCTCTTCCTTCCTTCTCTCCCTCGTCGCGCCTGACTGGCCACCATTCCAGGTCGCAATCGCGCATGCGCGAGCCATTCCTCTTCTATGAAGAGAAAATACAAACAACCCAAGAAGAAAAACACCAAAAGGCCATTCGCCGCGCTCGCAAAGCGTCTACCGCCTCGGACACGAACCACACACCCTACGACCACCCCGTCCGTCGCCAAGATCGCCCTTCTAAGCCAGACGGTCTCACCAAGCAAACTTATTCCTGTAAGCCCCTTGTTCTTTTCGCAGTCGCGCCTGCCTTTGCATCTCGTTACTCCCACAACTGACCGTCTTCTCTCTCCGTCTACTTTTCAACACTTCATTTCGAAATTTCTCTCCATCGAATGGACTTTCATTCGCCGCGCTTAATATTCTGGATCTTCCCGGCGCATACCAATACACCCCATCACACCTGCCTTGCCATTACTCCAATATATCCCCTGGGCCGATGCACACGGGTTCCTGCTCCGCATATGAATTGCCTACTTTTAAACGCGGTCGGTCGCTTCCCAATTCGTTTCGTCGCTCGCACGCTGTTCACCTCCCGGACCCTCCGGACGCCTCGCCATTTCGTCAACCTGGCACTTCCTTCTTCTTCTACACCACCATATGACTCCCTTGCTCCCCATAGCGTTTGTCTATGTTGACGGGAACCCAAATGGAGGTGCTCCGCCCCGCAAATGGCATTGCGTGGCGTACTTCAACGCCAACGAGTACGACCTCCTTCCTGGTCCGGAGGTGTACCCGGACCTCCGCAATATCTCTATCCCTCCAGGTGTCTACACCTCTACAAAAGGAATGGGTCGCGCGATGGCCGCTATCACGGGTGGAGCCCTTCGTCCAGTAGCTGGCGGATTGGGTAATGAAGGTATGGGGAGCGTGGGTAACTATGGGAGTACGATGGGAGTATTCGACATCGGGGGACTCGGTAGCGTTAACGCCGGACCTGATGTGGATTGGAATCACCCAGGAGACGACGATGAGATGGAAATAGACACTTATAGAGCAGGTGACGGCATGAAGGGAATCAGGGCCGCGGCTGGAAAGATCTATCCCTCGCGTCCGCAGGAACCGCAAGCCCGTTTTGACTCGGAGCACCGCGCAAGCAGCACTAGCACTCTCCCCGTGCAGTACCAGTATTCTCATGGTGGCCACGGCCTTCCTCTGTCTTACAGCGGCTCCCTTTCTTCAACCTCAACTTCGACCTCGACCTCTCCTGACTCACCCAAGGAACTCCCCTTCAATAGTGGTAGATACTCTCAAGGATCGAACTCAAATACATCTAGTATGCAGGGGGGTGATTACTTCCACGGCGTGCACGCCCATGCCCAAACCCACCTCGCGAGTGCGACCACCTTCTCGCGCTCAGCTTCGTACTCCTCCCCACCCACCTCGTCAACATACCCGACCCACACGACGCTCCCACCCTCGACCGTGCTACCTCTGCCCAACCCCCGCCCCAGCTGGTCAGGAGCAGGCGGCAACAGAACAGTCCGCTCCAGCGAGGACGCAAAGGCCATCAACGCCTTTCGACTTGCGCTGTAGTAGCAAGGCCGTTCAATAGGTCTTGGGCAATCACGTGTCAGTCAGTCCGGGACTGAGTGGGACGGAGTGTACGATAGTCGTCGAGAGGCTGCTCAACTTGCAAATTATCGCTAGTGAGCAGTGAAGTGAAGCTCGCTAGATTGATCTGCTCCTCGTTCCTAACAATGTCCCTTCCCGTGTCTCCCTCGCTCATGTCGTGGACTCTTACAGCGGACTCCTTTGCATGCACGGGAGGGCCATGTGTATGGATCTGTGTATTGGGTGTCACCAGCGCTTGCATTTTGATGTATGCTTCCCTTTTCTCTTCTGCTCCGCGCATATCTCCATCTCGTCTAGTTATAAACAAGCAATATCGGTAAGGTCCCCAGGACCTGAGATTTCCGCGGAATGGACGCTCTCTGTGCTAGTCACGACCTCAGACTCCAAACACGGCTGACTTCCATGACACCTAGATTGGGGGTCACTCGCTCTTCCATCTTATCTTGGGCTTTGACTAGCCAGCCTTCTCTGTGTGGGTTACGTATCTCACCCTCATTTGTACATAGTTCCAAAGGGTTACGTCCTCGTATCACTGCGTCCCAATCTCTGGTGAGCTGGTCAAGGTGACATCGGACGAGAGTTCGATCCGCCGAAGTCAGATAAGCGATTGGAGTGATTCTCGTAAACGTAAAGCATCTCATGTGAACGTTATGACATTTGAGGGTAGCAGAGAGAATTAGTTATGTTATAGAGATTGAGCGGGGCCGCGCGTGTGGGGGAAAGCGGCGATGATGTGTACGTCTCTGACCCTCTCTTCTCCGTGACCCTCTCGCATAGTCTCTCGCGTAGTCAGAAGCGGGTCGCTAATTGCGGGTGCCTGCCGCAAACCCCGAGACTTGACGTTGTGGGGAACTCATCCGATTGATTTAGGCAGGAGCATCAAATGAAAACCACATTGCCACGGTTTCCACTTCTGTATTCCATGGATAGGCATAGTCTAATATGCTGTCTCTATCACACCCTATAGAATCTATAGCGTGCGTGTGCGGACGCTACTTTTGGCGAGCAAGCGCGGCCCCGTTGTGCGCGTGGGTTTACTTATCAAAGAGAGAAAGGGTCGGCCCATCAGTCCAAACCCGGGTTAGACGCAGGGTCTCTGTGGGTAGTGCTTTTCGGAACATGGAGGGTGGCCTGCCTCGCGAGGCGCTCCAGCAGTCGCGGCTCGACCGAGGAGACAAGCGCGCGAGCAAAGTAATCAAGTGCTCGAGAGCAAGCGGCTAGCGGCTCCTAGGGTCGTCGTCGTGTGGTTTGCTCGACGCTAGGGACACTAGGGACGCAAGGGACGCGAGGGTGATCAGTATGACCCGGGATGACCCGGGAACTGACCTGCATCCGTCGCGTCATGCATCCGAGGGAGCTGCTACGAGCTTGTTCGATGAGAGGTTGATCAGCTGATCAGCTGATGAGATGTGTATCACCCATTGATGAATTATAGACGAGGCTGGCCACTCGCTCACCCGCGCTCTCTCTGCTCTTCTGCACATCCTATGCACTTGTCAGCACACGTCAGCACTTGTCAAATCACCACAGACTCACCACAGACTTGACATGTCATATTCGGTACCGACACCCTAATCGAACGCAAAAGGGTCAGCTTCTTCGCCTTCCTTGCTTGATTTACGGTAGGTGCATTGCTTCCAGGACCAGAACCCAGCCGTGATCTGGCGTTCAGATGCTGCGTATCTCAAGAGCAACACCGCCCATTATCCATCGGCGCTTCTTCGGCGGCTTCACGGCTGCCACTCTCTCATTGTAAAAGAGACCCGAGACAGAACCTCCAGAATACCAAGCCCAGGGATTTAGAAATCTGTCATTCTCCGCCGGGCGACGACCCTTGTACTTCCCTGCGAAAGCACTCCAAATTGGGCACGCCCGTCAAAGGCTAATTCCCACTCAATTCAGGTCATGACTTACTGCCACGTGCGTTAGATATGACAGGCAAAAGGAGAATGTCAAGACGGTAGAGGCTATTTTCGACAGCAGCCGGGAGTAACCCGGGTGCTTGCGTAAGGAATCCTTTCATAATCTTCAGCATTCAATACAGAGGCTCTCACCAATTCTTGACCAGCAATCGAACAGTGTCTCACCAGTGGATGGGAAACGGTTACCATAAAACAGGTCGCTTGTGGAACCACATCACACCAGTTTCTTGTCTCCCCTCACACCAGGGTCAGCCGATAGACGGTGGAACTGTCATTTCACCTTTATTGGACGTCTCCACGTCTGGGGCGTCGAGCTGCATCCTCGAAACGGAATGTGCATCGCGATGAGAGACCGTTATTTCGTGAGGATTCGCCTCGCGCTTCATAGCCCTAATTTCTCTCCGCTGGGTGTTACATCCCCTTGAACAAACCGACCTTTCGAGCTTTGCTGCGAGGTTGAGCTGGGGGCGTCTGATTCTTAATTTGCAGGCATTTTGTTTGACACCAACAGGAACCTTCCAAACGGAAACGAGTTTAGTCCTCCGAATTCGGCTTGCTGAACTCTCAACCGCTCAACCCTCCGTCACGGTCCGAACCGGATAACACAACCGTATTGGTGAGAAAAGCCATTCAGAATCGGAATGGGGTTGAGTACTGCGGAAGCAAGTGCCTATTTCACCCATTCCGCTGGCAGTGGAGAGTCGGAGCGCGGACCGACTCTGTCCGCAGAACGAGTGGTGAGGTAGAAAACGGCGGTTGATCAGGCAACACCACGCCATAGCGGACGACAATGAAAGGCCCTATAGGCTTTCAAGAATTTCAATTGTCGCGCCTATAGGATGGGTTTGTACGAAACACGAGCGACATTGGTCGGGGCTCCCTGGCGTAATGAGTGGACCAGAAATACTGAGTGGTGTTTTATTTGGAATGGGACGAGAAAGACAATATTATTCGGTCAATGTGATAAGGTGCACTGTTAGAAGCACTAAAGCACCAGCGTCAGGAAGCGAGGTGACATGCGTTGTGGCTACATATCCGACAATGTCTCCTCCGATCTTCAAAGACTAAGATAATTACTGTAAAATTGGTGTTATAATAAGCGTAATATGGGACTTGAAAGACGCGCCCCCATAATGTCAGTCTATACGGGGTGTATTCTCCATCAGGGGCTCGCATCCTGTACCCATTCATGTTACACGCAAAGGATAGACGAGAGATAGGGTGCACGGTCCAGTGACAATGGGGTGGAAATAGACCATGCGTTGGTCTCACCAGTTCAGAAAAGCTGAAGATGAGACTAAGCTTGCTTGAGGTTAGCCATAGGTAGCGATGTACAGTGCGCGACCAGAGCGGGGTGCAGATGTAGGTGAGGGAATCGCTGATGCTCAAGCTCTAACAATATCTGAATTAATCCATTTAGGTACAGGCAATGGGAATAACCCAAGGAAGGGTTGGTATGAATCAGAGGACCTAATGGGCTTTCGTATAACCAAAACGTCATGCTGACCTTTCGAAATCATCTCCTATTAGGACTGGATAGTGAATCGGGCGTGCGAACACGAACGGATGGTCCTTCCCAATCTCTTGTGTGCATCTTTACCTCTCGTGCCACTGGCACGATACCAGCGTACTGGTGTGAAACTAAGGCTATTATGACCGGTAATGCCAAATGTCCAATCGGCAGAATATCCAATCTGCAGAATATCTGGTTGCAATGGCTAGACATGGCCACTGCTGAAAACTCTATGAAGCATCACATTCAGCCATGGCTCTACACCCTAACACGACCCAGTTGTAGTCTGTTCAATATCCTAGTAAATATTATTGGGGCGCGTTTTGGCTGATACACCAGTAGCGAAGTTGACGTTTCTCAAAATGAATAGGGCCAATGGCTCTGGAGCGAGACGAGTAGGTTGCGATGTCGGGTGATTCTCGCCACTGTACTGTCCCAACGCTGTAGGCAGAAGGTCGTATTTCTCTCTTGCTCTGAATGGGGCTGGTCTACGATATCGAGACGCCAGCGGAGCTCTTACGTAGCGAGGTCGTTTTTGCGTCGAATCCTCGCTGCACCCGCTTGTACGTATTTCCAGACAGCGTGTCCACAGGTCGCAGGAACACCCCTCTGATGTCCTTCGCGAGGAATCGAAGGGTTCGACACAGTACGGTCATCCTGTGAGTCTGGTGCTAGTATTAATACCCTTCGCGACTTTCCCGCCACCATCCTCCCACCTGGAAGTATACGGCGTGGCAGACTCGCCCACCATTCACGAGCCGTCTCCACGCTTGACCTTAGCTGGGCTTTCCCACACATGACACAAGCGGCGCGTTTGTGATGGAGCAGTCGTGAGAGGGCAAACGAGAACTGCGCCAAGGTAGAGTCGGATAAGGTCAAGAGGTGTGCTTATACGAAGAGTGTGCGCAGGTTTCGAGAAGCCCGGAGTCCTGGAGAACGGAGTCCAATGGAGCACAATCGCTGACCCGACGGTGACCTGTTCTTCCAAAGGACTTGCGGTGAGTGGAGTGTGGGGAGCTGATATAATGTGGGTCTTGCGTCTCTCATAAGTAATCCTAGCCGTTGCAATGGCGACATTTCGCCTCCAAGTTAGAGCCAAATAAAATATATGCACTATTTTGGGTTGCGCCCGTTCATTCGTAACCTTCAGGGGGTGTATTTTCTATCATTCGGCATATCTCGAGTGGGTAGAAATATGGTACTTGAAGCACAACCGCATTCACTAAGTGCCCGAAGTCATACAGCAGGGACGAAGTCAAGGTCGATGTTTGAGCACCCCATGCCGCAGAGCTTAGTTTCACCCGGGCCGGTGGAGCCGCAATGAACATGTACTAATGATACGAGTAGTAACCAAATCGTCTTCGAACGTATATGGTCGTCAAATATGGTGAATGTCGGAGGGGAGAGTCGAATATCAAAACGAGAAGCAAAGCGCTTGCCTTGCACCCGATTTGAACGAGTGATCTTCGCATTACAAGTGCGACGCCGTAACCACTTAGCCAGCAAGGCAACAAACACAAGCCTCCACAAGGTAGCAACTATAATTGAATGCTATCTACCTATTCTTGAATTTCTGATTTACGCAGCGCGATATCCGCCGCCCCATCAAAGACAGGTCCAGCCTCAATACGATCGATCAATGCAGCAAGTTCGTGGTCTGCTCGTGCCCCGGGTTCCTAGACATTCAACCATGGCACCTACTGCCCGTTCAGGGAGATCGCATCTCTTTGCGTACCATTTGCACAACGCCTCCATTACTGCCACCTCCCTTAAACAATCTGGTTAATGCTGCTTCTTTAGACCCATGGACGTTCCTCTACACTCAAGGACTTTTCCAACGATACAACATCACAAATTACTATGTCATTCTGTGATACCGTCGTTCTCAACTCGCTCGAGTCCATTCAACCCCGTCTTTCTCGTTCGCTCCCGACGCCATCTTCCTCCAAAATTGTTCAATACACCCCGACCCGTCCTCGATCCCCTCTTTCCCCTGCTCCAACCACTGGCGTGTCCAGACGTTCACGAAACACCGGTTCCGTCGCCACCGTTACTGAAGACGCTACAGGATCATACATTGCCCCCTCTATTTCACTTTGGAGTTCCCCGTGTCCTCCTTCCTCGCCAGCTTCGTGGCGTCACGTGCAGTAAGCTCGTCTGCAGGTATTAGATTCAATGTTCGCGACTGGATAGGAAAGATTGAACACAGGGGAAGACGAACCTTTGTTCCGCTTTGCGGGGCACTAGATGGAAGAAGTGGTGGTTGCTGATGTTGGTCCATGTCCAATAGCTGCTCAACAAATGGAAAAACGCGGTATCGGTTAGAAGAACCCACCTCTTCTTCAGAGTCGAGATCGAGCAGAATAGGCCCATCCACCCTCCCCTCTTCATCCTCGGTAGAAATTTGTTGCCTTGCCGCCTGGCATAGTTTCTTATGCTCAGAGCACAGCTATACGAACAACCCGTCAGTCAAAGGGAATCCACGGTGGAGGAGGATGGATGAAGAGCAAGGAAGTAAGTTAATCTCTGCTGATACCGAAATACGAACAACACTACAGGGCCCGGATTCTCGGGGGTCATGGGTGGTCGTAGTGATGGCAGCAGCCTCGGAGCGGTCCATCCGCTCCAATCTATTTTGATTCATTAACACGGCTCGTCCCAAAACCGGGTGCCTGACCGAACAGGGTGGGACGCACTATATAGCGCACCTATTTTATTTTATTTGGCCATTTCGTGCACCATTCCGATCCCCTCTAGCAAGACGGGCATGAGCGCCTTTGCAGAATTGAAGAGAACATACGAGATTTCGAGGCGGATCGAGCCGAGGTGCGCAGTCCGTGGGTCATGGATGGCGCTATCCGTTCGTCAGCCTGGGACGACAGAGAGGTTGGTTAGTCAGAAAAAAGAACGGATTGGAGGGCTGGTGATATCTGAGCTGGCAAGCGACAGGAAAGCGTTCGGGCAGGGCGAGTGTACAAACCTGCTATGACATCCTGGGGGAAGGAGAAAGTAGACACATCAATAAGCTCAAGTCTACTCAACTGGGGCTTTCGCTCTCTATACTGCGAGACTTTCTCACTATGGCGGGTGCAGGGACATGTGCGGAGGGGAAGAATAGCACCAGAAGCAACGTCGTGGTCGTCAAAATACACGTGTCCTGAAGAGGCAATCTTATTTTGTGTTCGTCTTGCGCCAGGTTATGCTGAACGGCTAGCAGATACAGATGGTCAGCGTTAAATGGATGGACGTGCAAACCGGAAATGGGAGGCGTCGAGATGATCAAGATATATACACGAGTCACAGGCGAGAATGGGACACGCTTTACGCGTTGAAGGGGGCGTCGCGATCGCTCCAGGTGAGGGTCTGGGGCGCCCTCGATCCAGCACTCGATCGTCGCCAAGTCAACCAGTGGACTTTTTACGGCATATACGGGTTGCCTCTGTCCTGTGGATCCGAGTATAATCTAGGCGTCAAACCCGTTGTGTCCCAGTTTGGTTGGCGGTCGGTTTTTCTGAGGCATCTCCCCCAGAGGATGTATCACACAGTTTTTGAGTGTCCCAAGCGTCAACACTCGAGAAGGAAAGCCCACAGGGAGCGGCGAAGTTGAAGTGGTGTCAAATGGCCAAACACCCAGCCTCCTAGCGACTTGTCCTCCAACGACGATCTCCTGATCTTTAACAAAATTCAAAAAATAATTAGAATATCATGTAACCTGTCATCGTTGTTCACCTATGCGTACTCGACGCTGATTATTCTACCCCTCCCGAAATAGGCCGCTGCCTGACGAAAGACCTCGTCCCTCGGTTGCGAATCTGATTGGCAAGTTTGAAACAACATCACAGAAACGTACTTCAACCTCAAGTCCAGCTGGCATCGTTGGTGCACCTGGCGGCTCTACAATAGCCCCACTGCCACGCAAACTCTCGACTGGTACAGACGGCGCAACCAGTCCGCGTGCGATCGCCCAACAGCTCACTGGGAACGACTTGGGTTCCGATAAAGCAAGTGCTCCGTCCTGGAAACGCGCGCTGAGCGACAAGTCAACGACTTCAGCAACGGCCCAAGAGGATCCAGGGTCAGATGTGCCTGGTTCAACACCCGCACCGACAAACGGCGAGGATACTGCAAAATACACTGGTGGCACCCAATTGTTTGTCTCTGATCTCAAAATTCCTGATGTGCAAGAAGTTCCACCAACGCCGCTCACTGAACAGCCCGATGCTCCTCCAGAGGTTGAAGTACTAGCTCCTACTGCCTCTCCAGGACCCTCTATTCCATCTAAAAGGCTTCTAGCAAGCCCGAAGAAAACTGCTACCTCCCTCGCAAAACCGTCGACGGCAAAGCCCCGCCCTGCAGCTACTACTACTTCCTCTTCGAAATCCTCTACCTCAGCAGCAGTAGCGCCAAGGCCAAAGCATACAACGAGTTTAATAGGCAAGCCACCTGCTGCGGCCGCTCCGCGCGCTCCTAGGCCCAGCTCAACCGCGTCCAATGCAATTGGGCGTCCATCTTCCACTGTTCGAACGGCCGTCACCACCTCCAAGCCCGCCGTACCCAAACCGTCCACCACCCTCAAGCCTGCAAACACCACCCCAGCTACGAGTTCGACGAGCGCGCGGAAGACCCCCACTGGATCAGGGAGTACCCTCACACCTGGTGCAGTGCCAGCGAAGAAACCCTCAACTTCGTCATTGCGCCCCTCTGCCACTGCTTCTTCCACTGCGGCTACGGGTGTGGCTACGGGTGTGGCTACGGGTGTGGCTAGGCCCAGCGCGGGAGGTACAACGAACCTACGCAAATCAGTATCTGAAAAACCTGCCACTAGTTCAACCTCGACGTCTACGAGACCCGCTACTGGAACGACCTCGACTGCCCGCAGACCTGCCGCCAGCACCACACCCTCAACGACGGCGACTGGCGCGGCTGGAGCGAAGGGAGGCGTGAAGCCTCGCGTTGGGCTCGTGGGTGCGGGACGGGTCAAAGACTCTGCTGCAGCTGGGAGGGCCACCAGCGCCGCGGCTACTCAGAAGGCAGGCGCTCCTGGGGGCAAGGGCAAGGCCGCGGCTGTCATCGCTGGAGGTAGGGCCCCTGTAGCCACTGAAGGAGCAAAGCTCGAAGGAGAGGTCAAGGCGGAGGATAAGAGAGAGGTACTGGTTGAAGGCGGTCAGGGCATCTCGGTCGAGGTGTCTTCGGAAGATCCTCAGCACGTGCCTGAGGAACACCATGAAGAGCATCTGGAAGTACTGGTGAGCGATATCGGCTCACACGATGAGGGTGGAAGTGTGCCCACAAGCCCGCGCATCGAAGGCGAGGAGATAGATTACGCAGAGGGGAGTGTACGTGAGGGCGAGGCTAGCCCCCCTCCTCCCGTATCTGGTTCAGAGCACGAACACGAACACCCAGACGAGGAAGAGCACGGGTCCCCACAGTTGAGCCAAGAGCAACAAGAGGAGCTACTCAAGGACGTGCCCGCGCTCCCAGAACCCTCTAAGAAAGAAGTAGCAGAGGCAGCTGCTCACCCTGGTGCGGAGGAGCATTTGGAGAAGGTGGTACCACCTTACCAACCGTCTATTTTGCCCACTGACGAGCAGGTCGATGAGGAGGAGCGAGAGAATGTGGAGGGAATACCCAATGATGCATAACGTGGCAGAGGTGAGGACTGGGCAGAGGACAGTGGAGAGATGGGAATACCGGGAGGTGGTCAAGCCACTTGTGTTATTAACGGCATCTGTACTCGATTAGGAAATCGTTTCGGGTCTGATTGGAATGCTAGTTCGGTCTAATATGCGGATTAAACTCTATCATTGATTTGAGTCTAGGGTTAGGCGTCACCCCCAGCCTCCCTGCGCATGTCAAACTCCGCGGTGATCTGAAGAGCTTACATCTTTTCAATTTAGTGGATTTCATGAAGGACTGACAGTTACGTCTCACATTTGCTCCCCACATTTGCTTCCCTTCACGAAGTCCATACCTGTGAATCGAACTTTGTCCAACAATTGACAAAACCATGGCCATGACCAGGTACGACGCCTAATATCCACCCTCCAGGACTGCCACCAGGTGCTTAGCAAATTTCCGCTCTCTGCGAGAGCTTTCCATGTGTACCCTGACATGATTGAGAGACTGGCGAACATAGTCTATGATACAGTATCAAAACCAGTTTGGTGAAGACTCACGTCGACTACAGTCACTTGCTACCAGCTGGAGGTGATCGTGTTTACTGTGTACTAGTACAATCACTAAAGGATACAAGACGAGCGTAGCGAGTCCCTGTATACCGCGTGCACTGTCCGCTGGCATGCGCTGGGATCCCGTACTCTGAACCAAATGACCCAATTCTAGACGATAAGGAACATGTCTCATAGCCGCGTTGCACGCATACGATCTAATTCCACTCTGCACCATGCCTGGCAACAGCTCCGCTCCTGAGAGCATTTCCGTGATTCGAGACTGAACCATCTCACCCCGTCTCCTGAGACCTAAGGGTACATTTTCAAACCCTTTCGGTGTCTCAACTGTTGAGAGGTGATGAATCCTCCAATTGTCGGCTGGGTAGTGTGACGGCAACACACCCTTCTAGAATTAGGGAGACCCGTGGTTCGACCCCCGGTCTGTCCTTTTCTTTTCTCCTCCCACAGCAACTGCACGAACAGTACAGTCAGCGTGAGATTGGAATTATAACACCAGAATTTCGGCGCAAAGAGACTTTAATAAATAGAACCACTGCTAGGAGGTAAAATTCTATTGCCTCAAGGTTTGCTTCGCCTACTTCTCTATCATCAATCTGGCCACCGCGATCTATAAGAAGATGGGAAAGCCTGGAATGAGTAACGCCTTTGTTCTGAGCACTTCTTCTGTCGTCGCTTCCCAACCTTGAGATACCCGGAGTTGGCATGAGTGAGTGACAGAGTGAAGGATTTCAGGGGCAATTTTTTTGAACCAGAGCCCGTCGTAGGTACTGTGACGAATATCCAGCCAGATAATGGGAGTGATATGCTGTAATGTGTAAAGGTTTCAGACAAGACGACAAGGGCCCACTGGGACTGAGGGAGACTCAGGAGTGGAAGAGACAACTTTGGGGAGATTGTATATCTGCAAGGTCAAGTGAGGAAACTATGACCTGGAGGGGACTCCTTATGTACATTTGGGGGCAGAACATGGGGGAACTCTGGGGAAGGTGGCAAACAAGTCTTGGTAATCTACGGAAGTCCATGGAACTCTGGGGAACATACAGTGAGCAAAAAAACTGATTCACAAAAGGTCAAAATTTGCTTGTAAGCCAAATTACAGCTCAGGGAACAAAGGTAAAGGCGTGTGAATTTTATAAAACAAAGATAGGTACCCTGTCCTTTGTTACACCAAAGTACAGAACTTTAGTCCCTGCTATTGGTTTTATATACATTTTACAATGGGCCACACACAGTGAATCAGTTTTTTTG
>Ga0307513_10008087_pt1 | contig 13500 bp, 11 predicted proteins | sample 15_EM_MG_FD_202174 | JGI IMG/M metagenome (GOLD analysis project Ga0307513, IMG submission 202174) | Populus trichocarpa ectomycorrhiza microbial communities from riparian zone in the Pacific Northwest, United States - 15_EM | ecosystem: Host-associated > Plants > Roots > Unclassified | place...
TTTTCCCCCATGCCCTCGTTGACGAGGTGGCGCAACGTCTCGATGTCCTGGTCAGTCAACAGTTCGGCCAGTTCGTCGCGCCGGTCGATCGGCAGCACGGCGGAGATGGTGTCGAGTTGCTGGGCACGGTGATCGATGGCCGAGAGCCCGGCCGGGCTTTTCCGCGGCGTTGCCATCACGCCGAAACGGCTTGCGGACGCCAGCGCGAGATGATTTTTTCGATTTCCTGGCGATAGTCGTCAGGGTAGATCAACTCATCCTGTCGAGCCAACCAGGTGAAGATGATCACCATGTCTTCGGCGATGTGCGGATCAACGTTGTCGAGATCGGTGAGATCAAAGCCGCCGTGCACTTCAGCATTCCACCAGGCCAGAATGAAATTGGCAACGCGACGTCCTTGGCCTGTGTCTTCGTGGGCGACATTGAGAAGCTTTTCGAGCGCGAAACGAACGCTGTCATCCATGAATGGAGGCCTTTGTGTTGAGGTTATTTGCTTCACCATATGGCCCCTTGAGCTCGAAATCAATCACCTCTGATAAGGGATACTTATCGATTGTTAGAGCGTCGACTCCAAATCATACCATGTGAGGAACTGTAATATCCCAATAGCGTTCGCGTAAGCAATCGTTTACCATGATTTCAATGGCTTATGATCTTGGTAAATTGCCCATTTTAAATTTGGTTGGGCCTGCTTTTAACGCAGGCATCGCGCTTGCGCGTTTAGACGAGCGCATCGCCCGCTCGCCGGTCGGTCCGGGCTTCCTCGAGCGCACGCAGTATGCCGATGCGTGTGCCTCGCTGTGGATCGACGGCGAATTGGTGCATCTCGAAGACCTGGTCCTCCACGACCATGTCAGAGATATTCGCACACCCACCCATGAACTGACCATCGCCCGCGACGTGCTGCGCACCCGCCGGCGCATCGCAGCTCAGCTCCCGGCCTGGGCCTTGTCTGCAGAGGGTATTCGAACTTTGCGACAAACGTCGTACATCACGGCGGTCGACGCTGACGAGGCGACGCCCGCCGATGCCACCCGGCGCGCGATCGTGAACGATCCGGAAGGCGAGGGTCAAGACGCCGACGACATCGAACATCTGCCCGGAATCGATTATGCCGCCATCGATGCAGTTCTCGCCCGTTCGGAAACGGCGATCGAGAACGCGACACGGTTCGGCCGGAGGGACGACCAAGAGAAGGATCCGATGATCTACGATCTCGATTGGGACGAGGATGCCAGGCTAGACGAGTGGCGGAGCGTGGTGCGCCAGGCGGAAAACTTGCCAGCGATGCTGCAGGCCATCGTCGTCCTCGATGCCTGGAACGAGCTCTCCGTCCTTCAGCATGCGCCTTGGCTGGGCCGGCTGTTGGCCGCGTCGATATTGCGCCAGACCGGCGTTACCACCGGTGCCCATCTCGCCGCCATCAATACCGGCCTAAAAAACATTCCAGTCGATCGTCGTCGGCATCGCGACCGGGAGACCCGGCTTCTGGCCATCGCGCAGGGGCTAATCGCGGCTGCCGAGTTCGGGTTGAAAGAACACGACCGGCTGGTGTTGGCACGCACGCTGATGGAGCGAAAGCTGGAAGGGCGCCGGACATCTTCAAACCTGCCGGAGTTAGTCGGCCTGGTGATGGCCAAACCGCTCGTGTCGGCCGGGATGGTGGCGAAGGCGCTCGAGGTCACGCCGCAGGCGGCGCGGCGCATTGTTTTGGAGTTGGGCTTGCGCGAGATGACCGGGAGGGGGAGGTTTCGGGCATGGGGTATTTTATAAGGCGAGCGACTGCTCAGTGCGGCCTCCATTTCCTCCTTCGGCATTGAGCCGCGGCACCCATTGCGGGTAGCTTCAGTATGGATGATATTGTCGTATATCTTTGGTTGAGGGGTGTGAATGATTGACAAGTTAAGCGTGGCTAAAATGGCAGCCTTTTTGCGCCCATCAGTCCGTCATCTTCAAACCATAAAGTCTCTCGCAGAAGATCGCCGGCGCCAGTGGCCGTTAGGCAGATTGCAATGATTGACCGGTTAATCTTCAAGACTATAAGGGGAGGCTGAACGTGGATTCAACTTGTACTATCCATAGAGAACGTCCCGTGACTTTAGCTGAGTGGTTGGAGGGGCGAACTCCGAACCATTTGTCGACCAATGCTGGAACTCCTTTGGTGGCCTTTCAAGCGTGGCGGAGTTTCAAAGAAGCGTTCGCACCTGAACTAATTGCGCAGGCGTTTGAAGAGACAAGCAATGCTCTTGGAAGAAAAGTGCGGAGGAGCATCGATCCGTTTGGGGGGTCCGGTACGACAGCCCTTGCTAGTCAGTTTTTAGGCGCGGACCCCACCACAGTAGAAGTTAATCCTTATCTGGCGGATCTGATTGAAGCTAAACTGACTTCGTATGATGTTGAAGCCCTGCTCGATGATTACAACAAGTTGCTCACATCGATTCGCGATTTTGAAGGCAAGGACATATTTCCCGGGGCGCCGGATACATTTGTGGAGCCTGGCAGGAATGGTCGTTTCTTATTTAGTGCTCCGGTCGCCCGACGGATCGCGGGCATCAAAAAGGCGATTGAGCGTATAGATGAAATCAAACATCGACGCCTGTTTAAAGTATTATTAGCGCCTGTGGCTGTTAACGCGAGCAACGTCGTTATAAGTGGAAAGGGGCGACGCTATAAGCTCAATTGGGAGTCTAGGCAAGCAAAACCCGAAGATATAATTCCACTATTCGACGACGCATTTGTCCAAGCGATATACGATATTCAACGCTACAAGAATCGAGATGTTCTTGGTTACAATCTACTCCGAGGCGATGCACGACAGCTGACACCTACGGTGGGTGAATTTGATGTGGCTATATTCTCTCCACCTTATCCCAATTCCTTTGATTATACAGATGTGTATAATGTCGAGTTGTGGGTCTGTGGCTATTTGTCGAGCGGAGTTGAAAACAGACAGTTGCGCTTAGATACGTTACGAAGCCACGTTCAGATCAAGCGCAATTACTCAACGGGCACTATTCCATCACCAACCCTAGAAATGGTGCAGTGCAACCTTGAGCACGTTCGGCTTAAGTTATGGAATAAAAGCATTCCAGACATGGTGACTGCTTACTTTGCCGACATGCAGGAAATTTTGCGACGTCTTCGTACATCTCTTGTCGTCGGCGGTAGAGCTTATTTGGTCGTCGGCGACAGTAGGTACGAGGGAGTACAGATTCCGGTTGCAGACGTTCTTTCCGAAATAGCCTCTGATCTAGGCTTTCGCAAATTAGCGATCGAGCCGTTTCGATCGATGCGGGCGTCGCCTCAACAAGGGGGACGCCCAGAGCTATTAGAGACCCTTCTCACGCTTGAGCTCGGTTGAGATTTTCCCTATCGGTGCGATCCGCAGTTCGCGATGCTTCAGAACTTCGAAAAAGGTACCAGCGCCACAAAACTACCTTCTCCGCAGCAGCCTCTTGCTTGATATGGTCGAAGCAAGATGCGTCATCTTCAGCTCTCATGTCATAGCAGCACAATGCTGCCCGTTGCGCGTGCTCCTTCTCGCGATAGGCGATGGCTTGAGTCAAACCTTTCTCGATAGCCGCGGGTATCGCTGTTTTCGCTACAGCATCCCCAGTCGAGGTATGGTCAGCAAGTGCCTTGAGTTCAAGCACCCATTCCTTCGCCACAATTCGTTTTCCTGAGACGCTCGTCTCGTGCGAGAAAATCACCAAGTCCGCAATTCCGTCATCATTCTTTTCTTCAGCGCGAACCTGATGCCTAGTGTACCGGGCACGAAGGTGTTGGATTAACTTCCCTTGAATTCGCTCTTCAGGACGGTGCGCTGGCCATCCCTTTCGGGAGTCGTTCCAGAAAGCTTCAGCATGTCCTTCTCTAACCCGCTGAGGTGTTTGGAGAGACGTACGGTGAAAATTATCCAGGCAATCTTTTAGATTACTCTCAGATATCTCGTGATAAGCAAATTCAACATCTTGGACATGCTCAAGCTCCAGAATTCCGTGACTATAGAGCCGCCCAATTGGCACATCACCTCTCCAGTCAATGACAACGGCTGGCAAACATCCAAACCCAGCTTCTTGGATACTTGCAAATATGCCACCGAAGTCACCACAGTCGACATCCAGCGCGTACGCGCCTCCCAGGACAGCATTCGACAGCCAAACTTTTTCTGTGATTTTGTCGTTTCCGTTTGCGAGAAGTGGGGAAAAATTCATCTTGTAACGCTCGGCGTCAGTTGCCAACGCGTCGCTTTGCAAGAATACCGCTATGCCGCCGTTTTCACCCTTCTCCAGCCTGGTTGCAACAAGCATCGAGATTCGCAACACAAACCTCTCGCCAGGTGTGGCGCCCGCGTTTACAGGGAACGGTTGCTCATTGGATGCAGCCTCAATCTCAGAAAGACTGATGCCGCCGAGTCGATTAGCCATGCGCCCTCCGCTTCAGAAGGCGAACATACATTAGGAGTTTTTCTGCCCTATTAAGTCGAACGCCATCCGGCGCAAACCGCTGGAACTCTTGAGCTACATTGTAAGTGGGATTGCCCCGAGTTTGTTCTACAAACTCTCCGAAATCAATAATCCGTCCGGAGGCAATTGAGGGATTTGACCAAGCGGCATCCTGTTGAGCCGCGTCATCTCTTTTTCCAGGCAATATTTCCGCAAAAGCGAAAGCCAACTCATTGAGGAATGACGCGACAGAAGCTTCATCTGGGAGTGAGTTGATCTCATCAAGCACTGGCCTTGCCGCGGTACCATTGAGATAATAGGTCGCATCAAGCCGAGCGGGATTCTCCGGATCCGGCCTTAGAGAATCAATCTTGATGAGCCCTTGGCCGATAGAGAGATCAAGCTCATGCTCAAGAGCCGACGAACGCGGACCATTCCTGTCCTTGAGAACTGAGCCTTCTAGTGCTTCAACTTCCCAGAGCGGACTGAGGACATTGGCCAAGTATGCGAATGCGTGAAGATCCCGATTTGGGATCGGCGTTACGCCGGCGACCTCAAGCGCTGCCATGAGCTGGATAAGGCGTGACCTGACCCGAAGATCGGCTTTGTAAGCTGTAGCGGTCACCGATCTGGCTCCCGTAGCAGAATGTCTCGAACTTTCTGGAGGTACAACGGCCGAAGATCAGTGAGAGCCTGGGTAGGTGCTGCCTGCTCAATCAAATTGACGACTCGGCTATTTCGAACTTCGGGCGGAAAGTCCGAAAGCGTGTTGGGTACGAAAGCTCCTTCAATAATGTTGCAGGCCAAAAGGATATTTGAACCTGAGCCCTTTGCATATCGGGCAAATAGGTCACCTGCACGCCCAGCGAAAACGGCGTCGAGCGAGCCCTCGGGGCCGTCGATGACCAAAGAGCTTTGCGTGTTCCCCAAGGTCTCCAGAAGGGTCATTCGAAAAATTATATCTAGATACTCTCGCTGCGACAAGGAAACCTGCTCTGGCGTCCTTCGGATGAACTGGCCGAAGGTTGCACCGGAAGTCATTTCGACCTCGAACGCCGGAAACTCGAAGGATCGGCCGCCTTGTCCGATTTTGGCAGTGCGAGGAGAATAAACTAGGCGGACTTGTTCTGCGAAGAATGGTGCAGCTTTGAAGTTGAAGGCATTTTCCACCAGCTCCCGGACATGCTCTGTCGCGCGTTTCAAGGCTTCGAGCAGCTCGTCGATTTCTCTTTCAGCCTTTTCACGCTCCTCCCGAAAGCTTACCACCTCTCGCCGCAACACAGCGATACGCTCCTCCTCTCGACCGAGCGCAATGTTCTCATCTGTCGGAAGGTTTCTGCGGAGGCGCCTGATCAAACTTGCCTTTTCTTCGCTCTGTAGGCGGACTTGGCTGAGTTTTTGCTGAAGTAAAAATAGCTCATTGTTCGATGCAACGTAGCTCGCGTTAGATATTGATAATTCCTGCCTTTTAACATCAAGCGCGCCGTATGCGTCAGCGGCTCGAATGCGCATTGCATCACTGATCGTCTCGACGTTGTCCGAATACTCCGTGGGATTCCCGCAAATTACGCATCTGCATTCATCGCTACGCTTCTGTATTTCCGAAGCCGCGCTTTCAGCGGGTTGGTTGCAGGCTATGCAGATGCGATCAGAAAGCATCTTTAGGAAGACATACTGCTCTGTCGGCTTTACTCCGGCAAATGCCTGCCGGAGAACCTCAAACTTGAGCTTTTCATAATTCTGTGTCGCGTCATCAAGCTCTTTTTCACCCCTCTTGACCTGCAAGCGTCGATCAACTCGTGTGGTCTCGAGGTTTTCGATCTCTTCCACAATGCGGAGTTCTTCTCGGTTCAAAGCATCTATTTCGCCTTGAGATGCTGCAATACGAGCACGCGTGTCCGTAGCCGTCTCTTTTTTTACCGCCTCTTTATCCCGGCGCTGCGTAATCTTATAAAGCGTTGCACTAAGATTTCGCGCGGTACTATCAGCAGAAACGATTTCGCCTTCAAGGCGACGCAATTCGGCAGAAAGATTGGGCGTAAGCAATGCCCGAAATATCTCAAATTGTGCTGCACCATCCCATATCAATGGCTGCCTAGCTTCTAGGAAGAAGGCCAAATTGTCTATGATTCTGACGACGTCCTCGAACTGTGCGACGCCAGTCGCCGAGGTTAGCTCAGCCCTATAATCTTCCTCTGTGGTAATTTCTGTCGAACCCTGCGGGCGCCGGATGATTGCTCTTTTGATACTTAGATTTGAGAGATTTCGCTCAACATTCAGTACCGCGTCGCCGAGCCGAACTTCCATTTCGGCCGACGCGTTCTGGGCTCCGTCCGCAACTCTTACGGCAAAGAACTTATTATTGACGGCTTGCAGATCGTCCCGTTCCCCAGCAAACCCCGCATTTCGCGTTTTGACGGGACCTGCCAATAGGTAGCGCATGAGTAATAAAAGCGTGCTTTTTCCCAAGCCGTTGACGCCTAAGATCAACCAGGGGCCACTGCCTAAATTGACCTCCAATACCTTGGAATTACTTATGCCGGGGTATAATCCGAAATCACGAACAATAAGCCGCTCGATAAGCGGAAAATTTATCAAGCTACCCCCCGTAGTCTAAAATGAAATTGCCGAAGCCTAGAGGATGATAAGCCTTCCAGCGCTTTGATTGCAAGGGATAGTTGAGCGATTTTGGTGATTTACATTATCTAGAAAAATATTTTCAAAACGATCACTTTAGGCAATGTGCGCGCGCTCTGCTGTCTTGGTCTCTTAGGTAAAAAGAGGCAGACGCATTGTGCTTCCGAGTTTTTCCGGTTCCTCGTACTGCTGGCAAAGACCGGCAGTGGCCTTCCGAAGGCTCTTTAACGCTTGATAGGTATAGTATAGGTTGCATGTCGGATAAGGGGAAATTGATTTGCCGACTGCACGGACCATTACTGTCAAGGAGACGATCGAACTTCTCGACGTACAATTTGCCGACGTCGCAAAGGCGGTAGCGGAAGGTAGTTACGCCTTCTGGCTGGGCTCCGGTATCTCGCGGGAGCGGGTCATCGGTCTTGACGGTGTTCTTGCCAAGCTGATCGAGTTCCTGCGCACTCACGCAACGGCAGATGCAAATTGCCGTTTCAAAACAACGTTCGATCGGATCATCGAGTTGGCCGAGCCGACAACGGATGAACGCGCGACGATCGATTTGACGAAGCCAGCAAGCGAATGGCCGTGCCTCAAAAATATCGTGTCGAGACTCTGGGGCAAATATTCCGAGGTCCTGTCTCAGGATGTCGAGAACGAAAAGCGGGATTATCTCCTTTGGGACGCACTTGATTTCCCCAACACCTTCGCAAACCAAGAGGCGGACGCCGAACACTTGGCGATCGGAATACTCGCGCTGGAAGGCGCGGTCTCCGAGATTGCAACGCCAAACTGGGACGGGCTGTTGGAGGGTGCGCTTCTTGAACTCGGTCACCCGCTGACCTCCTTTCAGATTACCGTAGATGGCACAGATCTCCGTGGTCCGCCGGCGGCGACAAAGCTCTACAAGTTTCATGGCTGTGCGTTGCGCGCCATCGGACAGGAAAAGGAATACCGCAAACTCCTGATCGCACGAAACGATCAGATCATCGGTTGGATGGACAATACGACGTTCACGATTGTCCGGGACCAGCTGTCCGCCCTAATTCAGCGCTCTCGAACGCTGATGATAGGGCTGTCGGCGCAGGATGCTAACATTCAGCGCCTGTTCGGCAAAGCCGGTGCAATCAAGGGATGGAAGTGGGATGCGTCCCCGCCGCCGATCATGTTCGCCGCAGATCAACTGACGGCTGGACAGACGACTGTCCTTTCGGTTGCCTATGGTGACGACTACGAAGACAATCGTCACCAAATTGCTGTTTCTGCTTTGATACAAGCTTATGGAAAACAGCTGCTCCTGGCATTGGTCTTGTCGGTCATAACTCAGAAACTGGAGATGTTGGCAGCGGATGCCAGCGCGCCAAATTTGGTTCAGGCTTGCCGCAAAGGGATCGCCGCCGGCCTGCGCCATTTGCGTAATTGCGCCGCCGACGCTGCCGACGGCGATCGGCTGGTTGCAATCAAACGATTTGCACAGGCGTGGACACGAGCAAAATATCAACTTCAGAACGGTGAAAACCCGGTCGGCGCAGTTCAGTATTTTCCACTCGATCCCCGCCCCAGTCATCAGATGAAGGGCGATGTCGGGCTGGCTGTGACCGGGCAGCGCGAGGCCGCCAACGCCTTGGGTTTGATGGGGCTCATTGCTCAGTCCGGCGACTGGGCGCTTGGTCTGGACGACCCGTCGGACCCGTCATCCGGAGCGCTGCGGATCACATCGTCGGTGGCGGATGCCCGCGTGTTCTTCGCCGCAAACGATGACAGTATTGCAAGCCTGATAGAGTGCGGCGCTTTTGCTGAAGACGACGCAGACGTCGTGCTATTGTGCTCCAAGCGGGTGACGGAGCGTCAGCAAAGAAATCCGGGCGCAAACTACAGAACCGGCGTTTCAGGGCCGAGATATATCGCATTCGGGCCGATGCTCCAGAAGACGACGGATCTAGACAGCTTGCTATCTGAATTCCGCGCGGAGGTCGCAATATGAACACGGCAGAGCAAGTCGTCGACATCCTAAAAAGGGAGGGTCATTACCGCGAGCTTCCCAGACCCTTCAAAATCGGGACGCTCAGTTTTGAGTTTACATCCGCGCTGATTGCAACAGAAAAGGCAAACGATCTAGTGATCGTGATCGATCTGAAAAGTGATGTTCCCGATGAGGGGGCTGTTCGCAAGGTCCATGCGTTGACGCGTGCGCTTGACGTTGTCCAGTCACGCAGGTCTGTCACGGCGGTGCTTACTCAAGGCCAGGCATCTTCTGAGACGGTTCATGCGATGAGCCGTGTCTGCCGCGTTTTGCCGATCGGCACGCCTGTGGGCCAGAATGCCTCCGATCTCGTGCGTGACTGGATCTCGGTGCTGCTTCCGTTGAAGACACCTGAAAGTCTTGAGACCATGGTCCATTGGGAAGAGGATGTGCGAAAACTCCTGTCTAAGGATACTCCAGCTGACCTCACCCACAATGTTTTTGCCAAGGCGCTAACCGATAAGGGTGCAGTCGAAGCGGTGCTTCGCGATCAGATAGCGGCGACGATCTCGATCGCGATCGCAGAGGAAGGGAATGCTCCATGACCGGTCCGCGGCTCAGCACGCTCGTCATTGAAAATTTCAGAAGTCTCCGCGGCAAAGTCGTCATTCCGCTCGATGCTCAGGTCATTCTCGTTCACGGTACAAATGGGATGGGCAAGACCAGTGTCCTGTCGGCGATCGAGCTTGGTCTGACCGGCAGAATCCGCCATCTCGCCGAGGACGACAACGGTTACCAACGCTTTCTCACGCATCTGGAGGCCGACGGCGGCCGTATTGACCTGACGACCACGGCTCCACTACAGGCAGGTGGCAAGACGGCCGGTGCATTGCTCTTCGGCCAAAATAGTCTCTTTACGGCGGCCCCCTTGCTCGGGGGTGATGATATCGGCTTTTTCGCTGAGCGGTGCTACCTCCCGCAGGCGACGCTAGGGCGCCTGCTTGAACTCTACGACGACCAGAAAACCGACTCGGCCTCACCGCTGACCAAGTTCGTGAAACAAATACTGGGCCTTGACCCTCTCGATGCAATTGTTGACGGCCTTCATGCCGCAGGTCACGTGACGCGCATTCGCAATCTCGTTCCAGGCTATCGAGACCTTGAGGCGCAGCGTAAAGCAGTTGCGACCGATCTCGCCTCGAACCAGAGCCGGATATCGGTTGCAGCTAATGCCAAGGATACTCGTCACGAGACCGTCCGCACTCTAATCAAGACGTTGTTCTCCAGCGATCCGCCTGTCCTTGCTGCAGAACTGGATCCTGCAGCGGTCCGGGTCTTGCTTGACGCCGAACGGACAGAGGACGAAATTCTGTCCCGCCTGACCAGAGTGCGGTCGGAAATGCTGGGGCTGTCGGCAAGCTGGCAGTCGGTCCCCGCAGATGCGGCGACGCGCGACAGGGCAGAGCAGGAACGGTTCGAAACGGTGGCGATGGGCGCTCTCAATGATTGGAGAAACGCTGCTGGTGGGGAGTTGCAGACACTCCTCGATGAAATTCGGCCGTTTTTTCCGGACCTTCCCTCCTTCGATTCGGATCCTGAGGCCCTACACAAAGCGACCCTGCTACGGGCTACCGAGGAGGGAGAGCGTTGTCGATCATTGCTGGCGACAAGTAATGTCGCGTCGCTCACGCTCAGCAAGGCTGAAGCAACAATACAGCGATCAACTGACCGCATTGGCGAACTTGATCGTCTTCTTCAGGCAAGCGCGCAGGACGTGCGCACGCTTGCCAATGCTTTGGCCGGAATAGCGCCACATGTTGCCGGCGAAATCTGCCCGGTTTGCGATCGTGATTATAACGAACACCAAAGCGGTCCGCTGTCGGCACATATCGCGGCCAAGATAGGCACCCTGACCAGCGAGGCTGGCCGGCTGCAATCGCTCGCAACCGAACGCGCGGAAGAGACAACCAGGCTAGATCAAGCCAAGCGCGAGAAGCTCGGAGTGGAGCGGCTGGTGCTCTCGCCTGAGGAGCAGGCGGACCTCACCAATCGCGCCGGAAAGATGGAAGCCTATGCACAACATCTTCAAGTGCTTTCAGGTTCGGCGAGCGAGGGATCACGTCTCACGCGTGAAGCTTCGGCTGCCCAAGGCGTTGCCGCATTGTCCCGACGGCAGGACGATACATCGACATCGATCCTCCCGGAGATCGATCGCGTTATTTTTGAGGCAACCGGACAGAGGGTCAGCGCGTTTGAAACCCCGGAGGAAGCGCTGGGGCAAACGATCGAAAACATCGAAAGGCAGATCCAGACCGCAGAAGTACTGATATCGACACGTGTCCGCACAAATTCGGAGTTGGGCCTGCTTGAAAATGACATGCGTGTCGTTCGGGAACTCGAATCCGCAAGGCAGGAGCTGCTAGTGCGGTCGAAGGAATTGGAGGACGCTGTTGCAGGCGTAGACCTCGTTCGAGAACACGCGAAGGATTTGGCCGAGGCCGCCGACAAAGCGCGCTCGAAGATTGTCAAGTCGGTGTTCAACAACACCTTGAACAAGGTCTGGCGTGATCTATTCGTCCGTCTGGCGCCATCCGAACAGTTTGTTCCCAGCTTCAGACTTCCACAGGCGGACAAAGGCAGTGTTGAGGCCGTACTTGAAACGATCCATCGTTCGGGCAAAGTGTCAGGATCGCCCGGTGCGATGCTCAGTCAGGGCAATCTCAATACTGCAGCACTTACGCTTTTCCTAGCGTTGCACCTTTCGGTTCCAGCGCGCATGCCTTGGCTAATTCTTGATGATCCTGTCCAGTCGATGGACGACGTTCACACTGCGCAATTCGCAGCGCTGCTGAGAACTCTCTCAAAGGGCTTGGGCAAACAGCTTGTTGTTGCAGTGCATGAGCGGGCGCTATTCGACTATCTTACCCTCGAGCTCAGCCCGGCATTTCCCGGCGATACACTGATCTCCGTGGAAATCAGTCGTAATTTTGAGGGCACGGCAGTCGCAACCCCTCGGGTTTTTGGTTATTCGGAAGATCGCGCCATCGCTGCTTGACAGCGAAGATAGGCAGGTTGTCAGCGCGCGCTTGTTTTAGTCAGTCAGCAACGATGCAAAGAAGTCGGTCAACTACACGTCGCTGAAGACATCGACTTCGGGATCGGCGACAGACCGCGAAGTTCTCGTTACTTCTCCTGAGAGCCCAATTTAAGGCCGTTGTGGGGCGTGGATCGCTCCGGCGTCTCTTATTTGGGAAGTTCAGACGACGAACCTTTGAGCAAACTGACTACGGTAGCGCCTCCAAACACGGCCAACACCACAGGTGTCGCAACTGCCATTGTTGCGCCCATCAAATTGAACAGACCTACAAAACCTGCGGCAAGTGACATTTTCACCGATGTGTCCATCGCATCGGAGTGGCGAGTAAAAAAAACGCCTACCCTGTCAAAAAGGCGTTGCTTCTTCTCATCAATGGAATGCCGCTCAGAGCTTTCGGCAACCAACAGCATCGATCGCAGCTCATTAAGCTGGCCTATTAAGTACTCGATTTCGACTCTCATCTCATTCCAATCGTCGAGCGAACCTTCATCGTTTGGCTTTCGGTGCGCAGTTTCGCTGAGATACGTTTCCAATGAGCGCGACATGAAAACGCAACTAAGAGCGATTTTCTCACGTTCTTTCATTGAAGAAAGACCTGCAGACACTGGATCTTCTTCCGACCGGTTCCTCACGGAACTGTTAGCAACGTGGGCAAGGTCATCGCGCTGCAAGTAGGTGATGGCTAGTTCGCGAAAGACATAGTCCAGCATCGAAGTCGCATTTTTAATGGAAGGGTTTCCGCTAACAATTCCAGCAGGCTCAAACTTCGAGAAGGTAAATTCATCAACATACGCCTCTAGGGGCACCCCATGTTCTAAGCCGATGGATACTGAGCTAGCAATGCCGGAAATGAGGCCGCGTGCAAACGAGCCTTCTTTAGGCAACGTGATTGCCAGAGAGATCAATTTTCCCGCTGCATCCTCTTGAGTTGATACCTCAATTGCGTGCCCGCCCAGCGATGCAGTTTGATTGTATCCTTGTCCACGACTTACCGTATTTTTCAAATGATCCCCCATTGACCGATGCCCACAAAATCAATCGGTGCCTGCTTCCGTTTATATACTTACGCCCTAAACCCGGCGTTTACCTGCTGACGATATCCTTCAGTTCATAATTTTACTACAGGATCAGGAATTGCTAATTGACACAATTTTCCACCGTCACAAGCGAAAGCTGGCAGAATTTCAAGTCGGGTGTTCTTCAAGAACTTTTCGAGGGAAAACCATTCGACCGGGGACGCTTCCTGTTTCGAGGGCAGGGTTCGGAAGGTTGGCCCCTGATCTCTTCATTTGATCGTTGGTTTAAAGGTGAGAGAAAATTTAAGGCGGAGGCCTCGAAACGGCTGATGTCGCTTTTTGAACAGG
>Ga0307513_10008088_pt1 | contig 13499 bp, 9 predicted proteins | sample 15_EM_MG_FD_202174 | JGI IMG/M metagenome (GOLD analysis project Ga0307513, IMG submission 202174) | Populus trichocarpa ectomycorrhiza microbial communities from riparian zone in the Pacific Northwest, United States - 15_EM | ecosystem: Host-associated > Plants > Roots > Unclassified | place...
CAAGGAGGTGGGCAAATTTAAAATTTGCCCAGCACTTATCTGGTGGGTAACAGTTGGGCAATTTTAACACAAACTCAGCACAAACCCACCATTTGCCTACCAGGTAAGTGACCCCTTGTCCCCAGTGCCACGGACCGGAAGTTCGTCCCGACGAGACCCTCGAACCGGGCGCCGCCGCGGACGAGATGAAACCGAACTGCAAGTCTACCGCGTCTGCCACGGCCGAGTTGCTCCGTGGGGTGAGAGACTCCACAGGTACCTTCGATCCGCTCAGATCCATCGCGAGATCTCTCTGTTTTATTATCGACCATTACGAGGTATGGCCTCATTCCCGCACATCTGGTCCGCAATGCTTACGGTCGTTCTAGCGGACGGAGGTGAATAAACATGCCATAGAATCATTGGCACCCAGGATCAAAATTCTTTCTGAATCACTCTCCGATCCTATCCCTCCGGGTGACGTCGATGAGGAGAAGAGGGCGAAAAGGCTGGAACGGTGAGCCCACATTCTCCAGGATCAAGAGTTGGATCTGACGTACGAGGGTAATCAGGAAATTGGAAGAGATTGGTCAAGCTATGGACTCAGTGACATCCCAGAAGGATCTCTCGCATTTCCTCAACAACCCCGAGAACGACAGAAAGTCAACGGTCTGGTGGAAGATGTTCGCTATGCTTTAATTGACTATCAGGTCCGCACCCCTAAAACTCTCACTCGCACTATATCTAACATCCTCTGCAGACGTCGTTACGACTGGACATCTACGCCGAGGATTGTCAACAGATCGTGAGTCTTACTCCCTTATGGCCCCGACTTCCGTAGTGACTTGCAGATAGGGAGATGCAGATCGCCATCTTTTGGAAAACGTGCGTCACACCGATGGGGCTGGGTATAGCTCCGGGAACAGGCAGGGGTGCCTGAGGGGAACTAGGGCGGACGTCCTCCTGCAACTCGAACGTTGGCTGAAGGATGAACAGGATCACCACGTGTTCTGGCTGAACGGCCTTGCGGGGACTGGGAAGTCGACCATCGCCCAGACATTCGCCGAAATCAGCTTCGCAGATGGAAAGCTCGGCGCGAGCTTCTTCTGCTCGCGAGACTTCGAGGACAGAAGCAACCTCCAAGTGATCTTCCCGACCATTGCCTTCCAGCTTGCCTATCGGTACCTTCCGTTTCGAGAGAGGCTACTCCGCGTCCTGAGGTCCAACCCCGGTGTTGGACGGGAGTCACTTTGTTCTCAAATGGAGAAGATCATTGTTGGCCCATTGGAAGCCTCCCGCATTCGGACACTTATCATCATTGATGCCCTTGATGAATGTAAGGATGAAGAACCCGCCTCGGCCATTCTTTCCGTCCTCTCCCGTTATGTGGATGAGATCCCCAATGTGAAGTTCTTTATCACCGGTCGTCCAGAGCCTCGGATCCGGTCCGGGTTTCGCCTCAAGTCACTCCGACCCATCACAGAAATCCTCAGGCTGCATGATGTTGAACGCTCCTCAGTGGATAGTGATATCAAGCTGTTCTTCAGGACCCAGTTGGCCAACATTGCCAGAACCCGAAGTGACTGTGACTTCATACAAGATTGGCCAAACCCATCAGACATCAGCATTCTCTGCAAAAAGGCAGCTGGATTCTTCATCTACGCTTCAACAGTTGTAAAATTTGTTGCATTCAAGAGCCGCACACCCACTGAACAACTGGACCGGATCACCTCTCTCCCACAGAGCACTGTTCATGAAGGACAATCTGGAATTGACCTTCTTTACACCCAAATTCTGGAGCAAGCAGTTGATGAAGTGGATGCTGATGTTGGGGAAATCCATTCTCGTTTCAGGACTGTGGTTGGGGTAGTGTTGCTTGTGCTCAACCCCCTTCCAATGACAGCACTCTCAGACCTACTGAAGATGACCAACATCTCTACAACCCTCCGTTCCCTCCATTCTGTCCTCCTTGTCCCAGACAGCACAGAAGACCCCATTCAAGCCTTTCACAAGTCATTTCCTGACTTCCTCATGGATCCAGCCCGGTGCAAAGATGATCAGTTCTTTGTGGAGCCTGCAGTTCATCACATGGATATTGTACTTTCATGCCTCAGGCTTATGGGAGAGAGGCTGAAGAAGAATATCTGCAACCTGGATGACTACACTGTTCTCAGTGAAGTTGAGGATCTTCCTACTCGCAAGAAGGAGCACATTGGGGGTGCCTTGGAATATGCATGTAGATTCTGGCCAAAACACCTCCTGAGGGTCCCTGGCAACAGTTCTCATGTTGGGGAGGTGTGGGAAGCAATTGAAAAGTTCTTCACAAAACATTTGCTATATTGGATTGAAGTCCTTGCACTTGTGGGAGATCTTGGTGTTGGGGTTTATGCCATGGATGATATTGAGCAATGGTGTGCTTTGGTGAGTGCTGTGCAGACTGTTCACCAAGACCTGTGTTTACACTTTTTGTTTAGGCAGGTGTTTCCTGTACATGGACAAATGACAGCCAGAGAATCCTGTTGGAACATTTTGATGTGATCCTTAACTCCCCTTCCCACCTATACTACACTGCACTTCCATTTTCCCCTTCCTCATCCTGGCTCCATAAGTACTATACTACAGAACTCTTGCAAACATTTAAGGTGGTCAGGGAACTCCCAGCAGAATGGGGAATGTGCTCCCGTACAGTCTTGTTGAATAGTTGTCCATGGACCCTCTCATATTCAAATAATGTTGTTGCAGTTGGGTCTGAGGACAGGGACATCCTTATCCTTGATGCAATTACAGGAAGCCATATGGCTGTCCTCCCTGGGCACACAGATGTAGTGAGGTCTCTTACCTTCTCATCAGATGTGGTATCACTTGTGTCTGGAAGCCATGACAAGACTGTCAAGCTCTGGGATGTGCAGACTGGTGGTGTTGTCAAGACATTCCATGGCCACACTGACAGGATTCGCTCTGTTTCAATCTCAGTGGACCACACTACAATTGCTTCAGGGTCAGAGGATATGGAAATTTATTTGTGGGACATCCAGACAGGCGAGTGTCATCAAATGATGGAGCAACAGGACATTGTATCATGTGTCAGCTTCTCCCCTAAGAATCTGCATTGTCTCATGTCTGCATCTGGTGGAACTATTCAGCAGTGGAACACCAATGGCTATAGAGCTGGACCCACATATAGTGGTTATCAAATTGCCTTTTCCCCAGATGGCACTGACAAATTCATTTCACGTGCAGATAAGGATGTCATGGTTTGGAGTATCAGTTCTGGGGTAATTGTAGCTGGATTTGATATAGCCAACAGCCATTTTAACCCCTGTTGTTTCTCCCCTGATGGCACACTTGTAGCTGCTACTGCTGGCCATAATGCTTATGTTTGGGACATCACTGGCTCAAGCCCTCACCTTATTGAGACCTTTGTTGGCCATACTGAGAACATCACCTCCCTTACATTTTCTTCCCTCTCTACCCTAATTTCAGCATCTGAAGACAAATCAGTCAAGTTCTGGCAGATTGGCGCCTTACTACAAGACCCAGCTGTGACTAATCCAGAGTCCACACCCCTCACCTTAGTTCCACCCAAGTCTATTGCTCCAGGAGTAAAAAATAGCACCATTATCCCAAGTGATTTGCCAGATGGGGTGATGAAGGCCTGGGGTATCCTAGCTGGCCCCCACAAGGGACCCCTCCAAATCCCAGCTGAAGATTCCCACCAGAGTAACATCCAGCTAATTGAAAGCAAGTTGATCTTTGTTTGGTATGCAGACCAGAAGATCAACATCTGGGATGCTGAGAAAGGGGAACTCCTGCAGACAATAAAGGTGTCTAGAGGCAGGGTCATGGACCTCAGGGTATCAGGGGATGGGTCCAAGGTTTTCTGCCTGTATGAGGGATTCATTGAAGCATGGGATATCTGGACAGGAGATGCTGTGGGTGAGATGTTCTTTGATACTCGAAAAGAAATTCCAAGAGAAATCCTTGTGATAGATGGTCCAGAAGTCTGGATTGAGTACAAACGTGGAATTCACTTTGGCCCCCAGGTGTGGGACATTGGAATTTCAAACTCATCCCCTTTTTGGCTGGACAGTAACCCGCCAGACAGGCTCCATCTCAATGATACCAAGGTGTGGGAAATCAACACATCCCAGATGAAGGATGTGGTCACTGGGAAAGTGGTTCTTCAACTACCTGAGAGGTTTGGAGGGGTAGTCCATGTGCAGTTGGGTGGCCAGTATCTGGTTGCTTCTTTTAGGTCAAGAGAGGTATTGATTCTTGATGTCAGCCATATGATCCTCTAGTAGAGATCCACAGGACATATATTCTCTTTGCTTATACCTTCAGTTCCATGTACAAAATGTTTCTTTACTCAATAAGTACAGTGCTCAAACATATATTATATAACCAGCCAATGGGTTGTCCAATATATGCATACAATTATCAGAGTATGTGATCATTGAGGCAGTGATACCCCATGGAAGGAAGATCCACATTCAGGTAATGTGTTTCAGATTACTTACAGTCCAAAAGATGTAAGGTATTACAGGATAGGTAGTGCAATGATCTAGTGAATGTATATGCGAGTTGGGTACATGCAATGAACGTGAGGGCATAGGTGTGAACCTCAATCTAAACGAGTGGCTCCGACCGAGTGCTCGGGGCGCTAAGCCACGCATACGTCCAGGCTGCTGGCCACGTTCGAACCTGTTTCAGAGACACGACCGCGGAAGAACAATGGATCATAAGTTACATGACATTAGACGACGCGATACCGACTCACCCGGATAGAACCAGAAGGAGATAGCTATAATCAGGTAGAAACCTAACGGCGGACATCAGTCATCGAACGAAACCCGGAACGAGCGAGCACAAAACGAAGAGACATACAGATGAGAATAAACCCCTCCATCCAATTGGATCGTCCATCCGCCACGACATAATTCATGGTGTTGACTGCGGGCGCGGGTGGGGTTACATCATGTGTACCATCACGACGGAAGCGCACGAAACAGAGGTGGACGCGGGAGTCAATCATGGATCGTATCACACATTAGAGAAAACACGTACTTGCGAGATACAGCGCCACGGATTCAAACGGATCAAAGAGCAAACCCAACGGGATCCCCGTTATCCATCCGATGATAACAATGAGAGGAATGACGAAGAGAGAAAGTTGCTGCCCAAGAAGACGTGACTGTGAATCCACGACGCAAAAAAACAATTACTTACGATTGTAGAACCGATGGCGACAGCGCTGCTCAACGTCAGTTGATCCTTGACCGATACGTTGACAGCCGTCACACAGTCTGCAGAAGAATCCGTTATGATCGATCGCCAGCTCGGCGAAGCCACTCACATACCTGCAATCGCCCGTACAGTGGGCAACAGAATTAGAGCCGTCCACTCCTTGCTGACGTATCTTGTAACAGAACTCCCGTTCACCGTTACCACCAACCAATCGGCCGTGCCGGCGACCAGCTGCAGAGGATCCGGTCAGAGTGCCTATCGTCGATGTGGAGCGTATTTCGATCTTACCACGGAGACGACCGCAATAATCGCCACGGTCATAAACCAACTGAGTTGCGGGGCGTCGGCCTCCTTGGCATTAGTGACCTCCGGCGTTGCCTCTTGGCCCAAAGGGTTTGGGTGTTCTTCACCCTCAGCGAGGGTCACGTCCGAACGATCGCTGACTGCGGTCTCAGTTCGGTGCATCGGGACTGAAAGATTTGGGCCATTTCTGGGGGAGGGGGGCGCCAACCCGACGGGGCTTTGCGGGGGAAGCTCTCGCGATGATCTGATGCTTGATAGATCAGGGGCAGGTGATAATGAACGGGGTGACAACGACGGCGAGTTTGGGCTTCGCGGTGGGGGTTCGAGCACGTCTGGTTCTCCGGTCGGTGGAGGGACAGGCTGCAATACCAGACTCGGAGTTTCCTTCCCTCTCATTTTCCTCTTCTTCGAATACTCTCTACTGTGTGTCCCGGCCGCTGCGTCCTCGTACAGATGGGAGTGAGAGTACAGCTGGAACATCATGTAGCCACCGTAAACTTTAACAGGGATCAGTTCTCGGTTCGAAGAGACACATTGGGTCTTACCCAGCAAGAGGATCACCGCTACGCCATGACTCATTTTCAAGATGGCTTCTTTCTGACTCGTAACATCGACCGTCGGCGTGAGATGGGTACTCTGGGGGTCTTCATCTTCCGTGTCGGCACGAAGAACAAAATGGTACGCTGGTACACCGATCAACGACAACACACTGGGCCAGAAACTTGGGATCGCACCTGCCGGCAGCAGAACCGCGCTCACGGATATCGACAATAGGGAGGATTGGAGCTGGATCGCGGCTAAAGGTCGCGGATGAGCCGAGGCGCAGAACTCGGAGACGAGTGCACCCACCGGAATTGAACCATTGTTCCTTCCAACGCAGTCCTCCAGCAAACGTGCATAATCCAAAGACCAACACTGAGGCAAATCCTGTCAGGGTGAGACATTCGATACACAAAAATAATCCACGTACGTGATTTGCACATCATAGAACCGATCACTATTGATAGTCAGTTTTATCGCAATGCATGGGGAGAAACGGACAGACGGGATGCTTGGACGATACGAAGTTCGCACTTCCTCAGGGCAATGAACTAAAGGGTAGGATTAGTTTATGTGGTATGTTCCACGCAGCAGCCAACTCACGGCAATGACCATCTCGACGCTGCAAGGGTGTCAGCGCAGGTGCATTGGATAATTTCTCATTCACTTACAAGTTGGACTGTGGAAGTGTCGTTGTTTGAGTGCCAAGGTGTTTCGTGAAGGAGGATATCAACTCACCAGAGTCGCGTTAAGCAATCCTGCCTTTGAGCCGCCAATGCGACGAGCCAAAGAAGCGGTTGCGAGGTCATGGAGCTAGAAATTTGGTCAGAAACCGACACGGGGTGCATATATGCGTAGAGGGGTACCCTAATCAACGGGATCAGAAACAGTATGCAGACTGCGGTTCATTGTTAGCCACTGCAGAAGCGATCTATCCCGGAAAACTCACAGAGAAATATGATGGATTCGGCCTTCTCGACAGTGAGATTGAGGGCGATGGCTGCCGGTATCAACAGGAGGAAGGCGTTGAAATCTGCCTCCGATTAGTCACGAAACAAACGGGGTAACACGTGGAAAGCACACATGTTCCAAAAAATGCGGTCTTCCAGCCGTGATGCCAAGGTGTCTTCAACGACGCGGGTTGGTTGCCTTCTGCTTTCTCGACCTCTTCTGTGGGTGGAATGAGGCCTGCAGAAGAGAGGGTGCTGCTCCGATTGGTGCGCCAAGGTATGTTCCAAGATAGACCCTTCCGTCGAGGTTTGGTCAATCTAGGTTGAGGATCTTGGAGAAGCGTGTCCGTTGACGGAGAGACGAACGGCCTGGCGGTATGACTATGGCTGAGTGGCGAAGATTGCGCGTGTCGATTAGGAGCTCCAGAGCCGTGGCGAGGAGAGGACCTGATCCTCTCGAGGGTGGACGACGACGCGAGCATCGTTGTGAGGGGTGCAAGTGGGAGGTCGGAGGATATAAGAGCCAACCCTGGGCCGCGCCGAAGAAAGGTTGCACAGGCCGTTCATGTCGAAACGTCAGACGGGTTGACAGCCGCTTCTGAGAAGTGTGAATGCTTCCTTTCGGTGGAGCGCCGAGGAAGCCGTGCCGACAAAGTTATTGTTGGAACTCATGGAACTCGAACAAAAGGGGGAATCTGCTTGCAGACATCGATCAGCACACGCGGAAGACAGCGGTGGAGAGAAAATCAGCGACGAGCAGGTTGTCCGCAGTCTCTGGCAGAGCCATCGGAAGTCTAACATGCGCTTTCGTCCAGGCGTATCGCCCATCCTCTGGCGCGGAATCAGAACGGAACACTCACCGCATTCGCTTCCATGATTCACATCGCAGCCCAGTACTCAGTGTCCACAAACTTCGAGCTGATCGGCGATGACGCATGTCTTTGTTTGGCAACGGCATGCGAACCAAACAAACATTCCGTGCTAATGATAATTTATTCTCAAAATAATCCGGGCTTGACACCCTCGCTTAGATTAACGACACAAGTACGGGAGTTCCTCCCCATAACCGCGTCGCGTGATGCTCGCTCTTGGTGAAGAATTAGGCGCAGGGCTGCCCTGACGATGAAACGCATACAAGCCCCAAAGGAAAGGCTAGATAGGTTCTCGCTCCAACCGACTCGGCTCCCCCGGCACTTTTCTTCAAATTCCACCACTCGGGTTCTGAATGCGAGTTTGCCGATTCAAGTCCATAGGGTCCAGAGGGTCTCCCAACGCGAGTATACTGAGACGACGACAGGGAGAGTCAAGACATCTCGACGTCTCCGTCCTCGCTGTCTGCATCCACGTCTTCCCAGCCCCCATCGTCTTGCTCGTCATCAGGAGTCGGTTCTATCCCCTTTGCCTCTAGGCTGTCTATGAGCTCGTTCACATGTTCTAGCATCGGGCCATCCTCGTGTTCTTGAGCTATATGCAACTAAATCGTGTTGGTCAGTAATCATAGGGCGGAAACATCGTCTCCAGGCCACCTACGTTTCTGCAAGTCTCCAGACAATCTCTCGCATCCTTCGCCAATTCTTCCCAGGTCAAGCCCTCGCCTTCGAGCTTCCCATTTGGTGATTCGTGGGCAAGCTCGGCCATGAGATAAAATGCCCATCCTTCCAGATACCATGCCTCGACTTCCTGGTCGTCCGATGCCATGATCCCCTGCAGAGTGAGCAACGCGGGGTTGAACAGCGACAACTCCAAGAACAGTTTGACGAGCGACAGCCTGACCGGTATTGATGGAACCTTCGGGTCATCTATGCAGCACAGATCACCACGATATCGACAAAGAATCCCGCGAGGTGAATTGAGGATGGATGGTCATGAGCTTTCGAGGAGGGTTTGTGAGGATATCTGGATACGCACCTAGGTCAAGGTCTTTCCATCCGTTCCACGCTCTCTCTAGACATTGCTTCGCCTCATCGGGTCGCTGTTGGGAGAGTCTGACCGATGCCAGGGTCTGCAACGCTTCAACGTTATTTTGGTCGGTTTCAAGAGCGAGGTCAATCAGCCGCTCGCAAGTCTTTTCCGCTGCGGGATCGAAGCTGTCGAAACCGCAGGTAAGGCACCAGTCATCTTACGTTGGGAGTTCCCTACCAAAGTTCGTACGATGGATCCATCCATATCTCAACCATGCTGATCAACACTCTGACAATCGTCCCTTTGATGTCGGCGTCAGAATCCGGGTCCGGCCCTGTCGCACGTTCCTTTCCCTTGTTTTGAGCTGTCAGGATGTCCAGCGCCGATTGGTAATTCCGGAGCGAGAGATGCGGATCCTCATCGCTCAATTGGGCCAAGTGCAAGTACGGCGCGTACGTGGGTGTAGGTGGGGCGTCCGGGTGTGGTGGGACTAGGGATTCGAAAGTCTAGATAGCGCCGAACGTCCCAGTTCAGAGAAGAAGAAGGAATAAAAGGTTTGGGCCGACCTTCCTGGCTTCCTGAACTAGACCCGTCTCAAGCTGAACCACACCGAGCATCTCACGAGCCTCGACATTGTTCGGTGATGTTTGTAATATTCGTTGGATGAATTGGTTGGCGAGGTCGTAGTCGCATTGCTCGATTATCGACTGAGTTTTGCTGATCAACGCGGAGACACTTGGCGCAGTGGAGGAGGACGCGCTCGAAGACTGGGCAGCGGATGTTTTGGTTTGGACGTGTCGCTGGATTTTGGATTTCGTTCGTGTCCGGCCCATTGATCTTTTTTTCGAGGTGATCGAGCGGGTGGAAGAGTGACGGAAGGAAGTCGACAAGTGTGACCTCCGAAGGATAGATCGCTTCTGCAGTGACCAACAACCAACTGTAGTCTACATACTGTTTCCCATCCCGTTGATCAGGATACCATCTACGCATATCTGCGCCCCGTGTCGGTTTCTGACCGGGTCTCTAGCTCCATGACATCACAACCGCCTCGTTGGCCCGCCGCGTTGGCGGCTCAAAGACAGGATTGCTTAACGCGACTCTGGTGAGTTGGTATCCCTCGCGAAACACCCTGGCACTCAAACAATGACAATTCCGCAGTCCAATTTGTAAGTGAACGGGAAATTATCCAGCGTACCTGCGCTGACACCCTTGCAGCGTCGAACTGGTCATTGCCGTGAGTTGGCCGTTGCGTGAAACGTGGCACATAAACCAATCCTACCCTTTAGTTCATTGCCCTGAGAAAATGCGAACTTCGTATCGTCCAAGCATCCCGTCTGTCCGTTTCTCCCCATGCATTGAGATAAAACTGACTGTCAATAGTGATCGGTTCTATGATGTGCAAATCGCGTACGTCGATTGTTTTGGTGTATCAGGTGCCTCACTCTGACAGGATTTGCCTCAGTGTTGGTCTTTGGATTATGCACGTTTGCTGGAGGTCTGCGTTGGAAGGAACAATGGTTCAATTCCGGTCGGTGCACTCGTCTCCGAGTTCTGCGCCTCGGCTCATCCGCGACCTTTAGCCGTAATTCAGCTCCAATCCTCCCTATCGTCGATATCCGCGAGCACGGTTCTACTGCCTGCAGGTGCGATCGCAAATTTCCGGCCCAGCGTGCGTTCGTTGATCGTTGTACCAGCGTACCATTTTGTTCCCCGCGCCGACATGGAAGATGATGACCCGGAGAGTACCTATCTCACGATATTACGAGACAAAAGGAATCCATCTTGAAAATGAGTCATAGCGTGGCGGTGATCCTCTTGCTGGGTAAGACACAATGCGCCTCCCCAAATTCGAAACTGATCCCTGTTCAAGTTTACGGTGGTCACACGATGTTCCAGCTGTACTCTCACTCCCGTCTGTACGAGGGCGCAGCGGCCAGGACGCACAGTAGGGAGTACTTCAAGAATAGGACAATTGGAGGGAAGGAAGTTGCGAGTCCGGTATTGCAGCCTGGCCCTCTACCGGCCGGAGTACCAGACGTGCTCGAACTCCCACCGTGACGTTCGAACTCGCCGTCATCGTCGCCCCGTTCATTGTATATCCCTGATCTATCTAGCGTCAGCTTGTCGCGAGAGCTTCCCCCGCGAAGCCCCGTCGATCGGCACACCCGACCCTCAGAAATGGCCCAACGCTTTCAGTACCGGTGCATCGAACCGACACCGCGGCCAGCGACCGTTTGGACGTGACCCTCGTTGAGGGTGAAGAATACCCCAAACCCTTTGGGCCAAGAGGTAACGCCGGAGGCCACCAATGCCAAGGAGGCCGATGCTCCGCAACTCAGCCGGTTCAGGACCGTGGCGGTTGTTACGGTCGTCTCCGTGGTGAGATCAAAATACATCCCACATCAACCATAGGCATTCTGACCGGGCCCTTTGCAGCTGGTCGCCGGGATTGCCGATTGGTGAATGGGAGTTCTGTAACTAGATACCTGGGTGGACGGCTCTCATTCTGTTGCCCACTGTGCGTGCGATCGCAGGTACGTAGGTGGCTTTGACGAACTGTCGATCAATTATGATGGATTTTTCTGCAGACTGTGACCGTTGTCAGCGTGTCGGTCAAGGATCAACTGACGTTGAGCAGCGCTGTTGCCATCGGTCCTACGATCGTAACTATGTTGTTGTTTTTACGTCGTGGGTTTATAATCACGACTTCTTGGGCAGCAACTTTCGCTCTTCGTCATATCAGATGGATAACGGGGACCCCGTTGGGTTTACTCTTTGATCCGTTTGAATCGGTGGTGCTGTGTCTCGCGAGTATGTGTTTCCTCCAAGGTGTTATATGGCCCATGATTGACTCCCGCCTCCACCCTTGTTTTGTGCACTTCCGTCGTAATGGTACCAATGATGCAACCCCACCCGCGTTCGTAGTTCACACCATGAATTATGTTGTAGCGGATGGACGACCTATGACTGGCGCCCACTGTCAGGTTTCTACTGATTATAGCCATCTCCTTTTGGCTCCATCCAAATAAGTTCGCATCTCGCCGTCCGGAGTTGGACCATTGACAGTCCATTGGTCGTGTCTCTGAAACAGGTTCAAATGTGGCCTAGTGTCTTCAAGTTGAGTGCTCGGTCGAAGCCGTTCGTTTAGATCCAGGTTTATACCTATGTCCTCATGCTCATTGCCTGTACCCAACTTGCATGTATGTTCATTAGATTATTGTACCTTTTGTTCTGTAATACCCTACACCTTTTTGGACTGTAAGCAATCTGAAATGTTACCATGAGTGTGGATCTTCCTTCCATGAAATGTCACTATCATAATGATTGTGTCCTCTGTTAATTGCATGCATATATTGTATGGATAGCCTATTGGCTGGTTATAACATATATTTGAGCACTGTACTTGTCAAGAAATGAAACATTTGATACATAGAACCCAAGGCACACACACAAGCAAAGAGAGTACACATCCTATAGATCTCTACTAGAGAACCATATGGCTGAAGTCAAGAATCAATACCTCTTTTGACCTAAAAGAAACAACCAGATACTGGCCACCCCACTGCACATGAACTGCCTTTCCAAATCTCTCAGGTAGCCAAAAAACCACTTTTCCACTGACTACATCCTTCATCCTAGATGTGTTAATTTCCCACACCATAGCATAATTGAGGTGGAGCTTGTCTGGAAACTTGTTGGGCAAGTGAACAGGGGGTGATCCTGGAATTCCAATATCCCACCCATGGGCAAAAGTATTATTTGTACCCCTAACCTCAGTCCAGACTCTTGAACCATCTATTGCAAGGCTGTGTGTTTGATTGTACCGATAGTGCACTGTACCCACAGCCTTTCTTGTCCAGATATCCCATGCTTGAATGAATTGATCACAAAAGCAGAAAATCTTGGACCCATTCCCTGATACCCTAAGGTCCATAACCCTGCCTTCAGGTACATATATTGTCTGCAGGAGTTCCCCTTTCTCAGCATCCCAAATGTTGATCTTCTGGTCCTCATACCAAACAAAGATCAATTTGGTGTCAATCAGCTGGATGTTGCTCTTGTGGGAATCTTCAGCTGGGATTTGAAGGGATTTCTTGTGGGGGCCAGTTGAGATTCCCCAGGTCTTTATTACCCCATCCAAGCCACTTGGGATAATGGTGCTATTTTTCACTTCTGGAATGGTAGACTTGGTTGGAAGTAAGGTGAGGGGTGTGGACTGTGGATTAGTCATGACTGGATCTGTTGGTGGGGCACTAATCTGCCAGAATTTGATTGTTTTGTCCTGAGATGTTGAGATGAGGGTGGAGGGGGAAGAAAATGCAAGAGAGGTAATCTTGCCAGTGTGGCCAACAAAGGTTTCAACAAAGTGGGGGTCCGGGCTAGTGATGTCCCAAACATAAGCATTATTATCAACAGTAACAGCAACAAGCCTGCCATCAGGGGAAAAACAACAGGGATTGAAATAGCTGTTGGCCATATGAAATTTGGCCACAACTACTTCAGAATTGATGTTTTGAACTGTGATATCATTTTCTGCACGTGAAATGAACTTGCCAGTGCCATCTGGGGAGAAAGCAA
>Ga0307513_10008089_pt1 | contig 13499 bp, 13 predicted proteins | sample 15_EM_MG_FD_202174 | JGI IMG/M metagenome (GOLD analysis project Ga0307513, IMG submission 202174) | Populus trichocarpa ectomycorrhiza microbial communities from riparian zone in the Pacific Northwest, United States - 15_EM | ecosystem: Host-associated > Plants > Roots > Unclassified | place...
CACATCAGGCCTAGCCCCAGACTCTTTGACCTGCGCAATCGAAACTTGCCCCGAAAGCGGATACTCAAGGTGTTGAGTCAGGTCCTTGTCGAGAGATAGGAAGATGTCTTCGAACGCAGCTCGTCTGTGGGCTTCGGATTCGAAAGCTGATGGCATTTCTTGGCAGAGTTTGCCGGCCATGATCAGGTAGTTGGCGGTGTCTGTATCCAAGCACGGTTCGTGGAAATGGCGAGTAAAGTCGCAGAATGCTCTATGCATCAAGGGAATGGGTCACCCGTGTTGTCGCGCTGGACGGAGGCAGAGTATTGCGTCCGACCGTTCCTGGTACACGCCCCAGGTCTTGCAGTCTGCCGCGAAATCGCAAGGCGCGGGCTTGGTCCACAAGGGCTTCAGATTGAGAGTCAGCAACGAGGCAACACGCGAGCCTAAGACTGACCTTTCAGGTTTTGACGTACATCCTCCACATAAGTGCTCATGTCTTTACGCATGATTCGAGTCAGTTCGAGCATTTCCGGATCCGTCTCCGTGGAAGGAATTAGCAACTGGCGGTCTAGGGCCTTCAGAAGGCCGGGAAGCTCGTTGCACTCTCGACTCGTGATAAAGTCCGGAATCGTACTGGGAGTCAATTCGCGCACTTGGTCGCGTATTTGATGCATTGTTGTCATAAAGCAGCCGGGGTCGTACAGTTTCCAAAGATCCCTGAGCATATCGAGGGTTTTCCTGAGTTTTTCTAGTTTTGTCTCGAGTGCACTGGGCCGTTTCGCTTTTTTTACGGGAGGACTTCCAGGTGGATCCAGTGAAGTTGCTGGGGACTTGCGTTTATTGGATCCACTGGATCCCGAGGCGATTTGAGACGACACCGGTCTCAACCAGAAACTTGCCACCTGGCTCCGGGGTGGCTACGGAATACGGGATACGTCAAACGCCCCGTAGGTTGCAAAAGGAAAGGGGATTAAACGCACCTGAGGCCCGGTAATACTCGCGGGCGATCCTCTCGATCTCGGTGTACCGCTCATCCTTGCTCGAAACCGTGAGGGGGATGAAGCGTTAGACTGAGATAGACGTCATACAGGAGGACATATAGAGACAGGGTGTAGCAGCCATTTCCCGGCGGTCGGATGAAACGAGTCTAATACGATGGTCACCTCACCTCTCCCTTACCACTCTCATCATTTCTCATTCACCTACCTTCATTCACTTACCTTTTGCGCTGTTTGCCTGTCCTGCCTGTTCCTCACCATTCTCGTTTGAGGTTCCAACGCCTGGCCATGGCCAGCGGTTACAGTAAGAAGTACACTCACGACCCGAAGTGAAATGGACTGCACGGCTTCACTTTCCTGCTTTGTTCAAGGCTATTCGAACCAACGGAACACCCACTTCTCCTACCTCGGATCGCAGGCCGCCCGCTCAGACCGGGGTCGCAAATTGGCTCATGCCCAGATGGCTCACGATTGTCGCTTTAGTTCCCTCAGAACACCAACCCAAAGTACAGGACCGGATTTGAATGGGTAAGTAGTGTCATTGCAGATATAGACAGCATCGAGACCCTCGAATCGAGGGGAACCGGACGCGCTCCTTGAGTTTGATCCATATGGAAACTCCCACAAGCCCACGCTTCCGCAACTTGAAGTGCTTGGTCCTCTGCGATACGTCCTTTGACGCGACCGCTCTGGCTGAATTTGCGGGAATCCAGAAGAGAGGGGCTGATTCTCTAGGTGCGTATGGTCATTATATCAAGATCGTACAATCACAGACAAGCAAGCATACTGACTCAATACGTACGGGTCATGTCCCAATCAACAAGCACCTCCACATGATACGAAAAAGCGATACGCCATACTGCCCGCAATTCACCTGCGTCCGAGCAACCGAAGAAATTCGCCACCTGATATTCACCTGCCCAAGATACACCCAAGAACGATATCACCTCACTCAGAAAATCGGCAAGAAGAACTTCTCAACACCCAAGCTATTCGCCGACAAGGGCATCATCCCCCACACGCTCAACTACCTCAACAAAATTGGACGATTCAAGCATATATACGGAGATATTGCGTCAGTCTAAGAGAGAAAATTTGAGACGTTAGCGCATCCCGCTTTGCTTTCGAGCAACTGTAGACAACACAAACCACGACTGTACCCCCATCACGAATGCCCTAGCTGGCCGCGTCTAATTCCTTCCAACAGGGAGCAACGTACGCCTGCTAGATACACAGATACTACTCACCCGACGAATCGTGTAACATAGACTAGTTCTGAGCACGTAAAATTGGATTACAATAATAATAATAATAACTCAAGATCGTATTCCAGGGAAAATGCGAGGACCGCAAGACTGTGTCCCAGTAGCAGCGCCCTCAAGAATTGGCCCAGCAGACATCTAACACCAACTGCCCGGACTTTGAGGGCGGGGTCGACATTCTGGGCAAGTTCCTTGCGTAGGGGTTGTTCGAAACATTTTTTTGTACCTACTCACATGCTGTCTATCACCACCTTGTTTCCCATACATTGGCACGACCGGATGAAAAGACCCTTGCGTTCTATCTCGCAGTCGGCGAGCCACAGTCGGTCTATCCAAGAAGGGGATACCCTGTTCTTGTGATTTTATCACCAGCAGTCCGCCTTCCATAACTTGAACTCACTATAACTTAAGCCCCCATCCTGAACTGAGGCTTTTCTAATACGATTGCCGTCTTTCTTGGCGCCACCGGTGCCGTTGGAAAGCACATTCTTTCCGGCGTTCTCGCCTCTCCAGGATATACGCGCGTGGGCGAGTTTGGTTGTCGCGTTACCGCTTTCGAGAACCCGCCAGAGAAACTCATGCAGCTGTACGTAAGAGTAAGCGCTGCGCGACGGTTGATCGATGCGATTTGTAGCATTTCTGACAATTTGCTGAAAATACACCTGTGAGTGTGAGAATACCGGAGGGAAGAAAGTCAACAGAATTCCGTCTATTGTAAGAAAACCGAAAGGCAACAAGGCCTGTCTAAGGGACCTGTGTAGTATGTGCACTCATTCAATCCAGGAGCCGAGTTCTATCACGACCTTGTTGTCCTTGACCTCGAACGAAACCCTAAGTGGAAGGGATGAGGGGCTGTTCTGGGCAGTGTGCCGCGCTTACCTAGAGAGATCTTCCACTATCCAGTCTGGCTCTTCCACCTTCACCTGATCGGGCGAATGGCTTGTCAAGAGACCAAGAACCTTGGCACCAGCTGCCTTTCCTGCTCGGATGCCTGACGGTGCATCCTCGACGACAAGGCCTGTGGGGACATAAGTATAGAATAGATAAGTAGAGACTAGAGCGAATGAAACAGACATTTTGTCACGTCAACACCTGCCTTGAGAGCCCCGAGGAGATAGGGATCCGGGCTGTGGGAGTAAGCATATTGTCCTTAGCAGTTGAAAGTTATCCATACTTTGGTTTACCCCGTGGTACATCTTGGGCGGCTACGAAGGCGACAGGTTTGGGGATAGCCGCAAAATCCAACGCTTCTGCGGCATACTCTCGCGTCGCTGGCGAGTCGAAGTCGTTTAGAATGATGCCAAGATCAAAGAGGAATGACAAGAGAAGGCGTACCACTGGTGCAGATCGCCCAAAGCTGCCCAGTTGCTGGTGGAGTTGCTGTCTGTATCCAGTCCGCGGGTCAGTTGAGCTCCGGAAACAGAGAACAGAGCACTCACACTCAGTGCGGTTATGGCCTCCTTTGCACCAGGGAGCAAAATGATTCCTGCTCGTCCGTCCTCTTTTGACGTGCGAATGATTTCTAGTTCAAATCTAGCTGCTTCCGTCTAGATCCCAATGGTTGTAAGGGTCAGGTATCTCGTTTTTTCGGCCGCCGTGAAGTCTTAAACTCACTGCCAAAGTCTCTTCATCTTCTATTCCACAGTAGCGTCTCAAATTGTCAACGGTCCGGACTCCGTGTGCCTCTGTAGCGCGACCATAAGCCTGTGGTTACCCGAAAATGAGGATACAAAGGTGTCATACGTGACAAAATCTCCTGCACATTCAGCCCAGGATAGGTTTTTGCGAAACTCTCCCAAGCGCCTATCACTCCAGGGGTCGAGTCCACCTCATTGAGGGTCATATGAGGATCCTTATCCGTGTGAGCCGACGAACCACTTACTAGTGTTCCGTCCATATCGAAAAGACTAGAGGCATTTGTCAGTCGGTCGGGCCTGATTGACACATCGGCTTGGTCCACATAGCGTCAAAAGTAAAAGATCCTTGGGCAGCAGGCATAGTAACTAACGAGGTGAGGGGAGTCGAATGTCAGGTTGGGACGCCTTTGTGAGTCAAAACTCACAAAGAGACGATCTCGTTTCCTCATCGATCCGAGCAGGGCTTCCCCACCTTATATCCCTTCGCACCTCTTGGTTATACTCAGAGAGTAACATGAGGCCGGTGCTCATTCCGATAGTGATTTGTAGCGCGCTTTACAATCAAAGTGCCCTTCTGTCGCTAGTCGGTCGCCTAGTCAGCAGCTGCCCTATTCTACTCACGTGTAGATCTGGTACTGATTCCATTCGCGAGATATAGCCAAGATGGTGAAGGGTAGTCGTGAGTCGTCGCTACTATTCTGTCAGTTTGGAAGACCGCTGGAATGACAGGTAGGTCAGAGCTCTCAATTATAATTGAAGTCTCTCTAAAGAATTTACCAATCCCGGACGGATGTAAACCATAAACGCTCCACACACCCAATATTACATACATTCCATGGGTTGATGCCTCTGGACCTTAGTAAGAAGCGGGGCATTTCTACTTCGGAAAACCCTCGGATGGCTATTAAGTTGCATCGGGTCGCGCTTCGAAGTCTGTTCGTTGTCGCTGAATCGTGGTGCCTTCGAGAGATTGCTGGACTGAATATTCATTGTCCACAGACGAACCTTTTACTTGTACCTCGTAGTCTGAAGACCAATAGAGTCCAGGCACAACATATCAGCAAAGGATATTCAAGGTTGTCTGGCTTTCTTCCTTCGGAAGGCTTGTTGTGTCTAGTATGTTTGGGGCTTATGCAAGGAAGTTTGAGCAAAGGGAATGCTAGTGCTTCATAAGAGCATATACCCTTGGTTTTCTCCTCGGCATCTCGCTAGGTGTTGTATACATTGGCGTTGCGCCAGGTTCCAACCACACAGTATTTGCTTGCCCTGGGACGAGGCATCGTAGCTAACGAGTACCCTCAAAGCACCATCATACAGATTCTATTTCATCCTCTCCTCTCCCACACACAGGAGCTCTCACTGTGTACGTTCTGCTCATGTCACTGTCGGTTCCTCTGACATGTCCCTTCCAGGCTGGTGATCACCACTTCGTTGGAACAGCTGGTCAGTCGACCTTAAATCAAGGTGGGTGTCCACTCGATCCTACGAGGTCCTACACTTGTCCTTATATTGCAGCGAGAGTTTTTCAAACCCACGTTGTCCGTGGGCTCTAGTCAGACTGTCAGGCTCCCTATCCTCGCATGTTGCACCACTAGTCTAGAGTGGGTTTCGTCCCTCCCTAGTATTTTCCTTATGACCGTTGAGTAGCCCAGGTCTCTTTCCTAGTGTCCTGTATACGGAAGCACCACTTAAGTGGATTACATTTAGAGTGTCGTGAACTCGTTCCTTGTCGGTCGATCTGACATAATTTGCTATTGGTGCTATTCATATACAGATACGTGACTTCTGCGCTGGCGCCTGACTTGAGGGAAGCCTTTTGGGTCCGAGGCTGGGTTTGAGGCGTGGCCCAGAGGTGTACCGATCCTACACAATACACGACTTTGGCATTGTGCCTTTAATCCTGGAATACAGCTTTCTCATATCTTCTGGCCTTATCCGTATGAGTGGAAGACACCCTGGCAGCGTCTTACCCAAGCTATCGTAACAACGGTGACAACGACGCTAGAGTTTACTACTCTTGCGCCGAGGCGGACCCGCAGGCGCCAAGTATGTTGTCCCATTGAACGTGCGCCTGTTCTGCATGTACGCCGACCATTGACAGGATTTCCCGGATCCTTGCATGAGAAGTTTAATACATGGGAATAAACCGACCAGTTTATTGCCACAATCCAAGAGCGCGGCCATTCGTAAGCATTCTATGTTGTAGACACGGGTCGATGGCCAGGAATCTACACAGATTGGGAGACTTGTAAGAGTCAAATCTACGGATTGCCTTTTACCTCAATGCATGGCGTATCCCTGCTCACCCAGTTGTGCGGAATACCCTGGTCCAGAGTACAAGAAATTATTACTATATATGGAGCTCAGTGTTGGATAATGGAGTAGCACAAGGCACAATAATGCGATGATCGGGAGGTGCTATATGTGCTTCTTAGACTGGAACCCTTATGTCCAACAATTCTGCATGAATGGAAAGTGCTAGTGTGTTACATTTGGAATTCCGACAAAACATGGCATCATAATTGTATGAGCAATCGAGTCAATACTCTTATACAAACGAGTATGTACCGGCCAGATGGTGGGTCCCACAACTTCCAATTCAATATTTGGAGAAAATAGTACCGATGCAATGTTGTGATATCAAGCTGTTGCGTTGAATCCCGGATGGTTTTTGAACCAAATCACAGTCATTCCACAAGTCATAGTATCAGAGACAATGGTTATAGTCAAGAGCAAATTATTACGCAAAATATCGTGCTACAGGTCTGTGCTTGCTTGAGCCTATATATTGACCATATAACCCTGGTAGGGAGGTGTGACAGGCACTAGTCATATAGAGAGCGCGCATGACCACATAAGCTCAAACCATTTTGTTGGCATTTCTCGCTCTGGAATTAGGACTGCAGCGTGCAGGGACCTGTAGGATCAATAAACTTGATTGAGGATTCTAGCTACAGTGCAGAGTTGGTCCTCCTCCACTGCCTGAGTTGATGAACATATTCACACGGTCAACCATCGCACCAATGGGTCGGTCATCATATGTAAAAAAAATGGCATTCAACTCCACATCCTTTCTCGTCTCCACTACACTCCATGTAGTATGAAATCCCCTCTCCAATGATGTTTTTCCCCTACAAATATCCATAATTTTGAGGTCGACTCACCGACTATTTCTCCTTCTAGCTGGAAAATTCGCTTTCAAAGTCCTCTGTGTTAGGCTCATTTACTGGACAAGACTAGCATTGCCGAAACCCTCCGGAAAAAATTGCCCTTGTCCCCATAATGCCAAGCTACCAAGACAACGCATCGCTGATGATGTGAGACAAGACGGGCTAAACAAATTAATATAACAAGGTCTTAATATAAGACGTTTTGCACCCCATCCACGTACACCGGCAATTTCTCTGTGCTTGGAACCTCCCGATAAACCAACTCGGTTATCAATCTACTTCGTAGTAGGATGTACGCTTCTTTTTCTAACGTGTAGGTACCCTAGGCCTAACGGGGCCTACAACGCACGCTCCCTATTCGCCACATCTGCTCTCACTCTGCCACTCGAGAGACGGTCCTAGATCACCTCCTATTGATTCATGGACCGTGCACAGGCCAGCTCTGCATGCAAGTCCTTCTCGCTTAATCAAGTCACACCACAAGGTCTTGAGAGCCTGACCGAGGCCCCAATTCCACCTTCGATGACGCGAGCAATCCGAGTCCCACCCTCACCCCGAATGTTCATGATGCCGTGTATGAATCGGGCCAGGGCTTTTCACCCACCCAATAAAATACAGCTGGTACTAGTATTCAAGCAGGTACATATCGCAAACTCACATTTATGGCAAAACACCATCCTCACCCTTGGGCAAATCGGTAGGTAGCAACCACTGGTTTTCCTGCACAACCTCCCATTCATCCTCCTCGGCACCGTCATCATTCCCTTCATCGTCTGCATCCTCCCGCCAATCCTCCACACCTACATCAACCTCGTCATCTATATCGTCATCGCCATCGTCGTGTTCATCCCCAGGCGGGGGGGGCATGTCCTCGTCCTCCTCGCCCATATACATGAACTTGACAAACTTGTTCCACAGCTTCTCGCGCTTGGCCAGCTTGCGCGCGAGCCTGATCCAGCGCGGGATCGTGAGGTCCTTCATGCGGAACGGCGCATACCGGCTGCGCGCCCGCGAGGCGTTGCGGAGCGAGCGGGGCAGGAGGTGCCGCGGGATCGGGGGCCGCCATTTCGCCGCCAGCGCCGTGTTGTTGGGCGGGTGCAGGGCCGCGAGCGGGAAGGTCAGGTACTCCAGCTTGTACTTTGGCGGGTGCGTCGCGTTCCCTGTCGCCTGGTCGCGGAGGAAGTACTACGCACCGCCGCTCGCCCATCAGCTACGGTCGTACGGTGGACGTTGAGATCAGATGTGGATATACACGTACCTGCGCATACCCGAGCAATGACCAGAGCCTGTTACTGCGACTGGGCGAATCAGGACTCACGTGTCGGGGTCCCCAAGGACGGCACGCCCACCGATCCTTGTTTTTCTTCAGCGTGCAGTCAGGCTTCTTGGGGTGCCGGTGCCCATGTTTCCTCTTCGAGCCCCTCTTGCGCCTCTCCTCGTGTTCATCCCCGTCATCCGCATCCGTTACGTTCGCGCGGTAAGCGTGGCCGAGGGAGAAGGGGGCCTCGTACCCGGTGGTGTTGTACTGGAAGATCCGGAAGCTGGGCAGGTACTCCGGGATGACGCTCGGCCCGACGTTGATCACCGCGTAGTCGTCAAAGTGCACTTTGCGGAGCGCACTGAGGTCCCTGAAATCTTTGTGCAGCGTATTGTGCAGCTCCTCGCGCTGGTAGAGCGCCTCGAAGTCCTTAGCGCGGACGCGCGGCTCGCGCGGCTCTTCCATCACGTCCTCGATGTCGACCCAGAAGAAATGGTCGATGTTCATGTGCCCGTACAGGTGGGCCACGATCGTGTCCTGGAACCGGAGGGAGATCTGACCATAGCGGAAGTAGCAGTCGGGGAAGTAGAGCCCCGGGCCTGGTGGGATGTGCCCAGAGAGTATGACCTGCAGGGGGTAGGTTGCAGGCCGTGTTCAGAGCCACGTTGTACAGGCGGGGTGAACATATGAGGGCTGGTTGTGTTACGTACCTGCATCCCTCTCTCCCTAAACCGATCCAGCTGCACCTCCAGCCAATCAAACTCCTCATTACCGGCGTCATTCTCAACGTGCGGCACGCACCCGCCCACCGCTGTGGCAATACACGGAAAAGAAATCAGTCCTCGACCTCTTTCTCTACCCGAATCGGGGGGGAGACAGACTGACCCTTGTTTGAATCGTACCAGTACATGGTGTTCAGGCTGATAGCGGCGAGTTGGCCGGGGACGACCTCGGTCGCATAGTATCCGCCGTGCTGGAAGACCTGGTACTGAGAAAAGGGGATGAACGCGCGCCAGATATCGGAGAATTCGTTGGTGATGCTGTTTGGTCCGGGACTCATGATGTTGTGAGGCCTGAGGGTTATTAGAGAGAGGTTGGCGACGGTTCCTGGATACGGCGTACCAGACGTCGTTGTTCCCTGAATGAATGGACGATGTTAGAGACGGATAGAGGGAGCGAGGCCCGAGGGGTGGACGAACCTAAACTGGGTACGACTGGGATACCCTTGAAGACTTGCTCCATCCGGCCCGCAATAATCCTAATTTGGCTATCACAATATATCCTTCGCACTCACATCAGCAAACGTACCGATTCAGCTCGTAGATTTCCGCGGGCGAGCGTGGCACCCGATTGTCGTTATCATGCCTGCACGGAATAGGGTGATCACTTTTAAGCCCTGTTGCCTGATATGGAAAGGTTCCGTGATCGAACACCGCTCACCTTGCGTTGTCCCCCGTCCCTACGGCGCGTCAGCCTCGCATCGACGGTACGTGAAAAGAACAATGATAAGGTGGAGACGTGTGGAGACGTACAGACTACGAAATCGATGTTATCTGCCCACTCTTTTTCCAGGTAATCGAGCGTGAGGTTGGTGAGCGTCCATGGACTGTCGCATTCACTGCACCACAACCGATGGGATATGATCAGCATGAATTCTATATAGTTTTTACGTGGGCACTGTAGGCCCTCACTGGCGTTGCGCTGCGCTGCTGACCTGAATGGTGTCCCGAAATAACCCGCACGCACATGTTGTTTGCGTGGGCGATGGCGATGGCAGGACGAGGACATCGACGCGCCAACGAGGTAGTGCTGGTCTGGGTGCATGTCGGTGATGTGAAGAAAACGGCCGCGTAGATTCCTGCGCGGCTTAGACCCGGCAGGTGCATCGGACGCTTTCACCGTCGTCGCGGCGATCGCGAGGGTATAGAGGAGCGCGGGGAACAGACTGGGCATGACTGCCTTGCCCAGTATGAGGTCCTGCGAAGTGGTTCGGACCAAGTACAGCGCAACCCTAGTGCCAACGTGCGACGGCGAAGGTGACCTGAGGCGAGCTGAAATGTGAATTCCCGAAAAAAAATTATTATAAAAATCTATTGGGTAACCGAAGAAAGCTATAAGTCAACATCATCTAATACAAGACAAAAGGTATGATGTAGTAATTCCACAAGCGGCTTGGCGCCGGTACTGGTACACAGTATAATAAAGGGTAGCAGCGGTGCGTGAGTCCGAGCGGCTATGCGAATGCGACAAGAAGAATTGCAAGAGGAACATAACAAGGAGAAGTGTCCGGAGTGCGTGTGGTGATAAGCTGCTTGGCGCAGGATTACGGATATAGGTCGGTGGCGGCGGACAGGCAGAAATTCCGGACAGACACGACAACCACGACGCGCGGAGGACAAAAGGGAATGCGAGTGTAAGGGATTATGTCCATTGGGTGGTTTTAGGTGAGAGTTGGGCCGGCTTGGCGGAGAGCTCGCGGGGGCTTAGCGTGCCAATCGGCTTTGTTCGAATAGAGCTGCAAGAAATCGTTTGCATTCTTGTCAACGATGTCACGTAGCGATCCATATGCGATTTGCTTCATCTGCAACGAGTGTCAGATTGGGGAGTGGACGCGCAGGAGGGTGAAACACTCACGGTGCTAAATTCCGAGCCGCGCAGACCGCCGCGGAGTTGGCTGATGTAGGTGAACATATAGGACATAGCTCCGCGTTCCCTGGAGATCGTGTGAGGGTGCTGGAAAAAGACGAGAGAATGAGAGAACGCACAAGACCTCGCGGAGTTCAGTGAGATTTCTTGGGGGGAGGTATACGCTCTCGCCATCGAGGAAATGGCGGAGCGAGTCGTAAACTGCACCGTGTGCGATATGCTTCCAGGTCACGAGCTGGGTGTGCATAGCGTTTTTTCTGTTGGGTTGGGGATGAGCGGGAGGGGTGGAATCGGGTGATGTGCGACTGACTCGACGAAAGCGCAGGCCTGGGCCTCGGCCGAGTCGTGAGGGAGATAGTGCTCGAGATTGAAGATTGGCATGTCTGGATGGGGAATGGTGGACTAGTAGGGGTAGGAGTGGGATGTGGGTGGAGGTTGAAGGAGCGAGCCCCGGTGTGGTTATATAGGCCGCCCGGATAGGAGAGACGCACGTTGCCTGCCAAAAGGTTTGATGAATGCAAATTATCAGCGCTATTGTTTGCTATTGTTTGCTTGATAATCCTTCGGCTTATAGATTATAGATCCGGCTGCGCAGAGTCAGCATCAGCATCAGCAAAAAGTACGCCGGTGGAAGAGGGGTGGAAGTAAAGGGAGTCAAGTGAGTGGTGGGCTCAACCCTGGCGAATCACACCCCCTGTCATATCTTACGTAAGCAAATCCCCCTTTGGCTCCCTTCGGAGGGGAGGCATGATGACCTTGGGTCAGAATATTGTAGTAGTATGCGGACATATGCGGTCGCTCCATCCCCGAACGTTTAGTTTTCAATCATTTACGGCCTGAATCTCGCCTCAGCTCACTTGCCCCACGCCACATAAAGCCTTCCCCGCCTAAAGAACGATAGAAGGTCCCATCCAGAACGCTGGCCTTTGCCGCTCCTGGTCAACGCGGAGTAACCAGCCCAGCGCCGAGTTAAGCCGCCGAGTTAAGCCGAATGAGTCGCCTGCACGCGTAGGCCAGTCCCCCCAGTCCACTAGAACAGCCTTCACATGCATTTGCCCCACTGAGTACGTATCCCGGCGTTCAACCCATGCCTCTGCTCACCGGCCGCTGCTGCCCTGGACGCCCCGGGTCTGCCACAACACTTCCACGTTAACCACTTGCTTTTTAGGTCTGATCTGCGTCATCTCGCATCTCGCATCACGCAATAAAACGAGACAGATTGGGTGGCCGATCAAGTTTCACCATCCACCATCCACCTGACTCTCGCTGGCACTGTGTGCAGTTCACCCCTGATATTGTCCGGTCTCCGTTACGCTTCTTCGCACGTCGAACGTGTGTCTATCAAATCCACTCCATCATCTATCTATCTATCCGCTCAGTCACCGACTCGCCACCACTCAGTCGGGCTCGTCCCTCGTGCGAATCTAAAAGTGGATATAGTAACAGAAACTTATGATATTCATGTGCTTCTCCTCCCTATTCTTAGCGAGATAATGGAAACGAACCCGTACCTCAGAACGGCGCAACTTCAGTCCAACGTCTATTCAGCCTCGGTTAGGCCAGGACCTGCTCCGACAATGGCTCACAATTGCTCTCATTCGTACCTTTGTGTTTAGCCGATCCACCGTCTGCATCAGCCAGTCCCTCATTCCCTTTGTAACCGTAATTGACGGCGATCGGGTCGGGCCCGAATGTCCTGGTAGACCCGCCTGGGCTCTACGATTTTGTAGAAGCGAAGAAGATACCAACCTTGATATGATACGGTCCGCCTAAGGACGTCTCGCAACCCGACCCCTCCCCCCACCGAATGATCGCGCATTGACACGGGAGAGACCGGAGGGCATTCGCTAAGAGTGCACCGTACGCTCAGACGTTTGAAGAGAAACGTTTTTTCCTGGTGGAAACCAGCTAGCTTTGGTCCTCGGTTTATACATCAGGGAAATCCTGCTTACTCACGAAATTTCAACGGATTCCCTCTTATTTCCCTTAACCTGCCCCCGTTATTTATCTCCACCTCGCTTCCCAAGCCGCGATCTCCCTCCTCACCCGGCGCGTACCAACGCTTGCACTACACTATCTTGATCACGCAATACCTTCGTGTCCTTATCCCTCAAGAACCGCTCGGGCTTCGCATCCGCAGCAGGGAGACGCGCCGAGGCAGAGACGGAGTAGGACGAAGACGGCCGCGTCGAACGTTGGAGGGAGACTCTATTACCCTTATAGGAATGGTGGTTCGGTAGGAACGATGCCCGGCCCCTACCTATATATTTATGCTCGGTGGCGCGGAGATTAGGGCGGAGGCGACAGACGTGGAACGTTCGTACGTGGTCCCTTTGTGGGATATAAGGAGGTCGAGCGTTTTGATATTCAGGACTGTACCAACATAAAGTCCCCGTTCGGGTACCACGGGCGAAAGCGAGGATAGTGACGCGCCTGGGTTGAGAACCGTGCTTCTCATTTGACTAAATTGAAGCCTATACAGTCCATAACTGCATTATGGCTGCGAGTGCCGTGCAATGAGGTTCATCGAATTCATTCATACCCTA
>Ga0307513_10008093_pt1 | contig 13494 bp, 14 predicted proteins | sample 15_EM_MG_FD_202174 | JGI IMG/M metagenome (GOLD analysis project Ga0307513, IMG submission 202174) | Populus trichocarpa ectomycorrhiza microbial communities from riparian zone in the Pacific Northwest, United States - 15_EM | ecosystem: Host-associated > Plants > Roots > Unclassified | place...
GGTATCGATTGAAAAGATATTTATTTCAGAATTTATTATTGCCATACATAATTTTTAAATTATTTCTATTCGTCAATTGTCCACGCCCCAGCCTCACTGTCATGCATCGGACAGCTGCCAGCCCAAATTCGGATGGCAGGTGTCACGGAACTGTCATCTGCGACATCTTTTGGGAGGGTCATTAGCGAACCGTTGCTATAGTGACGGGTCCGTTTGGATATTGCGTGATTGGCCTGGGCGACGGAAAAAGGCAAAGGAGAGAAAGAGGTGAACACACGAGCTGAGGAAATGGATACCGACGTACGTCAACGCTCCATATGCCTCAATGACAATGCCGTCTTGCCTTTGTGGATCATGACAACCCCATTGAGCGCTTTTCCTATTGAGGGTTCATTACGATATACCTGGGCGGTATCAATGTGGGTAAAGCCAGCGTTGAGGGCGGCGAGGACTTGGAAAACGAGCGAGGGTCAATGGAGATTGGCCAGACGTCCGAAGGGTGCGGGCCTTCCTATCACAGCTGGGCCACCTGCATCTGACGACGAGCAACGTCCGATCGGAATCGTAGTGGGAGTCATAGAAGGACACCGAAGGGTAAGCCTGACCGACTGGCTGGCCACCTGGAGTGGTGGGCCGCTGGGCCCTGGACCTTGCCCCACTGCTTCTGCTCTGCTCTACGTACTAGTCGCTTTACCTACCACAGCACACCGACTTTGGGTTAATTATTTGCGGTTTTGTAATGCTGGATTTGGCTTGTGAGTACGCTACGCGCTGCTGGCGGGTGACCTCGGGTGACCTCATCTTGCTGAGCGGGTTCCACCTCGTTTTAAAGAAGCAGTCGAAAGCAGTCGAGACACCAGTGAACAGAGGGTTACATAGCAGGACCCAAGAGGACCCAAGATCAACCGGGTTCTAGCCCGCGCTCTGGGTTGGCCTGCTCTCTGCCCAGAGTTTTGGCCCCGTCCCCGCCAGACGACCTCAAATAAATCATCTGTAATACTCGACTTCCTCCTCTCTTGTCCCCACCTCGTCCATACGACTTTGAACGACCCAACCCTCGCTGGTTAACCGCTCACGACCATGCCCCACCGTCCTAATCCGATTCCCCGTTTTAACAACCAACAATATGCAAACACCTCACTCACTCCCGGTCAATCTACTTCTTCCACTGTCCAGAACACCCCCCACAGTGGCGCAAACAGCTCGCGGCGAGATCTCAGCACTATACCTCCAAGGCACCGTGGCCACTCGTTTTCTTCCACCACCCCACCCTCGATAGCGAATCAGGACGGAAACATTTCCAATCGTGGCGAACGAACGGGCGGCGCGGGTCACCGGACACTCCCACCACCGCGCTTCCAGCGAAAACAGCGGCCCCCTCGCGTTCAGAACATCCTCGCTGGACCCGACAACATAGATAGATCTCTTGGAACCCTCACATTCGGTCCTGCCACCAACTGGGGCGTTGGTACCCAGAGCGTCGTCAGTCTCCCCATGGCAGCCGTCAACGCCGCCTCTTCGGCGGTAGGTCCCTCCGCCAACCTAACCCCTAAGGTAGTCTCATCTAGCAGCTCGACTCTCAACACTTCAATGGACGACTTCTCACTCGGCTTCGCGACCAGGCAAATCAATGTTGATTCAGTACCACAACCTACGAATAACAGCCCACCCCACCTCTCGTTTGGGAGATCAGTTAGCATACCCCATTCAACTAGTCTGCCGGACCCACCGACCTGCCTGGTGAGTTTTGATATTTTTATCAATTTCTGGCTACACTGGGTCCAGACCATACGATCAAATGCTCACACGTCATTGTGCCAGCTGCGCGTCCCATCACGCGAAGACCCGACTCTCGGATCGTGCGCTCCCTCTGTTTTAGCGCCATATTTTGCGTCTGCGCTAGTGACAATCAATGGTGATTATATGGCTCACCATTCGTTGGATGAACCGCACCCCGCCACCCCGTCTGTCGGCAGCGTCCAGCCCCTTTCCCGTGACATCACCCCACCAAAGGATGGCCCTGTCCCTCCCGCACCCCTGAGGACCGCGCTCAAACATCAATGTTCGATTCCCAACCTCGCCCATGCAGTCTACTCTGTGCCTGAGAAGCCCTTACCATCGACCCCAGAGCTCCATTCAGCTCACAATTTCACGTATATCGGTGACCGGGGTGTGACCTCGCGTTCGCCCTACGTCGGCGGTCCGGAATACGAGCAGGATATCATAGGCGCAGATGAGGACGGCTTACAACCACCGGACGAGGAGTTAACACACTATTCACACAGGGGGAGCTTAGACGAATGGGAGGAGTTTGATGAGGCGCTCAAGATGTACGCCGCGGGAGTGGTCGAGGACGAAGAATGCCTAGCCGTATCGCTGGGACCTAGAGCATCTAGACCTGTAGTTCGCGTCTCTCCGCCATCTCTAGCGCTTCCCACCGGCTTTGCAGAGTCGACGGCCTTCACCCGAACCGCTCGTAGTCGCCCCGTCTCGACGTTGAGTGCTCACACACACCGCATTCCGCTGCACGTACCCCAACTCCGTAGCCACTCAAGGAGCCCATCGCCAACGCCATCTGGCAATGGATCGTGCGAAAGCGCTGGTTCGATGGGGTCGCTACCTGGACTGGGTTCCTTCGGATCAGGTAGCACGGTTGGCACAAAGCTCTCCCCGCAATCGACACCCTCGAGCCGCCCTCCAAATATGTTCAGCAGCAACGCGAGTATGGCCAGTCTCACTTCGCGATCAACCATCTCATCGGGGAGGAGTTTGCGTACGGTTGATAGCTACGGGAGTTTGAGATCAACTGCCAGCGGCGCGTTCGGAGCCGGACCCCTGTTAGGCGGGTCATCAATTTGGGCAATGGATAAGGAAGAAGCAGGTGTAGGTGTAGGGACTGTAGGAGTTACAAGTGGGAGCACCCTGAGCCTAGTCCCAGAAGAAGGGCCAGGCTTCAGTGGCAATGGATATCGGCTGCCAAAAGGTGCTGCACCGGCGCTGGAGCCGTTTGGTGCTTTCGAGCCAACCCCTAGGAGGAAGAACCGGCCCGTTAGCGGATTCTCAAACGCAACGTACGTTTTCCATTTGCTCTCTTTGATCATACTGACAAACCAGACAGGTTTGCGAACTTGCCCAAGAAGACAGCAAAGAATTCTTTTCATGCACGCACCCCATCTGGGGTCTCCGATAACCCGTTTGCATCGATGGAGGCGATCCGCGGCTCTCCACCTCCAAGCCCGTCGCGTAAACCAGCTGGACTCGATCCTGTCGCACAGCACGTACCGCTAATACCTATCGCTGAATCGTTTGTCTCACGCAAAGGCATGGCGTCGGTGATCCCATCCAAGCAAAACTCTACCGCCGTTGGCTCATCTCTTTCGGGGAACGCGAAATCATTTATCCCACGCTCGTCAACAACCCACAACGTTCAATTCCATGGTATACCTTTTGAAAACACTGACCGCCTCGCTGATCGAGTGGCCATTCGAAAGGTGGAAGATGCTTTCGTTGGGGCCTCTGGAATCATCGGCAGGGGTGCCTGAGGCACTGCTGCTCCTCTCAAGTTAAAGTTGATTAATCCATCAGCTTCCTTCATATCTATTGGTGATGTGTAAATTCCATTGGGACTCTACATGGCTTGTGCCTCACCCGTTCATCATAGCAGTGGACTATGCCTGGGTGATGTGGCTTTTTGTTCGTTTTTTGTGACGCTCTGGGTTTCCTTGTTGCGTTTTTGTGGAATTCCGTCACCTGCTCATTCATAACTCCCAACTCCGCATCGACCTGCATGCGCCTCATCCCTTTAGCGTTACGTCTCTCATTTTTCACTGATTCTTTAGAAGGATACTCATCTCTGCCGTGAGTTGTGTTATATGTAGATACGGCTTTGTTTTGCCTCTCTGCTCGTATTCTGAATATCCGGGCTGCACTCTAAGGACCCACCACCCTCATGCATGCGCCACCTTCTCGTTGTATATACCCTCGTAGCGCCACCTTGAGTAGTGTTGCCATTGTTGGACGCTCCACTACGGCCTCTTTGCTCTCTGTTTGTAGTTTTGCCTTATTTGTGTGGTCTTGGTGTACGTGTGCATCTCGGGATGGTAATCATATTGCCATTCTTGTGCGCAAGAACCCCGGGCCATTTGGAGGATGTCTTGGTTCTCATCTGGCAAATGATCTGTTGAGTTGATACTGCCAAGTCCCGCAAAATATAAATGCTTGCACTCTGTGGAGTATTTGTACAGCGTTTGATCCGTCAATAGAGTTGACGGAAAGTTAGCCCCATTCATTTGGATTTGAACTCGGGTCCATCATTAAGTGGTCACAAAGACTCCCTGGGTAACGGGGAAGCCATATGAACTACAATAAATCATTGCTCGAAATGAAGGGCTGATAGCCCCAGAGTCCTCTGAATCTTAATGGTAGGCAGAAGCCAAGGAGAATGGTCTTAAGAATAATATCACAGCGAACAACAGCCAGCGTTATACAACGATAATTTATCATTATGTGGATAAGTCCGTGGAAGAGGATACTAGGTGCAAACGTCCCAAAAAGAGAAGACTCCTGCAAACCAGTCGGTGAATCAGCATACGATGGGACAACAATAACGGAAAGGGAACTCACCAATTTCACAGCTCCAAGCTCATTCTTGAATCAAAAGCCTTTATGGTATGCCCACATATGCGAGGTTCGCTCGGACCCTTCCGTCAAGGAGCTTTCTGTGACGAGAGCCCCACATACATTGCAGCGATATGAAGTGCCGCTATGGTATGTCCATGCAAGTGGGCTCACCGCACGCTGCTGAGCCGAGGATGTGGCCAGGGACGCGGATTGCGCAGAAGCTGACGAATTGGGCTGAGCAGACTGTTGTGGCATGAAGTGTAAGGGGAGTTATCCCACCAAATGACTCCTCGAGCAGCCTTTATGCGATCGGGGGGTTGGGACACCGGTGACCCACTCGTAGCCTCACAGGTAAGAACACGCCTCAGGACAGAACAACTACCAAGGTCTTGCTTATCAGGTGGGACCGACCTAGCGCAAGCGCTGGCGCCCGTTTCACAGCAAGAGGCGTGCGCTCTTCAAAATCCGGTGGATCAGAAATTGCGAATGCAATGTTACTTGGAACCATGTTCTGGGGTTAGTATTCATTCGAGAAAGCAGTGGCGAGAGATCGTGCATCAAACAAAAGGCGTTGTCACTTGGTAAGATACGTCCGATCCGAGGTAGCCGCTAGTGTGGCAAAGCGATCTAAGCGCCATCGCGAGACTGGCGCGTTGGCCGGGGCATACGCATCGCAATAACCTTGCGAAAGGAAAGTCCTATCTAGGGGTGCAAAACCACCTCAGATTTTCCGACCTCTCAGGAGAACCACATCTAATTTTACGCAACGGAACTAGCTGCACATCCCACAATGCAAATAGAAGGAGATGCGAGAAGTATAAAATCAAGCTCGATACGCAAGTTACAAAATTGGACATGGAGGTAGGGGACGACGGAAGTCGTACGTGTAGGGCCGTACCTGGTGTCATCAATCGTTCAGAATAGCCAGGCATAACAGGGCCGAAGGGCCGAAATGGAGAAGAAGACTAAATATAGGAGCGGAGCGCTCCGTGGGACTACCAGTGCACGGATGAGGGAAGTAGCTGGTGGTGATGTCAACAGACACGAGATTGAGAGGGAGACGGGGAGAACCAGGAGGTATCATGGCTGTCTGAGCAGTGGGATAGAACGGGGGGAGGGGCAGAGCACAGAGGAGAATAGGAGTCTAGGAGCACCACTGAGAGCGAGCGATGAATGGGCCAGAATTGCCGTCCGTCTACTTGTGCTTAGCTTCACGTGCGGCCTTTATTAATGGAGTAAGGGTGCGCAGTCCCTCGGACTTCTGGAAGAATGGGTGCTGAGGGAACATGTCAGCGTTGGGCACGGGAGGTTGTACGCAAGCACGAAAGCTGAATGTCTCACTTTCAACAGGGCATTGGCGTCTGGCCTCTTCTCCGCGTCGACCTCGAGCGCCTTAGCGAGGTAGTCTTTGAAGATATCCGAGAGGGCCTCGGGGTTATTGATGGCCGGTGTGCCATTCGTGGCGATGAGGTAGAGTGCCTTAAGCGGGTTCTGGTTGAGATATGGTGGTTCACCTTCAATCATCTCTGTCGAATCGGGGGTGTTTGGAGGTACGCGGGTACGCGGGGGCAACAAATACGAGTGCGAGATAGAAATAGAAATAGAGAAGACGAAGAGAATACGTCAGTATTCTCCTTCCTCAAAGGGACGAATCGAGACGTACCAATCGCCATGATCCCCAAACTCCAAATGTCGACCTTAGGGCCGTACTCTTTGCGGGTGACGACCTCAGGAGCCATCCAGTACGGTGTACCGACCATAGTAGTCCGCTTAGCGTTGGTTGGATCAGAAATTTGGGCACAGAAACCAAAGTCGGCTGCGGAGCACGCAGTTAGCATATAACCGTGATAACAGAATCAAAAGAGGAGTGCAGCGTATACGATCTGGCTTATCCCCTCGTGTCCAGGAGAAAGAGATATTTACTGACTGAGCTTGATATCCCCGACCAAACTAAGCAAGACATTGTCACTCTTGATATCACGATGGATAACACCATGCCGATGGAGGTGCTCAAGACCCTGGCACGTCTCGCGACTAACAGCCGCGATCTGGCCTTCGGTCATAAGATTGGCGGTGACCACATCCGTCAAGCTCCCACCCTCCATATACTCCATGACAACCCAGAGATCATTCTTCCACAAGAAACTGTCGATGTAGTTGACAATGTTCGGATGACGCGATGAGCGCATGACGAGAATCTCGTTGATGATGAGGTCCTTCTTCGGCTGCTTGTCGAGATCCATTTGCTTGATGGCGACGGACAGGTTGGTGCCGACCTGGTATGCGGTATACACGCCCCCACTGGCACCCTGACCAATTTTGACGAGATTGCGATAGAGGCGTGTCGGGTCGGCGTCAGTACAAATGGCCTGGAGACGCTTGACAATGTCTTCTCCACTCCCGGTATCCTTCTTCTTCTCTCGCCGGCGTGGGGTAGCCTGCGCGGCAGCGTGCTGACCCTGAAGTTTGGCAACTGCGGGAGTTGGCCCTCCAGCAACACCACCACCACCACCGGGAGGCGCGCGCTCGCGGGTGCGGGCGCCCTCGCCGATAGGGGGTGCAGGGGCAGCACGGGTGGTCTGTGGCGGAATTGCACCGGTTGCAGCGGCGTAGGCGGGGCGTCGATCGTCCTGAGCGGTGTTGGGGCGCTTGATGTCGGGGACAGCGGAGTTGCGTTCACGTTGTGTTTTGGCACGTGCGAGTTGGTCAACCGACGTGGGAGACTTGGGCGCAGCGTGGGTCGAATTTGAGCGATCGAGGGATGGCGGGATGGCGCTGGGCGGGGTTGGGGCGGGACGGTAGGGCTGGAGAACTGGTGGGACGGCACTGGGTGCACCGCTTGCACCTGTTGAGGGTTTACGACCGCCACCCGGAGGGGCAGGGGCGGGGCGACTGGCCTGGAAGCTTGAAGGTGGAGCGGGGCCAGAGCCAAGGATGCCGCCTGGGAAAACACCGGGGGTGTTGGGGGTCTGTGCAGCTAGGAGTTGGGCGGGAACATTTCCGAGTTTGTCCCAGATCTGGTCGCCTTGCGCATGCGTCTCTTGGTAGAATTTGACCACCTCCATAATCGCCTGGGGATTCTTCTCCTGCTCCTGACGGGTGATACCAGACTCTTGGAGGAGCTGCTGCCACTCCTTGGGCATGCCGGTGAACTCGCCAGTGGACGAGTTGAAGCCGACGTGCATGAGGTGGACAGGGTCATATGGGATCGATATTTCAAGACGCTTGGTGGGTGTCAGGAAGTCTAGAGGTTTGCAGAAAGATGATCAACATATTGAAATTTCCCAGGTAATCGAGGCGAGTGGCGATGAACGCGCGGGCGCAGAACAGGCCGGGGACGCATGGCGAAGCGAGAGAGGGTGAGAAACGAGAGAGACGAGCGAGAGAGGGTAGTGCAGACAAAGACGTACCGCTCATGAAGGAAAGCATCGACTTTTTCGACTTCTGGGACTGGGTCCCAGAGCGAGAGCGCATCCCAGAGAAGGACGATTGGGACATGGTGCCATAGGGGTTGACCTGGTCGCCGGGACCGGATGCGAACATTTCCTGGGGATCGGCGATAAACTGGCCGTCATGAGCAGCAGCGGAGCCGCTGGGGAGACTCATTCGTCGCTGGCGCTTGGCGGGGTTGGTGCCGGCGTCGGTGGAGGTGGAAGGAGAGTAGGGGAGGTCGAACGGGTTGTCGTGCAGATTCGCCGTGTTGTTCCTCGACGGGCGCGAGGGCGTGGCGGAGGGCGGAGCGGCTACCATTGTTGTTGTTGGAGTTGCTGTGTCCTCTGCGATGACTCGTGAGCGACGACGATCAAAGTAAGGATGACGAGGATAATCCCCGCCGCTGCTCGTAACCTTCCGGCCGTCGGGCGTTTTCGAGCGGGCGTGGTCGTGTCCAAGCGTTCCGCCGCCGCTCTTCGACGTCGAAGACGACGAGAGTCCACCACCGCTGCTGCTCCCAGTCCCGCTGCTGTTCCACCCTTTCCCAGAGGTACTATTATCATAGACCGAATCGTAGTGGTTCGCTGCGTAATTCGCCTGTCGCAGCAATTGGTTGTACTCGTCCACACTTTCCCGCGACGGCCCTTTTGCCGATGAGGACAACGGCGGCGAGGGTGTATACTTACTCCCAAAATAATTATTCGTAGGTCGTGCCTTGCTCAGTCGCCGACTCGCCGTTTGTCCCGGGCTGCTACCGCTACCGCCGCTGCTATTACCGAGTGTACTCCCAGGTCCCGGCGAAGGCAACGGCCCCAGTCCGTCTACACCGGTAAATTGCGTGTGTAGGTGTCGTATCTGGCGTCGAGCAGCTGGCGTCGTCATCGTCGTTGGCAGCGTTGCGGGCGAGGTTCAAATCCAATCTCCCCCAACAGCAGCAGCAGCAGCAGCTATTCTTATATCATCATCAGTCTTTCCGCGCCCGGTCGGTTGGTTTAGGAACCCCCAAGCGCTAGGACGTATTAGCCCAATCATGATGATTTCATCCCAATTCGGCCAGGCTTTATAGTCCCACGCCCCATTCTTCCCACCTCGTCCTGCTCCCGACTAGGAAGTCTTGCTGTTTGTTGGAAACCATGCTTGCAATGCAACCACCATGGTCTATCCATAGACCACCAAATGCCACTTCTTAGGTCTTGTCTGCCATCCTTTGTTATACACATCAATGGCGAGTTAGACCCGCTCATGGCCTTCCAGAAATGCTATTCTAGATTAAGAGAAGTAGTATATGCGCACCTCATTCCTGTCATCCTCGCCCTGTTTCTCCTCTCCTTTCATTCTCAAAGTGGAGTCGAATTTCATGCCTCGCCACTTCCATTACCCATTTCCATCTCAAAGTACTCAGTAATAGAGCAGATCTTATAGCTTTTTCTTCTCTCAAGCGCACCTCTCTCCGTTCCACCAATTCAATGCTTACTATATTCATCATTGCAACAGATGATCCGAATCTCATCACTTATGACCATTCCATCGTCTTGGCTCTACTGGAACAGGATCTTCAGACTTATTCTTTCAGCTTGAGGCATTGGGAGCTGAGGACGAGAGGCAAAAGGACGTTGTGAAATGATAGGTCTCGTTGCTTATATTTGAGTCTGATTTCATCCTTAAGACAAGAGCAAGAAGTGGATAATGAATGGTAGCAGTGCGGTGGCATTCCATGTTCAAGGAATGGCTTGATAGTCAACTGAGTCCTCATTAGCATTTGCCTTGTATGACTGGTGGTATAACAGCAATTAATCATGAATATGGCCAATGAAGATTTAAGGGGCAACCGCAACCTGCAAGCACCGTTATGGGGAAGGTACTCAGTGTTTGCAGATGCACTGCGGAATGAAGAGAGACACACTTTACTCAGACAGTAGGGTATGGGTTTTCTATTTCAGACATATGAGCACACAGTTGCAGAGTGGGGGTACACAATTCGTGGAGGTGGCCTGAGAGCTTGAAAAGGTCATGTTTGTATATTGCCGGTGATGCAGGGAAGGGAGGTGAGAGAAGCACCTGAAAACCCTTTTGCACTCATAACTAAAGTGCATGATTATGTACTATATTAATATCAGAGTGGTGAGTCATGAAAGTACAGAGTGGTATATGTGCAGCAAGCCACTTTGTGAAGCAGGATCTTAGTTAGCTCTGGAGGTATAGAGGCAATTGACAATGTCTAGGTTTGTATATACTCTGGGAGAAGGAGCACGGGAGCACTCAAGATAATTGTGTTGAGTTGATGATTCCTCACCCATTATCGGTCCAGTAGACTAGTGGTTTGGGCGCTGCTGCTAGATTCACAGAGAGTGGGGCTCGATTCACCGCTGGGCCATCTTTTCTCTTCCTACATATTGTGGTGGTGGAAGGGTGCAAGAACAATCAATTCAACATCCAGGAAGCCAGACTACCTTTTAATGAATAAAATGCAAGTGAGTGCCAATTATTCGGAACAACATATACAGTTCTGTAGCAATGATGATAGGGGCGCCTATGCGGCATCAACTGCAATGAGACGCATCTCGTGGCTGGCTTGAGGATCGTCCGTTTCGTTCATAACCTCGCAGTGCAACAGGTGTTCGCCTGGTGAGACCCCATGGGCGATCTCGTCCGTGGACGCTATATTTCTGTCCAAAGGGTCAGCTGCCTTTCTGGAGAGTGCGAAAGCTGGCGCACATTTGTATTTGCCAGAAAGCGTTCAATGCTCGTCCCTTGTCGCGACCCGCATCCCATCCCTCCCACTTCCAATCTTCGCCGTTGTTCGGCTCGGCGGTTGGTAGAGGACCCACCCAACACCATGCCTTGCCTAGCCCATAAGAACCTGCCTTGAGGAACGTGACGCGCACCCGGCCCATTGCCCCGACTTTGACCTTGAATGTGACAAGCGCACCAGGTTCGAGCGCCCGGAGGTATGGTTTCTTGTTGTGCGGATTGGAGGGTGACTCCCATGTCCAGTACTCCCTATACCAAGCCATTAGTCACTATAAATAGTCAGAATAAGGTAACTTTACCATCCTGAATTCTTCCATGGCGTCAAATAATTTCGCTGGCTGGTAATTGTCATGCAATACGGGTCTACCGGTCCCTGAACCTTGGTTGGGTGGTACTTCTCAAACAATCTCTGTCGAGGGACATCCTCGAGTCCGTCAGGTCCCATCATATCCTCGGGTTTGACGAGAGAGGTCGATGGATCGTCATCTTCGTCGGTAGTAAGGGGAAGAGATGGAGGAGCGAGCCATGATGGGTCATGGAGGATACAGACACGTGTTTGAATGAAATGGATGAGAAGATCGGCCATCATTTGGTGACCAGCAGCGCCAACCTATTGGTACAAATCAGGGTATAAAGTAGAGAGTTTAGGAATAAATGGAAAGGAAGAGGTGGGTCAGCGCTGAATAGCAACAGCAGGGCTCCATGTACAGTAATAGAAAGGAAGGCGAGCATAGTGAACTAGTCAGCACACTCGTCGTCATTTGGTGTGTAGGTCCTCAACAGCCGAAATCAGGTGAGATAAGACTACCTGGATACCGTGATGATGGTTACCACGCGGCCAGATCTGTAGTTGTTCAGTATAAAAGGAGACAATGGATCCGTCGCATGGAGGCAGTTGGACGAAAAGAGATGCTTGACAGTAGACTAATCCCCCTTTAGGGAAGACCATAGCGATGGTTAACTGGTTGGAGGAGCTAAGGGTAGCATGCGTGTTCAGTGTCGATGGAGCCTCGAAGCCGAGAGACGCAACCTTGGGATCTGCTAGTGCAGAAAATTCCTCTCTCTTCTCACTTGACGTCGCGAAACGTAGCGAAAACGGTAGGAGAAGCAAATATACGTACATGACGTAAATCCACCTCCCCCTTCTCATCGTGCGAGTACCATTTTTCAACGAGCTCCGGATGTGCAAATATTTGAGGGAGGAGTGGATTTCGCATCGACACCGAGGGGATATCTACGGTAGCGCCGAGCTCAGCGATCCATGTTTCCGTTCTGATGGAGTGGGACGACGGACGAACCATAGTAATTCATTAGTGCTGTGTGAAGGTCTCCTCCAGTGGTGATTTGATCAAACATGAGGGCCATGGTTTGCAAGTTAAGAACAGCGGGTTTCTTCGGGAGGTCCAGGAGAGCACGCAGTAGCCATTCGTTTGCTTCTGCGAATTTATCATACCTATGATGAGGGTGGATGTCGGCATCACCCTGGTTGGTTGTGTAGGGAGAAGGTGCACGACGCACCGCTGGTCATTGATTGCAATCTCGAGTATGACTAAGTCGACATCCTTGTCTATATGTTCTGCGAAACACATGCCAAAATAGTCGGAGCCGGTGGCGGGGACCGCGCCGTTGGTGAGAGAGGTTTCTGACTTGGGGAATGTCTGTCGGGATTGGTTGAGTTATCAGAGTGAGAACGTGCATACTTCAAAAAACGATCAAAGGCGATAGAGTAATCGAGGACGAGAGACCCTTACTCACCGTCGTCCACCACTCTTCGAAGAGGGTTATCCAGTTCTGTTCAGGCTTTATACCATGGCCCTTGGATACGCTCCCCCCCAATACTCCAATCTTGGTTGGTTTGCCTTCTTGCGCATTTCTGAGCACTCGGAGGAGGCGAGCTGACGCTCCCCCGTATGCAACTGAGCGCGCAATAGTATACTTACTAGAGAGCAGGAGAGGATTTAGCGCTAAGCGGCTCAGATCAATATTTCGTACAAAGAGCAGTACCGACCCATATCTTGCGCATAGTGCGTCACCCTTGCCACACTCCGGACAGAACGCGGGCGGCTGGGTAGTCGTATGAACACCAACGCCCTCTCCCGTTTCGCCTCCATTTGATTCCTGTTTATTGTCTACAGACAACAGCGGGTCCTCGCCAGTTTCGCTCCACTTGGTCTTCTCTGGTGAAACCCCGAGCCACTCCCCTACGTTCCTGACACCTTGAGCGACCTCATACCGAGCACTATGGTTCCAAGCGAGAAATAGGAGGGTAAAGGTCCACAAATTTGTGAAGACGAGGGCGGGGACGAGTCTTGAGCCTGAACCGAAAATCATTCGCCAGATTCACGGGAAGGAACTACAAAGTAAAGGGCGTGGTAAGGTGCTATGAGCAATATTGCTTTTTGTGGATTTAAGACGCGAACCTTTGGGGGCGGGGGGCCGAGGTAAGGGGCGGAGAATAGTTGTAGGACGAATGCAGGAGAGATGCGCGAGAGAGTTAGAGAGAGTTAGCTTACGACGGCTGGGTTGGGGGGCAAGGTTAGTAGCAGGCTGGGAAACCATCTCGGAACCCACTGGGAACTCTCTGAGAAAACTCTCTGAGAACCATTTAATGAACTTCTGGTGACACCGCCGTTAATACACCATGAGGACATTAGGCGCCTTAGAAGCACCCCCCCCCCCCGATCGCACCGG
>Ga0307513_10008094_pt1 | contig 13493 bp, 15 predicted proteins | sample 15_EM_MG_FD_202174 | JGI IMG/M metagenome (GOLD analysis project Ga0307513, IMG submission 202174) | Populus trichocarpa ectomycorrhiza microbial communities from riparian zone in the Pacific Northwest, United States - 15_EM | ecosystem: Host-associated > Plants > Roots > Unclassified | place...
ATCTGCGGCAACCCCGCGCTAGGATAAACATGTCAGATTCGAACGAAACAAGGAAGGGGCGGACGTTTGATGCACTCACAAGGCAGCCTCGTAATACGAGTTCGCCCCACCGTGATGGATATATGCGACAACATTCGGGTGCTTCATGATCGAAGCTGGATCAGCTTCGAGCCAATCGACGATCCTGAATCTCTCCTTGTCCCTCGGATGCTCCAGCGCCTTGTCGATCAGATCCTCGAATCTGGACTTGTTGGAAAGCTTCCAGAGGAGCTGAGTATTCGAATCGTAGTTTACTGCGTCGAGAAAGCCGTTGACGATGGCCTTGATTTGCGATTCGGAGTAGTGGAAATGAGTTCCCATGCACATCATCACCGTCTCTCCTCTGTTCAACCATAGATTTAGTTCAGGGTCCGCAATTTCGACGGAGTTTGTGTCCAAGACAATTGGGCCGTAGAGACCGAGGTTTGCCGGCATAACCAGGGGAAAGTCAAGCTCGGGAACAGCAGGACAGATGATGTGAGCTGCACGGGTAAACGCTACTGCCATAGGCAATCGTCGTCCCCGGAGGCCATGTTCGTTGCGGTACTTGATGAATCCCGAGATCTCTGGAGATCTGACTATCGTGTATACGTACGCTAGGTTGGTCAGAATGTTGATAGGGAGATCCCTCCATGGGACCGGGAACGGTATTCCGCTACCAAAGCTGAACGAATGAGGAACAACTCAGTCGGAGGCTCGGGGCCGGATTGGAAAGAGGACGAACGCCGGGTAATACCAGAGACCTTTCAACCACGGTTGCTGCAGCCTTGCGAGATCTATCGGAGCGTTGGGACTGTTCAACACGAACCTCCGTTTTAGAGAACAGCACGCGTCGATCCCAGCGTTCAAGAGGCTATCGACAACCACCGTGGCCGGGTCCAACTCTTCGATCAGCTTTACAATACTGTTGAATATTCGTATGAAGGCTGAACCGAACGACTTCAGCGTGAGGTATACCACCCACATCTGGGAAAGAACAAAACGTACGTTCTCCGTCCCATACGGTTAGTACCAGGGCTAGATTCCAGCCGTATGCTGCGAAGCTTTTTCGCGTCGGGGGGTGCGCGAAGCCGTCCTCTGTGAGCCCCTTCGCCGCGATCGATTCAAACATGTCCTTACCATCCAATGCGTGGAAGTTCAGCTTCGGACTGAGCCTCTCGACGCGCCGTTTGAGCTTCGGGAAGGAAGCGATGTGCACTTCTACGTGTGGACGCGTGAGGGCCTCAAGAGCCAGAGCCAAAATGGTGTTCGCTTGACCGCTCTCCGAGTTGGTCAAGAAAAGGATCTTCGTAGTGCGTGTGCTAGCGTCGCCGTTTGTCGCGCCCATAGTGGGACGAATGTGGACTGTAGCTGGAGGTGCAAGAGGTCTCTCGTTGTACGATGGGGGCGCGCGACGTCGGTCGATGACTGTGTTAGGAGTTCATGGGTTCTCCGAGTCGGCCACTCGACCTGAACTACCGGGCCAACCCTATCCAGAGGGGTTCCGGGGATTCACTGAACCTGAAACGTCGCCAGACGAAGAAGATCAAACGCGCCAGGCAATCATGCGGTATGTCCCAGTGTGTAGACGCACATAAGGATGGACGCGTACTCAGCGCACCAGCTCGCAATGTCCAAAAGACAGCAGATGCCGAATAAATGTAGCATGATATTCGAATATGCCAATCCCAGAGCGTGTCCTCGACCGTGCTTTGCAACGAGCGTATAAGCCACAGACCGCGGGTGACTGAGTCACTTACCGAAGGCCAAGTAATCGGCAGTCAGACTCTTCCCGGCGCGGCACCTCGAGATTTCAAATGTCATCCCACAACTCGCCCATAAAAACGCAGGATTTGAAGCTTGAAGTTTGAAGAGGTAACGAAATCGGTCGCCACTGGTACTTTGAAAAAACCCCCCAGTCCCACACCTCGTTTTGTAGGCGGCCCCTATGTAAAGTGCGCAGTCGTTTATGAGGTCGGGGACGCCCAGGCGAGTTCTCCGTACTTGACCGAGTTCGTCGGCTATGGCGCTATGACGGTGCTTCTCACTGGCCACGCACTTGCCGGGAAATGCTCCATCCCAGTTTGTCGGGCAATACCCTACAATATTTGATCCGAGCTTTCCGGGAATCGTCCGTCACGACCTGAGCTCATCGGGATGGTTACTGGTATCGCACCTGGGACCTGCGGCCTGGGCACGGCGCGCAAAGGTAGAATAACAGCCGTAGTCGTTTGGTCATTGGTGTGCATCTGAAGGCCGGAGAGAATCGACGTCAGGTCCAGTGCTTTCCGTGAGGTTATGAACTCTCAGGTTTACTGGCGAATACAGGGCATACAGAGGGGGGCGCACACAACAAATCCGCAATATAGTCCTGACCATAACAAGAAGAACAAGTGGAGGGTTATCAGTCCTCGTAACCCATCTCCATATCTCTCTTCTGCTTTCTCAGCAACTCCCTCTCTTGACTAGACAACACCGCCCAACCCTCGATGGTCTCCTCCAACTCTTCCTCCCACTTTTCTTCCAGCTCCAACTGTTTCTTCGTCTTCTTCGGCGGAGGTGGTTTAGGCGGGAGGGGTGGAGGTGTCTTCCTACGCGCGTGCAATGGCGCGATCTTCTTGAGAGCAGAACGTGAACTCTTCATGAATGACGAATAGGATTTAGTCTTGGATGGAGTCCCAGCAGCAGAGTTCGCTCTCCTGATGATCTCCGCCATGGACGTAGGCTTTTCTTCACTTGCAAGAGAGTGACCGTAGTTGAGTCGAGTAAAGGAGGATGCAGAACTAGGAACGGGGGTCTTCCTAGAGACTGAGGATGGGGTGACATTTGGGTTGGATTTGGATTTAGCGGGCTGAGGAGGCGGTGGCGTATTCTCTTGGTCATCCTGAGAAACGCAGATTAGAACCACTTCAGAATATATGACGAAGTTCAAACTCACCCTCATGTTATGAGATGGTGGAGTCTCGTCTACTTTTGCATTTTGATGGGCCATCGAAGAGTCGCGTGCTTGCTCAACATCCGCCAATCCCACCTCAAGCTCCTTCGCCGTGGCGTCCGCTGTTACTTCATCGTCTGAATCCACGACACGAGACTTCCTCGATCCAGCAGACTTCGTCTTTGTTGTCGCCTTCGTCTTTGCCCCGCTCCTCGCCTTCCCACCCGTTCCGGTTGCATTGTCAGCAAGGTTCTCCTCAAACTCCCCATTGTCTATCGCTTTCTTAGGGGGAGGTTTCGTCCTGCTGTTACCCTTGGGCCGCGCCTTACCCTTGCCCTTGGAGCCTTTCTTGGGAACTACGTCGACTTCCTCGTCAAGGCCGTCAAAGTAGTCATCTTCTGCGGCCTTCTTTTGCCTCTTCTTCCCTTTCGGACTCTCGTTCAGCCCATCCCCGTCGGCACCGTCCCGCTCCTCGACCTCTCGAATCAAAGAGGAACTAGTCCGTTTCTTCGGCACGGTAGTAATCACCACCTCCGGAATGAGGCGCTTGCGACCACTTGATGGAGTGATGGATTTTGATGGCCCGGAACCGGTTGACTCAGAGAGATCCGAGAGTGGTGATTGAGAATCGGGTCGAGGAGGCAGAGGAGGTAGAACATGCGATCCCGCCTCTTCATCGGAGTCGTCGACAATCTCCGCACTCTTATATACCGGTTCCTTAGCATTGGACCTGGGTCGAGATGTAGACACGGAGACCAACAATGATGGCTCAGCCTCATCAGGCTCGGGATGGACATCAGACTTCCTTTTGGGCTTGGGTCGGCTCTTCTTCCCTTTCGGGGGATTGGAATCGATGGCCCCAGGAGGTGGTGCATCATTGGTGGCCTGCTTTCGCTTCGCGGGCTTCTTCCCGGATTCCCCCCGCACCAAGGGTGCAGGTGGCGGGGGAAGTGATGATGATGAAGACGCAAAGAAATTCGGAGGGGGTTGATCGGCTGCCGTCACATCTCGGGGCGGAGGTATGCGTGTCTCGTTGCCCTCGTCGTCATCCATAACCAGACGTTGACGCTTTCGCTTCTTCGAGGGATCCAGCGGAGACTCGTTGGTAGCATCCACCATCTGTCTCCGCTTCTTAGCTGATTCTGGGGTCGAAGTAGGTAAAGGCAGCGTGCTAGAAGGGGGATCGGAAGGGGGAAGTTGAGAGCTAACAGCAGGGATGGGCTGGAAATCCGACATAGGTATAACGAGAGACTCTTGAGACGGGTGAATTGAAGGAGGTGGGGGGTCAGGAATGAGCCGGCTCCTTGCCCCGCGAATGTCCTTTTGCTTGGGACGGAGGGGAGACATTCGGAGCAGTTGTTCATCTTCATCAGAAGGGATGGTTATGATATCTTGAGCAATGAACTTGGTCTGTGCATTTCGGACACGAGATTTGGCTCGGTCTGCGATAGTAAGTGGTATATCCTGAGGTCGTAATTCGGTTGGTGGGATTGAGTCCGGTAATCCTACGGTTATAGCGGTGCTCGGAACGGCAGTTGTAGATGGAGCAAGTTCGGATGGAGGAGCAGACGGAGCGGCATCGATTAACCCTGTCGGGGCCTTCTTCCTGGGCTTCGGTCGAGGCTTCTTCGTGGCTGCTGCGGGTTCTGCGTGCGTCTCGCCCCTCGAAGTAGAGGCGACAGCATTATCGGCCATGGTGGTCGTGGTTGTAAAAGGATCGGGTTGTGGTGGATTCGTGGTCTTCCGTGACCGTAAGATGTCTGGGAGAAGTATGGGGGTCGCCGTAAGCCGAGATCGTGGGGGGAAGATGGCGGTCGGAGTAAAAGAGCAGACCTTTTGGGCGAAAGAGATATTCCTCGTCCTCGGAATCCGCAACGAGGTCGAGCAGAGTCATTTCCCTCGCCTGGATGACGCGTGGGCAAGTCAAAGTTCAAACAGTCGCGCGTGATGTAGTGATGGGTGGCCCGGACCCAGGAGCCGAGGAGAGTTTTGGCGCGTTGGTGTGTCCTCTTAAGTATTTCACTTTTCTCTTCCTCCCCCTTCGACGTTGTATGTACTTGGTACCCACCGGGAATCACCGCAATAGTACACGGAGCGCGGTACTTGGCCTTATCCAGTAGTACTATAGCGCTATTAACACAACAGCCACGATGTCTCCAATGAAGACCCCCACCTCCTCGCTATCAGGTAGTTCTGGTACTCGCTACTCGGCGCTTCTCTTGATGACTATGTCTCATTGCAGCGATTGAGCTGCTCATTAATCGAATTTGGTACCGGAGTCTGGCCTACATCAAGAAATGGATCTCCACAGATACTTCGCCGGAGACTCCTACTGTACACTCATCCCCCGCCACCAAGCTTCCTCTCGAGATCGTCGAAATGATCATCTCCCACCTCATCTATGACACGAGCAGTCTCCTCGCATGCTCCCTGACGTGTTACTCCTGGTACATCGCCTCTGTCTCTCGTCTTCACTACGCTCTTACCACTCGACCTGATTCGTGGTCCTATGTGCCGAAAGCTGGCTGGCCCACACCACTCCAGAACGCGGCCAAGTTCGGTTTGCTTCCCCTGGTCAAGAAATTCCGGGTCCACGCGCCCAAATATTGCTGTGACAGGTTTTCCTCAGAGCGATTCAACAGCCGTACTCTGTCTCAATTTTCCGCATTGACCAACATCCAAGAACTCAGGTTAGACAACATGGACATCCCCAGCTTCATGCCGGAAGTTTCGCAATACTTCGGTCACTTCTTGCCGACTGTCCGATCTCTCGCCCTGGGCTCACCGGGAGGGTCCCATCGACAGATCATATTCTTCATTGGAATGTTTAAGCACCTAGAAGATCTCACACTCTTCAATGACGAAGTCGAACCCTGGCAGAGCGAGCCGGCGAACGACCCGACTCTCGTCCCGCCCTTTGCCCCTCCGCTGCGAGGACGATTGGTGGTGTCCCATCTCAAGAGGGAGGGCCTTTTGAAGGACATGATTGAGTTGTTTGGGGGAATCCGGTTCCGTTATATGAACGTTTCCGATGTAGGAGAGACGCGGCTTCTCCTGGATGCTTGCGCGGGGACGTTAGAAACATTGCAGTTGGATCTGACCGATCCTCGTGGTGAGCAATTGTATCCGAAACGTGTGCTATCTCCAGCCAACGACTTATCTGACAGCTGAATCTTCCCTTCTGGACTTTGACCTCTCATGGAATAAGTCGCTTCAAACATTTGAGGTCGAGGCGGGATCCATTCTTCCTGGGCGTAGATCTTGTCCACCAAACTTCACCCTCTCGAGTTTCCTCAGGACCATACTCCCGACTATCACGTCCCTCGCGTTCTCCCGGGTCACTGTCATTTTTCGGGACGCCGATTTTTCTGGTATAGAATCCATGCCCCGGGGTCCAAACATTTACAGAAAAATGACACCAGATCAAGAAACAAAGGAAGCCTTGTGGCACCGCGACCTATTCAAGGTGTTGCGGAAGATGCACGCGTTGCGGGGCTTTCGGTTAGTGCTGTGTGTGGAGGTTTGGGACTGCGTGGGGGAGTACGCAATGCGGATTTCTAAACGGGCTGTTGCAGCTGAAAAAGCGGGAAGACGATTAGATTATTTACCCTCAGAACCGTTGGTGATTTACAGCCCTCGGTCGTGCCCGCTAATGTGGCGGAATATGAGGCGATGGCCAGAGGGATGTAGTTTCATAGTGTGGCCAGAGGGTGATAGTTGAGCGCTTTGAACCACTATGGTACAATTAACTGCTCTGCCTGCATTATTAAATCACATAAATCGTCCTTTCGAAAGTCCACCAGATGGAGGGAACTATGGGCTGTCACTTCCCGGCCTCCCATCCAGGGCCGATGGAGAAGGACTGAAACCTAACCGGTTGGCACGGTACCGAGCAACATTACTGACGAGAGTTCAGGCTGATGAGGTCCGACCACCTGGACCTTGGATCGCAATACGAGCTAATGCGAGAACGGAATCGTTGACACGTTGGCAGCCGGACAAACGAATGCAAAGCTGATGGGGACATCTGCGACATGACATAGGGATAACCTAGAGGCGATTGTTCGAGTCACGACCGCAGAAGGTCTGATGTGCGGACATCCCTACAAAACCCGTCGTTCATTGTCTTGCGATTCGCACGTCCTTCGCGTCGCACCCCCGATGGGTTTCCCACCTTCCCAAATGCTGAATGTGATCGCAGTAAAACCATAAACGAACGATCACTTATGGAGGACTATGAAGCCCCAATCGGTATATGTTCCTGAGGCGCTATTCACTCCTTACCCGCGATGAGCTCTAGAATCTTGTCCACCGCTGCTCTCTTCCCCCCAGCCTTTCTGCAAACCTCACCCACAGCTCTCGCTCGTTCCCTGAATCCCTCCGATTCCTCCCCCGGTCGCGTAACCCTCGCTATTGCCGCTCCAAACTCGACCGCCTCGATGTCTGGTGCAACCTTCTTGTTTCCGTATATGCCGATACCTCGATATTCCGCTCGAACGGCCATATCATACAGATCGAACCACTGTGCAAGAATGATCTGCGGCAACCCCGCACTAGGACAAACATGTCAGATCCGAACGAGGCAAGGATGGGGCGGACATTTGATGCACTCACAAGGCAGCTTCGTAATACGAGTTCGCTCCGCCGTGATGGATATATGCGACAACATTCGGGTGCTTCATGATCGAAGCTGGATCAGCCTCGAGCCAGTCGACGATCCTGAACCTCTCCTTGTCCCTCGGATGCTTCAGCACCCCGTTGATCAGATCCTCAAATCTGGACTTGTTGGAAAGCTTCCAGAGGAACTGAGTGTTCGAATCACGGTTTACTGCGCTGAGGAAGCCGTTGATGATTGCCTTGATTTGAGATTCGGAGTAATGGAAATGAGTTCCCATGCACATCATCACCGTTTCCCCTCTACCCAGCCATTGATTCAATTCCGGATCCACAACTTCGACAGTGTTTGTGTCCAAGACGATTGGGCCGTAGAGGCCGAGGTTGTCTGGAATAACCATGGGAAAGTCGAGCTCGGGGACACCGGGGCAGATGGTATGGGCGGCACGGGAGAGCGCGGTAAGTGCAGGAAACCTGCCGGGTAGACCATGAGAATTCCGGTACTCGATTAGTTTGGAAACGGCGGGAGACGTGTAGATGTGGTAGAATGCAAGGATGGAAATCCAGATATTAGTGATGAAATGTCGCCAAGGGACTGGAAATGCTATTCCGCTTGCCATCCTGAATAGGTACACGTGAACCAAGACTCCAGAGATGCGGGTTAGGGATACATACGCAGGGTAATACCAGCCACCTTTCAACCACGGCTGGTGTGTCCGTGCGAGATCCATGGGGGTGTTTGGACTGTGCCATACAAACTTCTGGCCCAAGGAATAACATGCGTCTAACCCTGGGAACAAGAAGGAGTCGACAACCACGAGGTCCGGTTTCAGTTGCATGATTAGCCCTCTAATGCTATCGCAGATACGCGTGTACTCTGCCGCCGTCGTTAGATCCGGGCAGTGAGTGGGTAAAGCGATCCGAACCTGAGTCCTCCCAGAACGTTAGTACTGCAACAAACGCACTGCGGTAAACCTCGGGGCATTTGTACCCTGGAGGGTGCATGGCTGTGTCCATCCCCGCACCCTTCGTGGCTATGGACTCCATAACAGTCAAACCATCCAAAATATGGAAGTTGAGCTTCGAGTCCAATTTCTCGACACGGGCTTTGAGTGGGGGGAAGGATCCGACATGGACTTCCACGCTCGGACGTGTGAGAAGCTCAAGGGCCAAGGCGAGAATAGAGTTAGCTTGACCGCTCTCCGAGTTGGTGACGAACAGGACTTTGCTGGCGGCGGCGGGGGTGTTGAGCGGGGTCATGATGCTGGGGTTGTCATGTCAGGGGCCGGTCCGAGTGAATTTAAGATAAATGCTTACTGCTGACGGTGTTGCTATGGCAAGGCGCTAGGATTCGCAAGCACGCGCAGTGAATGGTCAAAGGAGAACATGCGCATCCCGGACGTATGTGAGGCTATTAGGTTGAGCCAGATGGTGGACCCTGGAGATAATACATTTCGGTTTGCTCCAGCCTCAAACCGCAGCTACGCAGCCCTTCGAATCGGTGGGGAACAAGTCGCGAGTCGGCACGGTCGCGGGAGGACGATGGAGTGAAGAACGCATCAGACGGGTTGAATCGGTGATCCCGAAACGCGGCAGGATCGCAGCCGTGATATTCCCGACCGTCGTGGAGGGGATCGCCGCAAGTCCAAGGTGTTATTTAACGTCTAAGCACACGCTAATATATGTCGCCAGCCTCCATGATACCTGGGCTCTTTCCGGGATTTCTCGTCACAGCTGACAACGGTGTACCCGTCCGTTAGATGTAGCGCTGCATCCGCCGACACCGGAGTAGCAGCTTGAGCTAGTGATTCCTCAGGCCCAGGAATTGACACACCTTCGGAGAGGAAAGAGATTGGGACTGAATTGGGATAGTGGTGGACCCGAGGCTGACTCGACCTGGGATCGGGATGCCCGATCATGCGGACCGAAGCCGATGGTAAAAGCGTGACAGTCCCCCTGCTCATGCTCCTCGGCCGCCTTTGACCCGGACGACATCATCATCTCCCTCCTGGTTATCAGATAAGTCCACAGCCCACCCCACCGTGATGGTAGAACAGACTTCGTCCGAGGTCCTCCCCCTCGGCGCCAAGAAACGTAAACTCCCGCGTGCATGCGATATCTGTCGACGAAGAAAAGGTCGGTAACACGTTCACGCTGTCGATATACCCCAGTTGACCGTATCCCTCTCAACTTTACGCTCAGTGCGCTGTACGTCCGTCTCACCCTTTCCACCCGAGCTCTGCTGGTTGAAATTAAATGAATGACATCTCGCGTTCGGCTGTTGCGTCTCCCATCATTCTTCTCCAACAGGCGATGGGCAGTACAAATCTACAAATAGGTGCACAAATTGTGTCACCGGAGACCTCAACTGTACATATCTCGAGTCAAAAGTGGTCAGTTCATTTCTCTTGCCACCCGCCGACCGTCAATCTTAACATTTGGTTTCCAGAGACGCGCTCCCAGACAGTCAGTGTTCGTCGCATCCTTGACCCATAATGTTGACATTCAATACCCTGAAGCAGGCCTACAGAAACCCTTGATAGTCGGTTGGACAAGATGGAGAGGATGCTAAGCAACGTGCGTCCACAACGGCTCCACCTCCTGCACGCCAACTCTAACGTTTACTATAGGTATTCGCAGAAGGGGACTACGACACCGATCTGCAGAACAAGCCTGGCCCAAGCAGTTTCCCGATTACCACGCCCGCTCCACCCATTCCATTCCTCACTCCCAGCGCTGCTCCAGAAGTCGACGAAGATGAGTTGTCTACCAGTGATGATGAAGCCGGCGCTGTGAAGCTCGTATATGACATGCAAAGGCTTGCGGTCGATTCCACTTACCACAGATTCTTCGGGAAGAGTTCGAGTGCGGTGTTTCTCACAACTGCAAGAGACATGAAGAAGAAATATTCCGAAATCCACAACTACGGAGACATACCGAAGACATTTGGGGTCAAACGGCCGTGCTTTTGGGATCCCCAACCTTGGGTTCACGCCAAGATACAAACCGCGAAGGAGAAGTATGAGTTTCCGGAGCAAGATCTCCTCTGGTTATTGATCGACAAGTACTTCACCTACGTCAACGCATTTCTCCCACTGCTCCATCGACAGACTTTTGAAAGCCACGTTTCAGAGGGGCTACACCTCCGAAATGGCGGGTTTGGTGGCGTTGTCTCGCTCGTCTGTGCACTGGGGTCCCGACACACGAACGATCCCCGGGTGCTCCTACCTGAGACACAAGATTGTGGGTCGGCCGGGTGGGCATGGTTCGATCAAGTTCAGCTTATAAGGTATTCCTGTCTTGCTCCTGCGAGTATCCACGAAATCCAATCCTACAGCGTGCGTTATAACTGTCCTCTACAAAATCGTGGCCTGAAATTTTTGTAGCTTGCGGGAAGTTATCTAATGGGTTGTTCATCACCTCAGGCGTGTTGGAACGTCGTTGGTATTGGATTGCGACATATCCAGGATGTCGGCGCACATCGAAAGAAGGTTTACAGAGCAAAACCGACCGTTAGCGACGAATTGTGGAAGAGGGCATTTTGGTGTTTGGTGTATCAGGATCGGATTAACAGCGTGACATTGGGGAGGTCTCCGGGGCTCAATGATGAAGAGTGGGTCCCACTCCCTTATCAAATGGAACACATTAAGTTGCTTACGCAGCGTTTCCTCTAGTTTCGACTTGGACCTACCCGCCGACTGCGATGATGAATTTTGGGCACCAACAGGCGGAGGGGCCCCATTCAAACAGCCTCCCGGCATTCCGAGCTCAATCACTTTTTTCAACCTCTCGCACAGGCTGAACCAAATCGCAACTTTTGCTATGCGCACGATCGTGAGTTCTCAGCACAACACCTGGGTTGCACACTAACATAGTCCATAGTACTCGATCAACCGATCGAAGGTGCTCCTGGGTTATGTTGGGCCCCAATGGCAACAAACCATTGTTGCACAACTAGACTCGGCGCTGAATAAATGGGTCGACAGCATACCGGACTACCGTAAGTCGTTTTCCTCCACCCCGACAATTAATTCATCGTCCCTGTTCAGTGCGCTGGGATCCTTCAAGGGAAAACGGTATATTCTTTGATCAATCCGCCATTCTCTACGCCCATTATTACCAAACCCAAATCCTTATCCACCGACCGTTCATACCTAAACCTGATAAACCTTCTCCGCTTGATTTCCCCTCCCTGGCCATCTGCGCAAATGCTGCTAGGTCCTGCAGCCACGTAGTGGACCTCCAGAGGAGAAGGGGAAGTCGTGCATCACATCTCAATTCCATGCCCGCGTTCTGCGCTGGGATCGTCTTGTTAGTGAACATGTGGGGGGCGAAGAAAGCGAGGGTGAGGTTCGACCATACTAGGGAGATGGCGGATGTGCATAAGTGTATGGAGGCATTATTGGCCTGTCAGACGCTGTCAGTCTCGCTCTCCTACGTGCCAGATGATTCTAATCTGGTTGACTCTTAGGTATCACTTTACCGGTCGGTTCTGGGACATTCTTCGCGATCTTGCAGAAGCAGGAAGTTTCCCCGAATCGCATGCAAGTCAGTCGGGGAATAACAACAAGAGAGTCTATGGATCGGACGAACCGGCGGATTCCCCTTCTCCAGATGATACGTCGAAGGTGTCACAAAACCGTCGTGGCCCGATCGCAGGCTCCAAAAGGGTTTCCTCGTCCCTCCACTCATCCCGCGGGGGTGTCATTCCGCTTGTGAACGACACAAATGTCTCCTCACCCACCTCGACTACTTCTGGCACCCAAGACACCCAACGAGATCTGGGAATTCTCCCCGTGACAGGTTCCGCATCGACCCCAGAGAGGACCGATGGCCTCGGAACTAGTGACTCCTCCCCCGGCACCCTTACGAAGATATTCGACGGTGATACTATACCGATTACGACCAACGATCTAGGCAGGTTACCGCTCCATCATGGTGTCAAGTTCCCGACAAATTTCGATTTTGAGGCAATTGCGAATGGGTGGAACACCTCCGGACAAGCCTCGACCACCCTTGGTATGCGTCCAAACCTCGGGTTAAGTCAGGGAGCGGGTGTGAACTCTAGAGGTACCCAGGCTGGAGTGATCCCCGGTCTACACCTTCCGCAAGAGCAACACCCAGAAGACCTCTTTCCATGGATGTCTTACAATATGGCCGGGGCTGGAGAAACTACCACCGGCACCGTCCCGGATTTGGCCACCATAGCGACCACGACTAGGCAGAACGTTGGATCGACATACGTCACTACGGATCCCGACCAAGCCCAGCAAGCTGCGGATCAATTGGATTCTGCGATCTTGTCACTATTTGGAGACGTTCCTTCGACATCTTCCACTGCGCTTGGACAGACAGAGGGATTATTATCTGAACCAGCATCAAATACGGCCGAGGACGACGCGAATTTATTTGGTGCTCTGTTCCCATCCTTGGATCCTCCAGTCGGAACGAACCCATCTACGACGGTACAGGAGATACAACAGCCTCATAGTGGACATCAAGAACAAGTGTACGAGAGTCTCCCGGTTGATCCGCAGGGATATCTTCATGGATGGTCGAGCGCGCCGCAAGCCTTTGAGTGAGTGATCCCCCCCACTGCTGCCAGACATTAGTGTCTAACTCGGTTTGTTTGTGCATTCTTAGGTGGGGCGATTGGAGCGATTATGCGAACAGTGCGAGCGATTTAAGGGGGTTCGGAGCGGGTTTGGCTTTGTCCGACTTGTACCAACCCAACCCGAATCCAACTACGTAACCCGTTTCACCGTTCGACGTTTAAAAGTCGTAAGCTGATGTATGTCAAGTCCTGTAGACAGCCTTAACTAAGACCTTTTGTATTCTTTCCAGCGATGTACTATAGTATTGCATGTAATAAATCACACTTCTGGTATGAGGGCTTCAGCCCAACCCTCCGCCTTCCGCCGCTCAT
>Ga0307513_10008095_pt1 | contig 13493 bp, 18 predicted proteins | sample 15_EM_MG_FD_202174 | JGI IMG/M metagenome (GOLD analysis project Ga0307513, IMG submission 202174) | Populus trichocarpa ectomycorrhiza microbial communities from riparian zone in the Pacific Northwest, United States - 15_EM | ecosystem: Host-associated > Plants > Roots > Unclassified | place...
GACCCCAACCCACGGCCGCGTTTTCAGCCCAAGTTTTCCGGCTAGGTTATAGACGCGTTGCGCCAGCGGATCTTCGTCAACAAGGAGTTGAATGCCGTGCTGGCGGATGGCGCTTTCGCGCTGCCGCTTGAGGCCGACGAGACCCCATATTGTGCCCCACAGCGGCACCGCCCAAAAACCGCCGACCAGACTTCCGGCCGCGACGGCGGCGCCGACGCCGACGGGAAGAGAAATCAGGCTGGCCCAAATCAGGCCGACCCAGCTTCCGGCGACGAGGCCGAGCCACGTCGGCAGGCTGCTATGTTTCAGTTTGTTAGGGTTGATTGTCATTGTGATACCCTTTCGCGGCCGGTCCAATGCGGCTCCTGCAGATTTCACTCTTCTCATGCACCACGAGCTTCGTCTTGAAGGGACGCACACCCGCTATATCGGTGATGCCATACCGCCAGCCGTCGCCCTGCCAGCCGCCGAGTAGTTCCCTGACCTCATCGCTGGTGAGCAGCGGTCGGCCGAGAAACTGGAGGCTTTCGTTCAGCGAGAAGCCTGCGTTGACTGACCCGGTGCTATCCCAGCCACCCAGCTGTGACGAAAGGCTGGTATTGCTGCTGGTGGTGTTGATCGCATGCGTCTTGTGGCCGAGATAGCCGCCGACCATCTTCGCCGTTTCGTCATCGTTGATGCCGAAGAACTGCTTCACCGCGCAGTTCAGGAATGGTCGCCAGCTGTTGCCCGGGTAGTGTTCCTCGATCGAATAGATGTCCTGCAGAAAGAACCAGAGCCGGATACCAGCGCCGGCGTGCGTGCGGATGGCGTCGCGGTACTCGGGAAACGGACCAATGTTCAGAAACTCGTCCAATACGAACAGTACCGGAATCCTCGGAACCTTCGGATTGGCGAGCATGGCGTCGAGCGCGGCCTTGAGCACCACGCGCAGCCAGCCGGAGAACGTGCTCATCATGTTGAAGGGAAGTTCCACGTACACCGTGGCTGGTCGGTCCTTGAGGTTTTCGAAATTCACGTCGCTGCCGCTGACGCTGCGCTGAATGTCAGGGTCCTTCCATTCGTAGAGCTTGCTGGTCAGCGTTTCCTGCAGAACCTTCAGGCCCCGTTGCGGATCCTTTTCGAGGACCGCCCGCGCCGCATCGGCGCTGGGTGGGAATCGCTCCATCTCTCTGGCGGCCCTGAGAAGGCTCGCCCCCTTGAGCGAGGCCATCTGGCAGACCGTGGCCAACGTGCGCCGGTGCGGCGGCGCCTTGTAGCGCACGTACATGATAACGGCAGTCATGAAGCCGACCGCATCCTCGGCAAAGAATGACGGCGATTTGGGGTCGCGCGGGAACATCTGCTGGGCAATGGCACGGGCATCCGCCTCCCGTTCAACGCGGCTCACCGGGTCGAACCGATGGACCGGCTTCCCCGAGCCATCATCGAGCGGCGCTATCCGGTAGACCGGCCCGATCGTGCTTCTCCATTTCGAAGTTGCCTCGAACAGCTCGCCCTTGGGGTCGAGCACCACGCAACTGCCCCGGTAGCGCAGCAGGTTGGGAATGATGGTGGTTTTACCCTTGCCCGACCGCGTTGGTGCGATGGTCAGCAGATGGCCGTCACCGTCCCAATGGACGAATCCGGCAGGCGCGGTCTGCCCCTCGTCGGTGAACGCGCCGAGCAGGACGGAACGGGCATCGTCGAAGGCCTCCCTGCCCCGGAGATAGGACTTCAGATCCGTGGATGTCGGCCAGCGGGCCGAGCCATACAACGGCGGCGGATCGGCCAGTTGTCGCTCGCGCTCCTGACGCGCAGCCAGGTCTCGTTTGGCGCGTTCGAGGATCGGGTCGGGATCACGGCCCGCTCGGATTTCGGCCTCAACCGCATCGGCAACCTCGGAGCCGTAGGTGATTTCCACGGTCTTCCGAACAGATCGTGCCTTGATTTGGCGGCCGGCCTTTAGTCCCCACTTGCCCGTTTTCCAGGCGAGAGCAAAGCCGCGCTGCATATCGCCGAAGGGATCAAACTTGTTCGTCACGTATTTTTCCCACACCCAACCAGGGCGAGAATAACAACCGTGACTGGAAGTGCAACGGGGTTCGCGTCTTTAAAGAAGCGGAACCTGGCCAAATCCCAGCGATAGACCGGTCGCTTTCTTGACGAGAGCCTAAAACCTCCCTTCCCGGACCCAGAAGATTTTCTCCGTAGAAACGGTGAACCGCATATCTACTGGACTTGCTAACAGCGTCAGCGAATAATCGTACAGATTGTGCTAGGGCTAAGGGTCAATGGCAGATGCAAAAGATGAAAAAAGTAAACCATTAATGAACCGCGACTCGGATGCGACCGAGAAACGAAAGGCAGGAAGGAATGCAACAGTTAAAGCTGAGGAACCCCAAAGCGATCGTGCCAGTGCCGACACGCGGTGGTCAGGATGGGTCGCAATAGCTGTTGCGATTATCGGCGGCATCTTCGGATTGGGCTTAGGATATTCGGGCGGAAAAGACTACGCCACGAGCCACATAGACGATCTTAAAGTTACCCTGGAGCGAAGCATCCGGCAAAACGATAAACAAGGCGTAGAAATTACAAATCTGAATGTCGCTTTGGCTGAAGCAAAAACCAAGTTTGACTCGGCCAAAAACCAACTCGCGGTGCAGGAACAGCAACTCAAGTCAACCGAGACAAGCGTTCGGCACCTGACGGCGCAAATCCGCAAAACAGCGGGAGAGCGTGATCAATTACGTCTCGCTTTAGACGCGGCCAACATAGATAAAAAGTTATGCGATTTTGAGAACACGCAGTCGGACAACGCCTACGAGGCCTGTAGAACAAGCCTCGTCGAGGCAGAAACGATATTCTCGCGCTATAAAGTCGTATTGAACGCTTTTGATTTCATGCAGGCTGATATTGCAACTTTGGTCGAAACCCTCCAGAGCAATAACCCAGAAAATCCACTGCCCGTCCGCCAGCAAGTTGTGGAAAAGCTGGCGCGAATCACCAGCTTCAAAACCAAGCTAGAAAATATTGATACTTATTTTAATGCTGAAATTACTGACCTTTATGATGAACTGCAGCGTGGAACAGAAATGGATACCGCGACAATGTTACGGCGGCTTCAAGATATCCTTTCCTTGTTGCCACAGCGCGGTATCCGTCTCAAGCTTCAGCTTGAAGATATCGCCAATGAGCAACGTCGATGGTCCGGAAAAGGTAACTAGGATGCCGGTGTTCACGACTAAAGATGCTCACCAGCATATCTCCAATTCGGGGTGTTCAGTCACAATCGATGGTCGGAACGGATCCTGTTCAAGAAATGTAGGTCGCCAGCCGTAGTGAAACTGTTCCTGATCAAGCCAGATCTCAAGCGCTTTAGCAGCCTCGGTATCTGACAGGTCGAACGGCAGTTCTTGCACGATGCGGTAGTGGCGATGGCCCTGAAAGGCCCGTTCATCAATCGCAGCGGCAACGCTTGCCGGTTGGAACAATCGGTCGGCGTATTTGGTGCGCACATTGGTCGCCATCAGGTAGTTGCCTTCGGAGCGCTTCATTGAAAGGCACTCCCCAGATAGATATCGGTGATTTTCAGGCGACCATGGCCGAGTTCGGCGGAAATCTGCCGCCGCGCCGCGCGATCGACCTCGCGTTCCGCGGCCGACATCTCCGCCCAGCCCTTGCCGCCCGACAGGGTGCACGGGCGACCGGTCAGGACTTCATAGCGGTTTTGGGCATAGGCATGCCGGAATCCATGAGTATTGCGCAGCCCGACCTTAAGCGTCTGGTATTCGAACCGCTTCAGCTGCTCGACATAGGTCATCTGCGCCGGAATCAGGGAACCGCGGCCGCCGACGAGGCTGCAGACATGCTGCAGGGCGTGGCGCTGCTCCAGAGTCGTGATGGGTATGGTTCGTGCCCTGCCCCCTTTGGTCCAGCTGGCCTGCAGCGCAATCTGGTCGGCGCGAATGGCGGCATACGGCTGGAATTTCATCGCCTCCTCCCGGCGCAGGCCGAACGCGACCTGCAGGAGAATGGAGGCCTTTACGTAAGGACATTCCAACGATTCAAACTTGCCCTGATCGAGGGGTTGGGCGCGGTTGCGCGTGATTTCGCCGCGCTCGCCAACGCCATAGGCAGTGTTGTCGCGCTGAATGACGTTTGGCTTGTTGGTCTTTTCAGCCCACCAGCGCAGCCAGGTCAGGCGGTTGCGGATGCTGGCCTCGGTCTTGTCGTCGTTGAGCCATTTTTCGACCAGCGCGTCAACGTGCTTGGGTTTGAGGGAACTTGCTCCCGGCAGTTTATAGCCGAGATCGTTGAGTTCGTCGGCCATCGCGGACAGGCCGCGCCGGCGGTTAGCTTGGGTGCCATAAGAGCCATCCCGGTTGCGTTGGCACAGCCGCACCAGGTCCATGGTTAAATCGTCCATCTTGCTCGCTTCCTTTGTTAGGGGCGGTGAGTGTTGATGGCCGATGCCTGTCCGTAGATCAGGTCACCCCGCGAAGGTCATTCGCGGCAAAGCCGGAATGCGTAGTCTTGTCCTTTCGTCGGTAAAAAGCCTCCCGAGCCAGCCGGGTGGCTGGCCGATGTGGTTTGCCCTGTTGGGCGCCGGTCTCGCGATAGCGAAAACCGGAAGGGTGCCGCTGCGGCGGCGCGCGGATAGAATAAGCACGCATGGTGCGCTCCTTTGAATGGGAAAACGGCGAGGAAGATGGCTCAGGTCGTCTGTTTGACCTGCGGCATTGTTGACGATCCCGTTTGCAAATGGCCAGCCGCTGGGTTCGAAAATGATTTTCGAGATTCCCAGCGAAGCGAAGCGTCATTTGTTGGTCACGTGGTGACGTTTGCGACAAACCGTTGGCTGCTGTGGATTTTGATGGGGTCCGTCACTCCCCGACACGTCGGCGAGTGACGGACCGCCTGCCCCCCGCATGGTCGGACATGAGATGTCCGACCGGTATCGCCAACGCAGGGCCAAGCCTTGTGCCGGCGCGCACCCCGAAACATCCATCGGCAGGATTGGGCGACCCTAGCCCGCCTGCCGCCTTGCGCAAGTCGTGTGCCGCCGCAAGCGGTCTCCCGAGCACAGACTGGCCCAACGCGGACGACGGCGGGCAGGTTGACGCCATCTGCCGATCAGGGACATCTCCGGTGTGACGCACCGGCACGCGACGCCCTGGTTTTTGGCGAGAATGCGGAGGGCCGGCATTCCGGGAGGCCTGTGGCCTGTCCACGTAAACGTGTCCGTTCAAGCGTGAATGAGCGGTTTGGCGGAGTACCCCCGGTGGGCCGTCCCGCCTGCGACCGGATCGATCGGGTATGCCCCTGCCCGGCCATTGCGCAAGGCATCCAACCGTTTCCCCAAGGGAGCCTCGGCCGGACCCTCCGTTGCGCATCAGCCTATGGGCCGAAGGCTTCCAGTCACCCGACCGGTCGCGAAAGGCGTGACCGGAGAAACCAAAGGGAGTATTCCTCATGACCAAATCCACCAACACTCGACCGACGCATCACGTCTATGTGGTCGAAGGCGAAGGCGACAAGGCCTTCTGGACCAAAATCGGCGCTGCCTGGTTTCACGGCGACGGTGACGGTCTCAACGTCACGCTGACCGCTACCCCGCTCGACGGCAAGATGGTCATCCGCACCGTCAAGGCGGAATCGGCAGACACCCGCAAGGGAGCCCGCCGATAAGCGCCGTCCCTTACCGGGTCGAAAATGGCCACCTCTGTTTTGCAGAGGTGGCCGTCGTTCCCGAGAACACCGTCATCCACGGCGACTGCATTCCGACGCTGGCCGCCCTGCCGGACAACTGCATCGACTTCGTGCTGACCGACCCGCCCTATGTGTGCGGCTATCGCGACCGGCAAGGCCGGACGGTTGCCAACGACCGGCAGACCGATTGGCTGGAACCGGCTTTCCGCGAAATCTACCGCGTCATGAAGCCCGACACGCTGTGCATCTGCTTTTACGGCTGGACCGCCGTAGAATCCTTCGTAGCCGCTTGGGAGGCAGCGGGGTTCCGCCGCGTCGGCCACATGGTGTTCTGCAAGACCTATGCGTCGCGCAGCGGACTGTTCCGGACCATGCACGGGAACGCCTATGTCCTGGCGAAGGGACGCCCGAAGCTGCCTGAGACGCCGCTGTCCGACCTGTCGGACTGGGTCTACACCGGCATCAAAATTCATCCGACGCAGAAATTAGCGCCAATCCTAGAGCCGTTGCCGCACCTATGCGGCTGTGGACGGACTGGTCCTTGACCCCTTCTGCGGCTCCGGCTCCACGCTGGTTGCCGCAAAAACCTGCGGACGCCGCTACCTTGGTATCGAGCTGGAGTGCAGCTATGCCGAACCCCCGACGTGAAACGCGAGCATAGGGTTCCTCCCCATGCGCGTTTCCGCCCGCATCTCCGGAAGATTATAGGCCAGACGCATTTACGAATATACTGTTGATTTAACGTAAGTTCTTCTCGTCTAATTTGCTGTACTAGTTCTCGTGCCAATTTCACGCGAAATGTCGAGGGTTACGCTGATCATTCGTTGCAGGTACAATGTTTTGTTATGGAAAAGCCGTTTGCCGACTGAACCTCCTCAGATAAGGATATAACCAAGCACTCTTGAACAGAATTAATTTAGTCACTTTTACATCAGCAAGCCGATAAACTCGCGGTGCGCCATCACATGATCGGCGTCGCTGGAAACATAAACGGTGGGAACTTTGGACCGAAAACTCTGGGAGCCTTTGCTGAGGTTCGAAAGCCGGGATTATCTGACCCGGTACTATCATAAACGCCATGACCGTCAGTTGAATGCGCAAAGAGCCCATGAGATAGGCGCTTGTTTCACGCAAGGTCGTGAATATTTCGCTTCCGCGTCGTCAGCCTCTGACACGGTACAGCCTCTGCTCCTCTATTACGGCATTGCATCTCTGGGCAGAGGATTTACGCTTCTAAGAAACAGCGCTAAACGTGAAGAAAGCCTCACACCCGGTCACGGATTAACAACGGTAGAATGGCCAAAAACGCTCCAACCCGGTATTTCAGAAGTTCTTAAACTCAAGGTCCAAAGTGCAAAGGGTGGCTTTCAAGAATTTGTTGAAGCTGCCGGTAATGGACAATCATATGCGTGGTTTGACGAAAAAGGCCAACTTGGTCACTTTCGCAATGATTTTGGTGAGGTAAGTTTACTTTCAGACGGCTCCCAATTATCTCTAGGCGACCTTCTATCGCGTGAAGCCGATTTAATCTCGGAATATGAGACTATAGATATGGGTTGGGGAAACATTGATCTTGGTTGCGTCGTCGCTTTGGATGACAGAATAAGATTACATTTCGCTCCGATACAGGGCACTGATCTACGAAGTGCCATGGAAGGCTATAATTTCTCGACTTACGCTCAGTTTTCACAAGGAAGCCATCCCCGCTATCCCATACTCCAAACGCTATGCGTTGATCTCCCGTCTGCCGGGGAGGAGAGAAAGAAGCTGGCTCCCATGGTAGCAGGACAAGAAAATCACGTTGGCTGGCTGGTGCGCCCACTACCAAACGGCGACAACATCATAGATATTCACCGAATGTACCTTGAAGCATACATCCTCGGTATGTTGAGCCGATATTTCCTTCGAAATGGATGGGTCTTCTGCGAAGTGAAAAAGGGGATATAGCCCGCTCGGTGATCTTAGCTGCGGTTGCTCGCATTGAAAGCAAATTTCCAAAACTTTTCCGCGAACAGTTGATTTAAGAATCCACTGAAGGCCCGCCTGTGTTGCGATATAATTTCGTGGGTCGGTTTAACTTTGAAAGCTCTAATGGCAAGGCGAAAGAAACGTATAAGGCAACACGTGATAGCCGACATGAGCTACCATTTCTTCGCCTATTTGGTTGTTTCCTGCTCTTTTACAGTCGAGGCTACTAATAGCGATTACGGGTATGACTTAAGCATATACACTTTTGATGAAGGAGGAGAATATGAGAATGGAAATATATTTGTTCAGCTGAAATCAACTGAAGGCATAAAAATTGATCGAAAACGCAATAAAATAAAATTCCGAATTGAAAAAAAAGATGTATCCACTTGGGAAAATGAACCATTCCCAGTATATTTGGTTTTGTTTGATGTGCGGGAAACCATTGCGTATGCAATTCACTTTCAACAATATCTGAAATCTGAGGACATCACTTCGGAAAATATGAGATTTAATTCAATTAACGTCTTTTTTCCTGAAACGCCAATTGACTCTGCCACAATAAATACGTGGCGTACCGACAAGAATACCGTCTTGGAGCAGATCAACGCGGTGATCAATGTCTAAACCAATAACAACACCGCAGGTAGAGCGAATCTTGGAGCAATTTGGGTTTGTCGCCAGATCATATGAGGGTCACCATATGATCTACAAACATCCAGAGGTAGGTATGATAGTGACTTTGCCTCGCCATCGGAAGGAGCTACCGGCGATTATTGTGAAAAACGTAATCCGACAGCTTGTGAACTCTGGCATCGCAACTGAATCTGAGGTCCGGAATCGTTTCCGACCCTACATCTAATGACATCATTCTGGTGACTAGGAGGTCCGCGGCTTTTCTCCGTAACCGTACAATCTGCCTCAAAAAGAAGCTGCCCTTAAGGCGCCTTTTCTTTCAAAGAAAGCTCTGCCCGCGCCTCATAATCCAAGTGAAATAGCCCCGCGATGCCAATCGACAGCCGCGCTGGCTTACTCGCCGTGATAAAGATGAAGGTCACCGGAATAAGAAAAAGGAGGGACACGAGAACCCCCACTTTCAACTTAGACAGGCGACCTATTAGGAACTTGTGTTCCATACAGATCTCCATGCGGACAATCGCCGCGTCGGATGTTTAAATCCGGCCCAAAGTTAAAAGTGCGATCTCGTTTTCTTGCCGACTGCTCTTGGGTAAGGGCATCGCTGGTTGCCTCAATTGGAAACACAGCCGGCTGACGGTTACGATAGTTCGCTATCGGCCACCAAAAACGTTTCTACACGTATATTCTCTCGAAACCCAGCGGCTCCGAAACAGCCCCTTCCGCACAGCGGATGGAGGACAACACATCAAAATTCGATGTGTAAGAAATATATGGGTGAATGGCTTGGCTTTCGTCAAGATGGTATCCAAAAGAAAAAGGCCCTTTGCGTGGCCCTTCTGATTTCGACATCCTTCCGCGTAGGAATGGTTGGAACGGTTTCACACACGCAAAATCGTGCTTTCGCTCACCCCAAATGCCTGTGCCACGTCGACCACCCGCTCTCCGTTCTGACGCCGCTGCTTAACATCCTGCCTCTGAACCGGCGTAAGCTTAGGCTTCCGCCCAAACTTTACCCCGCGCTTCATGGCACGTTCCCGTCCCTGCGCGGTGTTCTCCAGAATCCGCCGCCGCTGCCACCGCGCCGCCCAACCGACCAGAAAGACAATCAGGTCGGACATCTCCGATGTGGTGTCGATGAACGGCTCATCAAGAAGGCGAAGCCCCGCCCCGGCTGCTTTCACGTCCTTGAGAATATTGAGAAGATCGAGCGGATCGCGCGCCATGCGGTCTGTCACTGTGGCGAGAACGAGATCACCCGCCCGCAGGGAACGCAGCAAATTTTCCAGTTGCGGCCTTTCATGGATGTTTTTCCCACTGCGCTTCTCTTGGAACATCAGCGTGCAACCCGCCGCTGCAAGCTTGTCGAGTTGGTAGGCCAGGTCTTGGCCTTTGGTGCTGACGCGGGCGTAGCCGATGACGCGCGGTGAAGATTCAGAAGAAGACATGGTTCGCTCAGGTTGTTGTTCGCGACAAAAAACTTGAGATTCCCCATGAAAATGCAAGCGCGTTTAAGTCGGCATCGGCAAAACCGCAAAACGTCGGAAATCACGATTTTTGCAAGTGGCCCAATGAGCGAATTTAGCATCAATTTTCGGAACCAGCCCATGGGTTTTGCCACGTAAGGCGGCATTTCGGCCCGCCTTTGAACGATACCCGTAAAAATTGATAGAAAATCAAAACTCGTGATTTTTGATATCCACGGTTTCAGTCTGCGATGGCCGAAGATCCCAAATTGCGCCTCGTTGACGCAGCCTTACCAGTGCCATCCTACAACTCATTTTGAAGGTCCGACCATGCCATTCAAGAGTCCCTTTGCCATCTTGCCTTTCGTCGGCCTGCTTCTAGGCCTCATGGTGGCCGTCATAATCCGGCCCACCTACACCGAAGCCGCAGCAACGCTCGAACAGACCCTGCCCAACCCCTTCAGCTCCGCATACATCGGTGAAAGCGATCCCAATGCCCGGATTCCACTGCGAACCCTGCTGAGTTGGGATCACGTCGATAAGCCGTTCCGCGCCTCGGTGGAAAATACGTTCGTTTTCTACATCACCCTTGGTTTCATGGGCGCAGGCGCTTTGCTTTTCGCCCTACCCCGCCGCCTTGCTTGATTCCTCATCACCATGTTCCAAGGGAGCCGTTATGGCCGACACCTTTAAATTCTCAACCTTCCTGTGGGTAGCCGCAGGCTTGCTGATCCCGCTCTGGCCCATTAGCCTGCCGGTATGCTGGTTCATGGCCTACCGCTCCTACAAAGCCGGGCAGCCTGGAACCGGCAGCCTCGCCGAGCTTCACTCGGCCGCTGAACTGAACAAAAGCGGCGTTCTGTCAGACGAGGAATTCCAGAAGATTAAAAGCAAAACCCTGGGTGTGACGCCATGAAGCAATTTGCGAGCGCAGTTGGAATGACTTCAGTTTTCCTGACAATTATCATGTTGGGCGGATGCAGCGATGGCACAGCCCAGGAAGTGACATATCCCCTGCAAGGCGTATGGACGATGGTGGCCGGAAATGCCGCGCCGTCCGACGCCGACATCAGTAAATCCTGTTTCCGCGAGCCCGTCGTCACACTCAACAGTGGCGTCAGCTTGCTGAAGAAAGTCACCAACGAAAAGGCCTTCTATGAAGGTGGCCCGCTCTTTGCCGTTGCCAGCCGATTTGAATGCACGATCGAAGGCGATATCGAACATTGCCGCGAGATGGAAAAGGATAGTGGCGGCAACGCGACGGAAATCAGTCAATCCGATGCTCGCTTTTATCTCGAGGGGCCAGACAAATACCGCTATTGCATCCTGACAGAGGCAGGTGGGGAAAGTAATTGTTCAGACTACTACCGTTGCCCCACCACCATGGTCGAACGCGTAATCAATTTTAAGGAAGAACTTTTCCGCGAGTGAACATCGACTGCGGCGCACTCGTTCCCGGATAATACGCGCCCGTGCAGACGGTCAGGGACGCCCTCTTGGCTTCATCCTGACAGGTGGTGAAGCTTCGGATTACAATGCTGTTCCCGATCTGCTGGCATTGCCGGTTGGCAAGCCGAGACTGTTTCTTGCAGACAAGGGCTATGACAGCGACGCTCTGCGCGAAGAGTTGCTGATCCACGGGATCAGGCCCGTCATCCCGCCGAGGGCCAACCGCAAAGACCCGCCCGCCTGTGACTTCAGAGCCTACAGGGACCGAAACCGCATTGAGCGGCTGTTCAACAGGCTCAAGCAATTTCGTCGTGTCGCCACCCGATACGATAAAACCCGAAAATCCTTCGCCGCCTTTCTCGTGTTGGCCGCCGCAAAAATATGGTTGCCACACTTGCTCCTGGTTCATGAGTTGTGCACCTGAATTGAAACGCCCACACGCTGCAAAAACAGGAGATAAATCTTGTATGACTTCAATTATTTAGAGCGCCAAGCAAAAGACCTGATCGCAAGTGGGAAGGCAGCGGACGCGATCAAGATTTATCTTCTCATGGCAGATGGCGACCAGTCGTTGGATGCCGGATATCTCGGGGAGCGTTTGGGAGAGTGTTATGAGAAGATCGGCGACCTGCATGCCGCAAAATATTGGTATGGAAGAGCGGTGGAGGAAAATCCCGACGTCAGGCTGACTTCTGTGGCAGCGCGTCAAAGTCTTCACGAAGTCAGCATCGAAGCCTTTTTGGGCGACGCAGAAAGTAGTTCTCAACCCGCAACTGAAGCTACTTTGTCAACAGGGCCTAGCACTACTTTGGCAGAATAGATTCTGCGGTTCGAATTTGCCCTTTGCAGTGGGGACATCGGATTGTCGTCATGGGTCTGGCGAGTGCGCTGATGACGGCTCGACGGATAGCAGGCAAGGTGGGGTCAGGCGGCCCCTTGCGTCCTTGTCGCTTTCTTTTTTTCCCGCTTTGCAGTCTGCAATCTCTGGTGCTGGAGGAAAGCATAGGCGATGATCGTCATCAGAGCGTGCCGATGTAGCCCTTGCCATGATCGGCCTTCGAAGTGGTCGAGGCCGAGTTCCTCTTTCATCTGCTGATGCGCTTGCTCGCAAACCCATCTCGCCTTGATGGCGGCCGCCAGCACTTTCAACGTCGCATCGGCCGGCAAGTTGGACAGGTAGTATTTGCGCTCGTCGTTTGATCGCCATTCGCCAACCAACCAGGCTTCCTCGCCCGGCATGTGTTGCTGTCCCTTGTCAAGAATGCGTTGCGGCGTGCCGTCGGCGATCCGGACGCGCAATGCTGCAAAGCGTGCCGTCAGGCGGCCCTTTGTGCCACGGCGCCAACTAACCTTCTTCCAGCTTGCATGCGTCAGGATCGTCTCGGCTGCAACCGACAGGGTGTCGGGGATCGGATGCTTGCGCGGGCGACCATGTCCGGAGACGGGAAAGATCAATTCGACATCATGGGGATAGACCTTCTGATGCTTGGGTATGCCGACCGCCCAGGTGAGGCCACGTCCACTCAGCCCCTGGCGGAAGGCCGCCGACAGGCCGTAGCCTGCGTCAGCCAGCACTGTGCCAAACCGGATGCCAGCCGCGATCAACCGATCGATCTCGTTAAGAGCGATCTCCGGCTTGGTGCGAGATGTCCGCATGGTATCGGGAACCCCGGCCTTGGCCATCCGTTGCGTGTCGCTGGTCCAGCTTTCGGGCAAAAACAGACGCAAGCCAACCGGAACAGGAACCTCGTTTCGGGCAGGCGTCACCGACACCAGCGTCTGGCAATTTGCCCTCTTGCCCAGCATCGAAGCGTATTGCGGCGCGACACCCACCGAGTGATCACCCTTCTTCGGCAGGCCGGTGTCATCGATCACCAGAAACGCATCGGATGCGCCAACGATCCTCTCCGCCTGTCGCGTAAGCTCGGTATCGAGAGGAACAGCATCCCAAAGGCCGTCGGAAATGAAATGGTGCAGGCGGTCGTACTGGCCTGGAGCAAACCGTTCCGCCATCGGCTCGATACTCTTGCGGTCACCGGGACCAATGAGCCCGGAGACGTAAAGCGGGCACATCTGCCGTCGCTTCTTGTGTCCGAGCTTGTCCAGAAATGGCTGCAAAAATGCTGAAAGCTCCGTATCCCAATCTGCCATATCGCGCCCCCCGACGAAGAGAGCACAAATCATCTCAAACCAGCATTGCCCCAATCTGCCAAAGTAGTGCTAGCCAGAATGCAACGATATCGGAACTACGCGCTGCGTTTGAACTCGTGATCAGACTTGTAA
>Ga0307513_10008096_pt1 | contig 13492 bp, 13 predicted proteins | sample 15_EM_MG_FD_202174 | JGI IMG/M metagenome (GOLD analysis project Ga0307513, IMG submission 202174) | Populus trichocarpa ectomycorrhiza microbial communities from riparian zone in the Pacific Northwest, United States - 15_EM | ecosystem: Host-associated > Plants > Roots > Unclassified | place...
CCGCGCACAGTGAATATATTTCCGCGCAGCACATAAGTTTCCGCGCACAGTGAATATATTTCCGCGCAGCACATAAATTTCCGCGCGCAATGAATAAGTTTCCGCGCACAGTGAACAAGTTTCCGCGGCTAGACTTAATATTTCCGCACAAGCTAAAATGTTTGCGCACTCGTATAAATGTTTTGGGGCATAAATAATATATGTATGAGGGGATTACAACTTTTCCGCGCACTGTACAACTTTTCCGCGCACTGTACAAATATTTCCGCGCATAATATATATTTCCGGGAATATTTCCTAGAACGGACAGCCATACCCAGGTACCATCCACCAAAGGGATATGCACTTCGTCCAAACCATAGCCGTGAAATGCATCGAATGCAGTGAGCAGGGGTTTCCCGAAAAGCAATGCCCAGGCTCCACCACTGTCGAAGACCTCGAAGGAACCGCCTCGCCGCAACCCTTTCACCTCAACCTCGCCTGTCCACACCCCCAGTGATGGTACAAGACGCCCATCCGCCATCCTGAGGATCTTCAAAGACTTCGTCAACCCTGTCAGCCGCCCTTTCACCGTCTCGAACACCCCAGCATCAATTGCATTCAGCATCGCTCCATCATCAAACACACTCCGTATCCGCACCACCTCTCCTCTGGGACCCATTAGCCAGACCGTATGCACAAACGGAACACTTTTTGCGGACCCCTCTCCATAACCGACGCAGTACAGGTCAAAAATGGCTTTTTCGCTGTCTGGTACGTACAGGTTTGTGCTTGCATCTACCCTATCGCCCTTGCTAACCTCTGTTCGTCCTGCGTTGGTTATGTTCATGTCCCCAAGCTCTGCCATCTGCAGCTTAGGGACTGCCACCCCCACCTTGCACTCTTCATGGGTCGCCAACGGAGCCGCCACTGCGACCTCTATGCTGACGACCCTTCGGCGTTTCCCTAAACCATAGCCAAGTAATCAGCGATGACGCGAGCATCATACTCGGCCTGGTCGAGATAGGTGCCATTCTCCGTCACTAAATTCACCGCCGCAGTCACCCCCGTACCTCCTGCATGCCTCGAAATCGTTGCCGCAATGGATCTCCACTTTTGCTCGATCATCGGAACATGGTCCGGGCTTGGGCAACCAGTGCCCAGATTGCCAGTATACCCGCACTTCCAACATTCGCCACTTGCGACGGGCAAAGTTCCAGGACTAAGTGGGTATGGGCGCATTTCGTTGACTGGGCGGTCTCCGTTCTGTGCCAACCACTGTGCGACCTGGGCCTCGTATGCAATTTTACCAGCTGGAGTTTTGGGGTGGATCGGAAGTGCCAGGCGAACGACATCCACCAAGCGTTCAGCATCAGGGCGGTATTGAGGAGTTGCGGCTGCAGAGGGGGGTCCGGGTGCTACAAGAGTCTGGGCAGCGGGCCTGATGGTGAAGCGCGGCGCAGGTATCGGTTGTGCAAGTGATACGGCACCCAGAGCGTCACGTATATACCTGGTGGGTGATTTCTGAAGCTGTTCGAGACGTGTGATGGTGGTTTGGATCTCGCGCTGTTCGTCCTCGATTTCTAACTTCTCCTCAAGCTCGGTTATTGACACCTTGCGGATCGCATTGCAGAATGTCGGCCAGGTGCGATGCTGGGTACCCACAAGGAGCTTTAAAGCCCTAGGCATGGACTTGCGCACGGTCGGAATTAAGAGGCCGCTGTTGTCCTTCAAGGCCTTGGAGATCCGTTCGAGCTTATCAGCCCACACAACATGGGAGAACTCCTCCACACCATCCACTTTCACCCTCTTCCCCAAACTCCCTTCCTTCAGCACCGTCGTCTCTAGTAGTGCATGCTGCTCCTCCATCGTCCTCTCCGTTATCAACTTCTCGGGCCACTTCTTCTCAAACGCAGCTCGGAGGTGCGCCCATGTATCCCTCTCCTCGAGCGCTAAACCATTCCACCAGATTTTTGCAGCACGACCCGACTTCAACCATAACTCGAAGGTGCGAACCTTATCCGCCTCAGTGAGGTTCGCTTTTGCGAGGAAACTCCGCTCGACTCCATTTATGAAGTCCTGTGGGTTCTCTCCATCAACCTCGCCGTCGCCCCAGAAGACATGAAGGCCATTGGAGTCAGACATGGGTTCAGGGTCAGGTACAAGCATAGGGACTTCTTGCGTAGGGGGGACCGTGACACGGGTGTGCACAGTGCTCGATGCTGAGAGTGGTGTTGGTGGTGCAGGAGGTAATGAGTTCCGAGGGGTGAAACGAGTACCAAAGCCTGTTGCAATGGTGGTAGGTAGAAACTTCCCACTGGAATCACGAAGCGGTAGCTTCTTTTTAGGTGCCAGGTTTGTGGACAGAAAATTAAAGTTCAAGCCTCAAAAACGGAGGCAAATTTTTTTTGAATGCACGGTTGGCTGAACAGAAGGGCGGAAAATCGGTGTACTGTAGGCGGTAGACTGTAACGGAAGACTGAAAACTCGAAAGAGGTGGAATACCTCTGTTGTCACCAGATGGAGACGGCAAACTTGCAGTGGAAGTCAGGAACAAGGGAGGTTGTCTATTGGTAGCGCGATCAGACTGTACAGTACCTACAACTATATGTGGGTGTTCCGCGCTAATCTAGTGATCCGGGCTCAGCAGCGTGTAACCACTGATCCAACGATAGCCTTGCGATGGGCGTTTAATTGACAAGGGCGGCACGAGCGAGTGTAATAGGCGACCATGTCGTACATGTCGTACAGAAACAAGTCCTTCATTGGATTTTCGTGGCATGAGGGGATTAATTAACTTAGCTTGTTGGTAGTCAATAGAAATAAGGACGGGCGCAGTTGCCACCATGTATTTGAGATGATCTATGGCTTCCATGGCTTCAGCTGTGAACTCAAAATCGTGGTCAGAATGTTTCATGAGTAAAGTGAGAGGCTTAGCAATTAGTGCTTGGAAGTCCGGTCCGGTCCGGTTTTTCATCTATATTTGAGAAGACCGAGACCGAGACCGGTCTCGAGAGGTTGACGGACTGCAAAAAACCGGACTAAACCGACGTGAACCGGTTCAGAGCGGTTTTAGTCGGTTTTTTATGGTTGACAGACCGGTCTTGACCGGTTCCAGTCTCAACCGGTCACCAACTGGTCTGGACCGGTTTTTGTTGGTATAGAATGTAGAAGTAATAGTATATTTCTATTATGGTATGTACATTGTCATCCATATTCTACACCAAGGCCTGTCATATGCATGAATGATAGCTGTCGTTTGTTCATACACCGAGCCCTGTCTGAGTCATATGCACGAACGACAGCCGTTGGACACATGAGCGACAGCTATCATATCCACGAACGACAGCCGTTGTATGCAAAACCGATGGCCACTGTTCATTTGTTTGCAGTCCCTCGGCTACAAGGATAGCTGGGTGGGATATGTTTAGGCCAAGGGGCAGGAAATGAAGTTGACGTGGGTGGTTCGGGGGTGGTGACATTGGGCAGTGGTTGTGGTTGTGCTGCTCGACGTGGTGGCAGTGGCGAAGGTGATGACATGGTGGCGGGTTTGAGTGGTGGTTCATGCAGGCCTATCTGGCAATCTGATATATCAGAGGTATCTAATTAGATAAAAAGCCTGATACATCAATCAATCTAATTAGATACACATTCTGATATATCACATTAGATACACATACCACCTTGTTTCTCCAGCACGGCTTGTCCTCGGCATGACAGAGCTATGGCTTTTGGCGTTGCACATGGGAAATTGTCCTTTCCCAAAATGGCACATTTCCACCTTTCCGCATTTGGGCTGCCCGCTTTCCCTTCCGCCACCACCGGTCCACCACCGGCCCATCGATCCACCGGACAGTGCTTCTGGCCCAGGTAGAACGCAACCACGAGCGCCTTCATCACCACCTCGCCCCTCCCCTCGTTCAGGGATGTGGGCACCACGTCATCGCCTACCCCCTGTCGAGGACTGCCAGTGGCTCGCCATGTTGTCGGACCAGCGGCAGCAAGCAGGGCATGCGCATGGGGGGTGGTGTGCGATTCACAAGGCAGGGTGGTCCCTACATACACCGCCTTGTTTATACCAACATTCTGGCTCGGGCTTGGCCTGGACTCGGATGCCCCGGGTTTGGATCGCGCACGCTCACTTCGTTGCAAACCCCTCTCGCGACTTCCCTCTCGTCTTGACAGATGCACCAGGACTCGAAAACAAGTCATAAAATTTATTTATTTGGTGCGTTATACTACACCCAATCTTGCTTTTTACATCCCCACACCCATGTTTGTTCCCAGCAGTCACCTGGCCTCTTCCCTTCGTCTTCTGACCGGGTTTGTGGGTTAACCGATTTTGGGCAGGCATGTGGATTAGGGGCAGGTGGGAAATGCGAGGGGAGACCACCTGGCCTCTTCTCTCTGACCTCCGACTGCATATAGGCCAAACGATCTCGGGCTGGCATGTGGGTTAGGGGCAGGTAGGAAATGCGACTCTGCGAGGGGAGATCCGCAGTGTGTAAACCCGCCAGGTATGAGGAAGTACAACCCCCTTTTCACCATCACTGCCACCCACTCACAACGATATTGCTTTAGCAGTGAATATGATCACTTACGTACCCTAGCCCACACTGTGACATTGGCGTCTGGCCAATACCCGCATGAACGTACTGAATGACCGATGCCCCTACACTCACTAACTGCATCGACACCTGGCCCACAACGGCGGACACCACGACTCCGCCGCTGCCACTGTCAATAGTAGTAATGCCGAGACTCGCTGGTTGGAATGAAAGAGAGGCTAGCTAGTAGCGGACGATGATCCCCGTCACCAACTATGTACATAAACACCGTGCCTTGTACTGTATACCTTTGTAGAGTAACTTCCTTAATTTATTTTTGCTACTATCATGATAACTCGGAATTAGAGACTCAGTCCAAGTAACTAAAATATTCCGTGATGGGCAAAGGCTTAGTCTACTATTGTTCTACTAAGTACGAAGTAACAGTAATTCAATGAAATGAAATAAAAGCAAGTGAAGGGGTGGTATCATTGCTAGGAACAAATAATTGCATATTACGGCCATATATATTGGACAGAATTTCCGGGGTTCAGTTCTACTTGAAGTCACTGACATGACTTTAATATAATTGAGCAGCACTGGTGTAGCACTCATGTGATCACCGACATTTATTACATATATATACCTTAAGGCAAGATCTACTACAAGTAATGAAGCTAATGGACATAATTTACCGTCGAGTTCAAGGTAGACGCAAAAACCGTTTGTGACTGTTTGTGATCTGTTTGTGATCATTTCCAAATTTGTGCTCAAGTTGCCGCCATTGCCTTCAGAAATAAACAACAACAGACCGCATGTCCAACACCGAAATTTCACCACCCTCTTCTCTCGCAACCTCTTTATACCCCAATGGGCGCACCAGGACGTGCCAAAAGGTGTGTATGCTCTCTATTACCCTTCTATACTAGCTCTACTACCTTTACCCTTTTTTTAGGCCCTCCAGCAGCTGCTTTGGCTTCCCCCTCCAACGATAGGATGCAGGCCTTCTTTTCATATCATTTTACGGTTCTAGGTGGGTATGAGGGCTCGGGGCCATGTATGATAATGCGAGGGGAGACCCATGGTGTGGGAGGCCCGCCAGGTATGTGAGAAGACGAACTACCATTCGTCTTCCCTCACCGTCAGTCCTTGACCACCAGCTAATGATGATGCCAACCCATTAGGACACAATTCTGCACCCTTTGCACCCCCACTACGCACTTCCAAATATGCACAAGCAGCGCAGCTGCTCCAACCATACCCATCCACCATGGACATTGTCCACCCCCACCTGCAATCACCTGGCTCAGGCCACGCCCACCCCTGCTCACTCTGCCATTGATCGTTGCTACACACCTCTCCTATCACATGCACACCAGCATGGACACTCCAGCCGTGGGAGTTCATAAGGACGCGGGGGTGCAAACGAACCCCAAGGGCTCGTTTGCTCGTAATGAGGTCCCTGGATAGTGCAAACGAACCACAGGAGTTTCTTCAGACATACGGAAGGGCCCAGGTGCGGATGAAGCGCCCACGGACGCATATGGCCGCAGGCATGTGGACGTGGACATGAATGTGAGCAAGCCACAGGGGACACGAACGAGTGAACGCCGAAGACACACACGAACTCGAAGCGATGGTGGGGCATAAGAATGAATGCAGAAGTGAAAGGGAGCGTACGAATGAGCAGCAGGCATACAAATGAGCAGCGGGTGTACGAATGAGCAGCAGAGCATATGAATGAGCAGCGGAGCATATGAATGAGTGGCAGAGCGTACGAATGAGCAGCAGAGCATACGAATGAGTGGCAGAGCGTATGAATGAGTGGCAGAGCATATGAATGAGTGGCAGAGTGTGTTGTCTAGCACATTAGGCACCCCCAGTAGACTGTCATTGTCCTAGTGAAATAAATGTTTTTTTCTTTTTCGATTTGCTTTCCCTATTTGCCCAATTGGGACATGAGGTGGGTTTGATTGCCCAATCGGGAATTGAGGCGCACCATGCAAGGCCTTTGGGCTGAGTTTAAAATGAACAAAGGCAAATACGGTGCCGAGGGGTGGAGGAAGCCAGAATGTATGTAATGTGATATATCAGAAGCATGGCTGTGCATGAGTGGTCTAGGCCTTATGGGTGTGGTCTAGCCTTTGCTATTGTCCATTGGGGGTAGCGCCAATTGTACAGTTCTTGAATTACCCTTATTTTGTGTTGAGTTAATGTGGAGGATTTATGGGGAATTTACTCGAAACATAATTCAAGCCTGACAGCGTGGTGAAAGGAGATTTGACCACAATTGGGATCGTTGTCGCATCTCCTCACGTACCTCATGGGTCTCCCACAACATGGGTCTCCCCTCGCATCTCCATAACCCCCTGCACCTGCCAATAATCCTTCAACAACATTAAATGGCAGCCTACATCCTTCATTGGAGGGGAGAGGCTGTGTTGCTGGCACTGAAGGCGAGTGCAGGGGGACCTAAACAGTAAAAGTAACATTAGAAAACATAAATTAGACACAAATTACAAACCTCTCATTCACATCTTGTCGTTGTCTGCCAAAATGAGAGGGAGGTTGCAGGAGGAAAGGAGAATTGAGGGCAAGATCAACATTTGGCATGGTTGATCTCAATTCGAACTCCGCTCTCGATGATAATTTTGCAATCATTGGTTTAAATAAATTAATCTAAGGTGGAAATGTTACAAAAATATTTCAATGTGTACAGTACATACCCAGCTTGCTTTCAGGCCAGAAAGGCTGGTTGAGACCAGTTAGACCGGTCTTTTGTTGGTCTTGAAATTTCAAAAATCGTGAGAGACCGAAGACCGGACCGCGGTTGCGGTCTTTGATGGTCCTGGGAATTTCTGGTCTTGGGCAGTCTGGGTCCAGTTCAGTCTCAGTTTTTTTGCAGTCTTGAGACTGGACTTCCAAGCACTATTAGCAATGAGGGTGAATCCTTTTATCCATTTCCTTCCACACCCAACAGTTCCTGAACTTCCGATGCATTGGTGCATGGTGGCATTTCTCCACCTTCGAAACTAGGCCTTGTTAGAGATGCCAGCCTTGAAGGGAGATGACAGAACCAATGATGGTAAGTGTGGGTGATGCGAGGGTTGTCTTGAGTCCAGTGACTGTCCAGATGCGGTCATTCCTGCAGCAATAAATCGTGCCAGTACTCACTCCCATTGTAATCTGAAGGAGGTCCTTTCATACTGGCGTCATTGATAAAAGCTTTGCAAGCTTCGGGTACATCTGCTTCTAATGCGTGAATAATAAATATCATATTAAAATTCTTGAATTGAGTTTGTATAGCCCATCGGTAAGGTGCATTGTTGAAGGGGTCCCACTATCAAATGATACAATTTGAGCATCAAAGCCTGCAAACAAGTCAGCAGCTCCATATATTGCTTGACCTACAAAACCTTCAGCAAAGTCTTCCACATGAGGTCATAAGGAAGTGTCTCTAATAGTCACAGCATTCAGTTTTTGTAAGTCAATTACTAGGCACACGGCCACCCTTCTTCGCTACTGCGAATAAGGCACTTGATAACTTTAGGTAGTATCTTCAAATCGGCCTGCATCTTTTTGTTCAAGAATTTCGGCGCAGACAATGTCTTTGAGTGCTTTCAGAATGTGGACAGGCGGTTGTTGCCACAGTGTGTGTTAAATAGTTGGTATTTTATAGTCAGGGTTAGTGATGTGCGGGCCTGGCTCAGCCTGAAAGCCCTGGCTTAGGCTCGGCTTTTGAGAGCCTGGGCTCACAGAATTTCAAGCCCAAGCCTTGAGCCTTGGAGGACATCTGGGAGCTGGAAATTTCGGTGGTTTGTTGATTCGGCAAATGATCGAACTTCCCTAAGCAGTAAAAGGCTACCACCAAATAGGTATGCATACAGCAGTACTTATCACTGCTTGCCTCCTGATACCCCTACACGCCTTGGAGATTCCAGCGCCATATTATGGCGATTATTTACAGCGGCAATTCCCCAACAATTCCCACTGTCACCACGCTCATCCTGATAATCAATCCATAATTATGTAGCACAAAGTCCGCATTTGTACTTTATTACTATTTCCCAAATGATACCTGCAACAACATATTTTTCATCTACATTCTTACTTACTTAATGTACAATTTCAAAGGTTACCTATTGCGCGAAGGAGGACCAGAAGTGATGGCAGCCAGCATCCCCCATGGGCCCCGCCCCCCTAAGTTCCTGCTCCATTTTATTTTTTTAATTGTAGTGTTCAGATGTCAATGGAGTTACATGAGATTCTTTTGATTGAAGAATCATTGTGTGCATCATGAAAACCACAATAGACGTCCTCATCACGCAAAGCAAAACTCTCACAGAACAACATTATTATCCATGGCGGGGTGAGAAAATAATGTCACCGCCAGTTAACAATGTTCCCCCTGCAGTCACCTGAGCCTCCTAGCCCTTTCATTGTGACGCCAGGCATCGGTGGCTGGGGGGACTGTCAACGTGCGCTCATGGGAATTGCAGCCATGAACTGCTGAACCGCTGAATTGCCGAAATTTCCAAATCCGAGATTTTTTGCTAACATCAGTGAAGTGCAGACAGTGAGGATTTGGTGGGAATCTGGTGGCATTGATGTTGTAGGGGTTGTTCTCGAGGAGCAGCTACTATGTCCTCCAACATCACCTCTCTCACATAATATATATATATAGCATCCTTTCCTGTACCATGGCTTATCTATACATTTTTAACTGTCAGCCACATGAGTACAGAAAGAGTTTGAAAAAAAAGTACATACTCTTTTCATAAGTTGTATGTACTCCCTTCCTTTTTCCGACTTAGAATAAATTTCAAACGAAGTCCAGCAGAAGGTCCACATCTGGGTGTGTCACACATATATAATTGTCGACACACTACACATAATTGGCAATGGACTACACATGAGTGTGTCATTTATTTACTCAATGTGTTGCTTATTCACCCAATGTGTTGCTGTCCTGATTTGGGGAGTGTGTCACTGTTGGCATACCCTGGTCTGTAGGACGAGGATAATAACATTGAAATTCCCTGCGCATTACAACACCCCCAAAATCGGCAATGGAAATTGCTTCCTATGACATCCTGTCTACCAACCTAAACAGTGCTGTAGTGCATGGTCCCCAATACAACCAAGACGAGGTGGTAGTCATCGACATGGGTGCATTGGTAATCTTCTGAAGAAAATGGAATGCTATGTAATGCTCCAGATAAAAATCTTATTGGCTCCATATGTCAGGAATCTACTTAAACTCTCTCCAAAGGTTCACCTCATCAATTTGCAATGATGCTCATCTTCTATGATTTACTGGCTACCAACCCAGACAGTCCGTTTCTCCTTACACACTTAGGACAAGATAAGAGCTCTAATCCTTAAGTATTCATATGTCACTAACCTATAACCCCGTTCCCAGGTATACCCTAAATTTGAAGGGGATTCCATTTAAGACTGAGTGGGTCGAGTTTCCGAACATTGAACTGCTCTGTAAGAAACTCGGCATCCCACCTACATGCAAGAGGGAAGATAGGAGTGACCGTTTTACCCTCCCTGCTATTCACAGCCCATCCACTGGGGTGTATATCTCAGACTCCATTCTAATTGCAGAATATCTTGAGAAAACATACCTGGACACTCCCCAAATCTTTCCACACAACACATTCGCTTTGCAGGCAGCTTTTACCGCAGCTTTTGTAAACAATCTTAGTGCCTTGTGGAACTTTATTGTCCATGCTACATATGCTATACTTACCCCTCGGAGCCAAGAGTACTATCGCCATACAAGGGAGAAATCATTTGGAAAGGTGCTAGAGGATATAGCTCCTAAGGGTGAATGTAAGGGGAACCCCCCTTACCCTTTCACTTGTCTACACCTTATATCCTTTATTTTCACTTTTCACATTGATCTACCATTTGTTTATCCTTTATACTTTATTTGAGCCCATTCTGGGCTCCATCATTCTTGATTACCTGTTTTGGTAGCTAGGTCATGTGACTTAGTTGGTATGTAGTGACGCGTCACCTTGGGGATCCTTAGCCTTTTCTCTTTGGATCCCCCAGGTGCATCATTGGGTGTGCCCTTCATTTGAGTTCAATACACTTACCTTTGGATCCCCCAGATGCCTTTGCATGCCCAGCACGCATCCGCTGGTCGCACCTAGTGCTTGGAAGTCCGGTCCAGTCCGGTTTTTCATCCATATTTGAAAAGACCGGGACTGAGACCGGTCCACCATTTCTCAAATTCTCAAAAACCGAGACCGGAACCATCATAGACCGGTCCACAGTGGTTTCATGTGGTTTTTTGCGGTTGCAAGACCGGTCTGAACCAGTTACGGTTCAGACCAGTTCGCGACCAGTCCCAGACCGGTCTTGTACATAGTAGTAGTAAATAATATAATTACAAGTACCCTTATAAACAAACGCGCTGTACATTGTACCTACTGTTGATGTGGCCTGTACTCCATGGCTTGGTTGCATTCACGGTCACAGTGAATGCCATCCATGGGTTACATTGGAAATGACGGGCTCGCATTTGAAACGACGGGCTGACATTCAAAATGACGGGCTCACATTCGAAACGACGGGCTGATGTTCGAAATGACAGGCTCACTTTCGAAACAACGGGCTCACACTCGAAACAACGGGCTCACACTCGAAACAACGGGCTGACATTCAAAACAACGGGCTGACATTCGAAATAACAGGCTCACATTCGAAACGACAGGCTCACGTTCAAAACGACGGGCTCACACTCGAAACGATGGACTGACATTCGAAACAACAGGCTCACGTTCAAAACGATGGTCTTGTGTTCGAGACAATGGGGTCACATTCAAAACGACAGGCTCACGCCCAAAACGGTGGCTCATGTTTGAAATGACGGGTGTTGGTCAGTGTGGGTGGGGTGCGTAGATGTCATGTTGGTCCTAATGTGAGATTGTCATCAGGAGGTGGCCATGAAGGGAAGTGAGGGAATCGAGAGATGAGCCGCTTATGGTTCTCCTCTTCACGCACCTGGTGGGTCTCCAACTCCATGTGTCTCCTCTCATATCTCTCTACACCATCCCAAACCCCCATTTCCCACTAGAACTCTTCAGCAATGCGAAAAAACAGCCTACATCCCTTGTTGGAGGGGAGAGGCTGGGTGGTGGCTGCTGGCAAGGAATGCAAGTGCCTGGGGTCCTAAAATATGAGAATTAGTGTAGGAAAACATTTAAAACTGACTATATACCTTTTGATGTAAATTTGGCATGTCCGTTGAGTCGAGAGGGAGGTGGTGAGAGGGATAGGAGCAGAGAACAAGTGATGACAATGTGACGGACATGGTTGATCACATTCAAACTCCGCTCCCGATGACGATTTCTGGTGATTTCGTGAATGCTGAGGTCGAAATGTTACATAAATATTTGTAGACTACAGTACATAGTTGGGTAACTTTTCAGGCTGCAAAGACTGGTTGAGACTGGTTAAACCGGTCTTTTGTTGGTCTTGAAATTTCCAAAATCCTGAGGGACCGAAGACTGGACCGCAGTTGTGGTCTTCGACGGTCCTGGGAATTTCCGGTCCTGGGCAGTCTGGGTCCGGTTCGGTCTCGGTTTTTTTGCAGTCTTGAGACTGGACTTCCAAGCACTAGTCGTGCCCTTACAGTGAAGTTGCCATTGCAGAATGGGCACGGTTCAGAGATGGATTGGGGAAGGTTGATGGGTGGTATGTGAAGAATGGTGGGAAAGGACCCTTCCTCTTGGGGAAGACTCTGTCCTTGGGTGATATCAATGTAGCCAGCTGCCTCAATTGGTTGAGGGTGATCTGGGGAAAAGATAGTCAGGAGTGGAAGGATATTTCATCCTAGAACAATGGGCGGTGGGCCGCAATCATCAAGGCTATGAAGAAGTACAAATAGGAATCCTGTCCATTGTGTATTTGTGATACGATAAAGATAAGATGACTTCAAATTTTTACATCCAATAAACTGAAAGGTGTGTATTCTGGCATTCATAAAAGGTGCCCAAGATTCTCCACAAGAAAGACACACATTGATTTATGATTGATTTCTCAGTGCTGACTTGTCTTCTAAACCACCACAAGATTGATAAGTCAAGTACTTGATGCATACTGAAATAGTCCCCTTGAAAATATTTGGTCGTGGTCGAGACGCGGCTGGATATGTCGGATCATGTAGTCTAGACAAGGTTGCTATCTTCCCAGATGATTTCGCATTACCGATAAAAGTTTGACCTCACACTGTGGGAGAAAGACCATTAAATCTTAGGGAAAAGTAAAATCATATTTGAAGAATATTTCAAATATAATATTTTTTTTCTCAAGGGAAAAATGTGGTGCAAATTTGGAATTTGATCTCAATGTGCACGACATTTGATCCTTGTGATAATGAAGATTAAATTTGAAATTTGTCCCAAATGTTTAAAAAATATGATTTTTGAGTGAATCCTGATCTTATTTGTAATTTTCTCATCCTGAAATCAAATATCGGCAACATTAAGGATGTGTGCATATCTTGAGTATATTTTGGTCCCCCATACTAGGTAACTTGCAGATCGGACAACAGGATTATGCCCGGGGAGCCGGGGCTTGTTAGGATGACAAATAGCATCTTTTGGGTGAGCAGGTAGGGTATTAGGTATGCCAAGGGTGCTGGATGTGAGGGCGGGGGTGTGTAAGTAGGGTGGGGGTGTTGGGGCAGGGTAGGGGGCTGCCAGTAGATAGACATCAACAACAGTAATTCCTTCGTTTCACAGGTAGATTATAGCAAATATATTATAATCACAAAGAAGGACAAGCCTTCCTTGAGTTCATGCCTATGTAATATAATTTTTTTTTCACAAAGAAAAGACCAGAGCACAGCCAGGCAGCTCTGCTCGTCATCGTTGGCACTTCCCACCCAGTGATCAGGTGGTTAACCTCATCCGTGGTCGTCGTTCCAACCCCTCCATTGGGCCGTC
>Ga0307513_10008097_pt1 | contig 13492 bp, 18 predicted proteins | sample 15_EM_MG_FD_202174 | JGI IMG/M metagenome (GOLD analysis project Ga0307513, IMG submission 202174) | Populus trichocarpa ectomycorrhiza microbial communities from riparian zone in the Pacific Northwest, United States - 15_EM | ecosystem: Host-associated > Plants > Roots > Unclassified | place...
GAAGCCTTGCCTTTTCATTTCATCCCCTTGGTTATCTTTATATTCATATACTGCACATCTAGATTACTTTCGTATTTGTCACCCTTTTGGTTTCCTTTTCCTTTTCCTTTTATAGGCGACGGTGGAATGTCGCCGCATTTGAGGGGGGCACATGGAGTGTTGGGCTTTGCCCAACCCTCCGGGCCGATCACGTGCCTTTACCGTAGACACGCGCATGTTGTAGATAGATGGCACCGCATTTTGACCGCATTCTCCACGCATCGTCCGAGCGCGCGACTAGCTCAGGACCGAAGGCATCCGCTCGGGCCTCTCCAATGGGCTCTCGCTTCGGGCGGCCGAGGAGGAATGTGTCCTCTTCTTCTTTGGCTTTGGCTTGGTGACCACAGCACCGGAACTGAGGGGTATAGCTTGCACATAGGTGACGGTTTCGAGTGTGTAGGCGGCTAGTGTGGCGATGCTGTAGCATATGGAGGATCCAGTGGTGGTGGCTATGGAGTTGCCAGAGAGAGGACGAGGGTGAAACGTGTTGGACTCTGCTGGTGGTGCGGATGCCACTATTGTTGTAGTTGTCGCTATGGATGGAGAGACGGGTTCTCTGAATGCGGGAGTATTCATGACCGAATGTATAGCGGCGGGATCTGGAGGGTGTTCCTCGTGGGTGTGATTTGATGTCGCCTGGGAGGCGGGCTGAGAAGGCCTAATGGAAGAGAAATCCGAGGAAGGGCGCGTGGTGGTGGTTGTCGCATTCTCATGGGTTGTTCATGGGAGGCTGGAGGAAGATGGAAGAACGTCTTTGTTTTTTTGTAAAGCATTCATAAACTACAATTTGCATAAATAAAAATGGGGGCTCTTACCGGCTCGGTCCATTTCTTCCAACACGCGCAAAGCGTTCTTCCCCACTTCTGACCATAGCCAGCCGCACTCTATGAGATCCCTGATACGGGTGCCGAGCCCATCATGGCGGTACACCATTTGATAGCCAGCTCGCGTTGTTTGGCTGCCAGGTGCGTTTCACAGACTTGAGCTCCAATTGCGCAGCCGCAGCTTTGTAGATGACAAAAAAGACGCAGAGAGTGGGCCTACAAGGAATGGTTAGAACTCGGGTCGAAGGTGAAGCTAGAATAAACGCACGAGAAGGCGATGATGAGGGGGACTCTCCTCCAACAGAGAAGGCAGGAATTGCTGGTGGTTAAGGAGCAGCGACTCTTAGACGTTGCTTGCCCCGATTTTCTTCAAGTTGGACACCTTGATCAACCGGGCGACTCTGAGAAAAAACGAATATAAGACACGACAGAAGAAAGAAAGACAGACAAACAAAAAAAAAAAAAACAAAGACAAAAGCGTACAGGATCTCCCAGTCTGGCATAATATCACTTACTCCTCTGCATCCTTCAATAGCACATCATCCCCCTTCATCGTCCGTCGGGCGCACAGAATACGTGTTCCCGTTATCACACACTGCGGAGACGGTGAGGTGAGTGGAGGTGGCAATGACGTATGTCATGTTCCACCTAAAGGTGATGGCTTCGCCAGAGGCAATTTTGAAGAATGAGGCAGCTGTCTGTTGGGGTTGGGAGATGGAGAGGATACCAGCTGTGGAGTAGGGCGGTAGAAAAGGAGCGTGGGAATTCTTGCACGACTTTGTTTTTTTTTTTTTCTCATCGCTCCGAGTCGCACTCACTGGCAAGCTTGTGAACCTGGACAACCTGGACTTGCGATTCTCAGCTGTTCTTTTCCCATTTCTTACTTATCCTTCCGCTTGCTCTCAGTTCAAGAATCTGAATAGGGTGCCTCGGTCCTTGACATGCCAGTTTCTCCACACCTCCAGAACCTAGTAAAACATCCATTGTCATTATTCACGGAATTTTCTTTTGAATAAGCATATTTCCTGGATACTACGCCAAGTTCTCAAGCTCTCAGGTAATCTACCTCGAGTCAACTACTAGATCTGCTCGATCTTTCGACGAACAACCCCATCATCATCTAGACTGTAGTTCGCCACTAAGTTAATACTCAGTTCTCTCTGCAAGCTCAAAGTGATTCCAAACCCTTGTCTTCGCTGTAAATAAATAAAATTGAACGTTATGTTTGCTTCAAAGGGTGAAACAAAATTCTTACGGATCTCACGATCCCTACTTTCACTGCAAGTATACCCAAGGTCTTCTGATTAACCGATGACTTGGGGCCTTTTCCATACACCTTGGTAGCTCTAAAAAAGCAAAAATTCCATTTTACAGGAAATGGGGACGAGAAGCAGTTGAGGAAGATCAACTTTGTTTGAAGGTACATACGTCTTCCTCTATTTTTTTTCCTGTCATTCTCGTTTCTAAATCGTCAAATTGACTACCTAAATTAATTCTCTAGGCCACACCTTAGCACTAGACAACGAGCCATTCGACACCCTCATTGCTGGTAGCCCCTTCTGCGGCATCCACACCAAGGCCAACGTCAACCTCAGCCCAAAAATCCGAGAGAGAAGGATACGATGGTGGGGGTCTGATGCTTGACGAACGTCAATTCTTCCCTCTTATCGTTCATGAAAAGTGAGGCCACAGCTGCCATCGTTAACGGGTGCCATTGCCAGTGTGGAGCACAAGGTCACTGCTTCGACACTATGGCCACCTCTACCCCCTAGCTTGCTCTCGTCCAGTTCGCACTGTGCAATTTCAACGTCAACTCCACATATTCCAGCTTCATCGGCTGAGGAGTCGAGAGAGACGAAGGAGCTCATAGAGCCCACTTTCGCGCCTCCTCTCGGGGAGGCATTGCTTAAATTGTCTCTTCAACCACCTGCCCCACCCGCGCACACGAGAATCTCTATTAGGCCTGTCTACCTGGTTACCACTGCTGATGCTGGCCTCATCTTCATTGAGGGGTGCGTCTGGGTCTGGTTTAGTGCACGGAAACTGGCGATGTAGGGAATTTAATCGGCTGGGTGGGTTCAAGTCCTATGCTAACTGTAACCGAGGGAGTGGGGGAGGGAAGGTAAACACAAGGGCCAGGGGCAGGGTCAACCACACGAAGTCTTTTTTGAGCAAAAAGATGTAAAATTCGGTGATGTTTAGTACATTCGATGCGTATAAAGACCACTGCCTCGATGACATGAAATGCACAGTGGCCGCTGCGTGCATAAAATATGCGAGTCGTCCAATCCTTATATTTCGTTGACTCGAGCGTGCTGTACTTGACGTGCCCGACTGGATTTCTGTGACCATGGAATACCGTGAATGTTATGGCAACCGCCAAAACGGTTCTAGTCTCTTCCTCAAATGTTCAAAGAGAAATATTTAATGTACTTACATGTGTCGAGTTCCAGACTAAAAGTATGCAAAGTCACGGTTCCGCGGACCAATAAGTACACATGTAGCAGGTCAGCTCACTGCGTTGCCTCCATAAGCAGCTTTAGAACAGTAGGATCTGTTATATGCTCCATTTCGACTTCATCGACCTCTGCTCCATTTTCGAGCAACACCTTCACGATTTCCTCACAACCCACATAGGATGCTGCTTGCAGTGCGTTCCTAAAGTGCCCTCCCTGTGCATTCACCTCTGCCCCCTTCTCGAGGAGTGCCTCCACGATCGCCTCGTGACCTCCAAACGATGCTGCCTGCAGTGCGTTCCCAAATCCCCCTCCCTGTGCACTCACCTCCGCTCCGTTCTCGAGGAGCACCTTGACTATCGCCTCGTAACCTCCAAACGATGCTGCTTGCAGTGCATTCCCAAATTCTCCTCCTTGTGCGTTCACCTCTGCCCCCTTCTCGAGGAGCATTTTCACGATCGCCTCATGACCTCCATAAGACGCTGCCTGCAGTGCGTTCCCGAAATATCCTCCCTGTGTATCCACCTCTGCCCCCTTTGCAAGGAGAACCTCCACTATCGTCTCATAAGCTCCAATCGACGCTGCCTGTAGTGCGTTCCCATATTTTCCTCCATGGGCATTCACCTCCGCCCCCTCCTCGAGGAGCAACTTGACTATCGCCTCATGACCTCCATAAGACGCTGCCTGCAGTGCGTTCCCGAAATATCCTCCCTGTGTATCCACCTCTGCCCCCTTCTCGAGGAGTACCTCCACGATCTCCTCGTGACCTCCAATCGACGCTGCCTGCAGTGCATTCCCATATTTTCCTCCCTGGGCATTCACCTCTGCACCATACTCGAGCAGCACCTTCACAATCGCCTCATGCCCTCTATACGACGCCGCCTGCAGTGCGAACCCATATCTTCCTTGCTGTGCATTCACCTCTGCCCCCTTCTCTAGTAGGCAATATGCCACTTGTTGTATTCCAGCCAACGCGACATAATAAAGAGGGGAATGAACTTCGGCCTTGTCCATCGAGAAGGACTCGACTGGGTAATGGAAATCAATATTGCATAGCCGAATCCAATTGGTTAAGGGAGCAGTGTCCGATATGAGAAGCCGCAAGATCAACGTCAGGACACTGGAATCAATCCCCCCAGATTTTGCATGGTCGATCCAATGCTCAGCTGCATACCGAGCAAGGGGCGAGGAGTCAAGCATAGCCTCCGTCAGGGGCTCAAATGAGTTGAATTGTAGAAGGTACGCGACTGAGATTTCCGAGATTTTTGAATGAGAGGTTTTATCGCTAATCCTGAAAAATTCCTCAATGCGGTCGGAAAGGAGGTACTCTTTGACAGAGAAATGAGAGAGTTTAATGGTCCCTGTCATCACTATCAGCAAAGGTTCGAATTTAGGATTAAACCGACAACACTTACCTTTTGATTCGCTAACAAGACTCGAACATCTCACTATCACATCCCGAGGATCAGTATAGCGCTTTATTGGGGTGAAAATTGGACCATCTTCTGCGTCAAAGTCCACTGTGATAGCTTCAGCAACTTCTTGGATTTTCATCGGACGTCTGGAAAAGGCCAACCACTGTAGGAATGTCAGTGTATCGGCACGATATTTCCCGTCAATCGCCTTCAAGATTCGCTTATAGATGTCGTCTAGACCCTCTGGAAGGTTCTTTAGTTGTTGAATTATTTGATATTCGCTTGAACATTTTGCCAGTTCAGCGAGCTGTAGTGCGACCCATCGGAACCTAAGGATGGGATCAATTGCAATTGAGTCAATAGTAGGGATAAACGTACGATCCATCCGCGCCCTCTCTCAATCCAGATTCTATTTGCGTTCGAGTGCTTTCACTGTACTGCTTGAATTTCGATTTCATCTGAAGTTCCAGATAGTTCGAAATGTCTCGGTTTGCAGCCACCTCTCCAATATCAACAGAGTCCGGATCAAACGTCCTGAAGGCCGTTTCAATATCTCTCTCCGGCCGACTGGTGACCAGGATGTGAAGGTTTTCCGCCGGACGATCTGTATCCGAGAAGATTGTATTAACCCAACTTAAGGTTTTTTCACGGTCGATACACTCGTCGAGAGCATCAATGACAATATATGCACGCGAGAATCCATCAAGAATATTTCGCAGAGTGTTCTGAAGTTGATGGACTGATGGTTGGTGATGGTCTCCACAGCGCTTGTATAGATCTGCTAATTCAATGGGTATACCGCCGCGCTGGTGAGAGAACTGCGAAATGAGAGACCGGACAAGCTTGTCGTGAAGTTGTAGGTCAGTCTGTGAATCCCTTCCATCAAAGAAGAAATAGGCAGTTCCGAAAGGCGGATTTTCCTGGGAGAGTTTATCGATAATTGAAGAGCTGATAAGAAGTCGCATTCATTTTCCTAATCGGTAACCCATAAAGACGGGGCTCACCATAGAATGCTTTTACCACTTCCGGCTATGCAATTATTCATCACTCGAATTCAAAGAACTTACTGAGGAACTGCTTACCCTTTCCCTTAACCCAGAGAAACCCCGGTGTTTCTCGCCACTTGACGAATCGATCGCCTCCGAGAAACCAGGTGCAGGTGTCAACTTGACGTTTGTAGTCTGCTTCATTGAGGTTTTTGGAGCTGTCGGGCGGGGATAGCCACCTGCGAATCTTGTCCGCTGAAGAAGATGAACAATTATCGAAGAAAAAAGCAACTCGAGTGTACCTAACTGGTCATCTATGATTGTTTCTAACCTCCGTCCTGTGTTCCCCCGAGATTGATTCAGAGACGTCATGGTCATGGAAGTAAAAATGTACCGTTTTGATGCAGGCCAGCCTTGATCTCCTTCACTTGAGTGTTCGTATCAATATGGACTCTACTATAAAAGTCGTCCTTCAGCGCGGCGCAGTTTTTGCGGCATACATCAATGCGCGATTTCAGATCACCGGGTATCTGGATCTTGACGGTTCGCGCTACAAATAAACCATTGTTAGACTTGACAAAGACTCGGAGAAGTAAGACGGAATTACCTGCCCAAGGCAATTTCGTATATTCGTGAATGAGCGACGCAACCTGTAGCGATTGACGGCTGATCGCTTCGATGACATCGGATGTGTTTGGGATCACCGGTAGGTCGGGAATCGCATTTGCGGTACCTAGCATTTCGCGCAAGGTGCTGGCTAGTTCTCGGATGGATTCATCCTGGATATCTGTCTCTTGTACCGCCTGTTTGAGTAATATGTAATATTCGCATCAGTTAACTTGACATTTCGTTGCACAATTCACCTGGTAAAGACTGGAAACAATGGTCCACGATACATCGAGTATCGGGTGTGCCTGATCACCTCGATCAGTCGATTTAACATCAAGGTCAACAGGTATCAAGTGTCGTACCTTAGTGAGTTTGTCCATAATAGTCTTCGTCAACTTCAACACTTGTCCGAGGGTCGAAACGGTGCTTGTCACAGCGTTGCTTGATAGGCGAGATATATCGGCATCAACTTTTTCTATGAATCCTTTAATATCGTCAACTGATCCGGAAATGCGAGACAGCACTATCTTCATTTTGGCAGGGATAGAGATGCCCTTCTTATTCATCAGATCAAAGTTTGCGTCTAGTTAAGTTGGCCTCAATGTGAATGCATTCATATGGGTAACATTGGACTCACTATTTTCGAACAATTCTATGATTTTCCCTTCGTGTTGTCCCACGAAACCATTAAGCAGATCGATGTTGGTCCCGAATCCACGGTAAAGAACAACCTTCATAATTGATGATGGTTCGAACCAGCTGATTCCAGGGGGGTGGGTTATCAACCGAGAGTTGAATCACCAGACTAAGGCGCACATTTTGTTGTCTGTATTCCATTCCCATTTGAGCACTGACGAACGAGGCTTGGGGTGTGTCGATTTCGTAACCTCCTGGTCGGCGACATAAAGTCGCACAGAGTACTGTGATCGTGCTCTCCGTTTTCCATTCTCGACGTCGCCTTCAACCTCGACATCTAGTTATGATCAGTGGGGTCAACGTCATCATAGTTATCGCATTCTTACTTTCTAGGATCGCGCTGAGTAGCAAGGAATTATCGGTCGCCATAATTGAGAGGAAAGAGAACTATGAGCGTAAGGGGAACTCGAATCTGGCATCCAGTGCCCCGTGATGAGCCGCATGTCAGATACAGCCGTTCTCATAACGATAGGCCCCGACGTTTTCTGCTTGTTTATGTCCTGTTTGGCTCCATCTGAGGATCTGGCTAGGCTCGTGACCAGCCGTTTCTGGTCCAAGTGACGGACACTGAGAAATTTCATTGAAACCACGCTTTGTACTGCGACAACTATGAGACTCGGTTCAGTCAATCCACCACTTTCCTCTGAGGCTTCATCATCATCAGATGGCTCTTCTTGTTCTTCAACCTCCATGACAACCTCATCCATATCCAGAGCAACATCTTCCTCACTCAACCTCAACAAAGTTGTGTCCTCAACCCCATCTGCTAGTTTCGTCGAGGATTTGTCTGATTTCGGTGGGAGGCTCTTCTTCATTTTCATCCACTGACATGCCTTCATAGTCAAGGGACTTGTTTTCAGTCACCATCGGTGTTGGGGTCTCGACGGGTGGGTCAGTTGTAGCACTGGGTTTAACGCCTACTCTTCGGTGCCAGCTGTGAGGTGAATTGGGAATTTCACAACTGCTTTTTCGCCCTAATCAACTAGTAATCATTACTGAGAACGGGGCCAGCACTCAATTTGAACGTATATTTGGCTGAGGCTCCCTCGACGTTACACTGCAGAAATAAATATCACCCTCCTCACATCTGTCCTGATCCAAGATCTAATACATACTGCCTCGATCCCCCAGAGAACATTCCAGCATTGACCGGGGTCGAGTTCCATTACTGTTCCGAGACATACTTGGACGATGGATCCGTGTCCTGCAGTCTTCGCGATAAGAGCTCCATTGGCTTGTCCGACCCGGGTTTGCCAAGTAATCCTGCAAACGAAACGCCTCATCAATAGACTGATAAGTAGGAATGGAAACAATTTGAAGATAAATATACGAAATCGAGATCCACGTACTTCGACTCGCTAAGTTCGTCATTCTCACTATATGATACCCATTCCGAAGTCAACGTAACGGTGGAGAACAACCCAATTTAGAAGGGTCCTCTGTCGGACAGTGATCCATTCACAGACAACCTGAGTTGATGCTGCTCTGATACGCCCCGTGGTTTTGCCGTTTCGCGCCATAGAGCTGCACACCCGTCCCATAACAGTAGAACACATCCGCCTGTGTGGTCTGTATGGCCGCGAAGCTACTCTGCGAATATCTGGGTTGCGATCACAATCGTCAGAACGGGCCCAGCGGAAAAGGGAAGGTAAACGAAGTCCCCAGGCACCATCCTGGACCAATGTTCTAAAACATACATAAACTTACTCGTCGGCGGTCGCCAAGAACATCCGTGGCGGAAGTCCCAGCGACTCAATCGCTCCCACAGCTTCCAGAGTAAACGATCACAGGCGAAGTTTCAATCGTAGTAGTAAGGGTCAGTAGGAAAAATCCCGAAACCTCTGCTTATCGTACCTTTTTCGCCGCTGCTTAGGGCTGTCCGAATCATGGCTGTTGGCCCTTCACCAAACGTGGGGGTTCAGAGAAAGTCCCGAAACAGACGAGTTCCTGATGTCTTTCCAGATGCAATGTCGAAGTTTTGGTATAATGGAGCCTTGGGATCGCCATTTCGTCCCATTCAAACCATGAAAACGTACGAGAGACGTATTCTGCGGGGCGCTTAGTCTCTTGAAGCAAGCTTGATAAAAAGCGGTCATAAGAACTTGAGCTTTAACTTGCTGGGAATACATGAAGTAATGAAATCCTGATGTTCCGAGTCATGACTGACTGCGCAATTCAACGACGTGAGATGGTTAAGTCGTAGCCTTTAGCTTTCAACCTAAATATTAATGGAAAGAATGCCTCTTCTAGAGTCCAACTCCAGTACATTCGAAAATACTTGCCGTCGTACGCGACTAACTGCGCCCTCGCCAATGGCCTTGCGCATTGTGGAAGACTCGGCACGTCGATGATTATTATGCCGAGTGAAAGGTAATTGTGGTCCGCGCAAAAAAAGTGCTAACGCAGATGATGGAGCAGTGAATTAAAAACACATCTTTGTCGGGTAAAAGAATGAAGAGGAATCAGCCATCGCTGTTCTGGAAGTGCAAGGGGAAACGTACCTCTGGAATGCCATGACGGTCGTCGCCAGATATCTGGCCCTCTTCTCAAATCCATCATGTAGAGAGAACCACGGCCTTGGGGGGTGGGCTCATAAGCGATGGTAAGTTTCTCCAAGGCACCCTCGAAAAGCTCCTCGTCACTGTCCTCCTCAGTCGTTTCTCTTCCTCTTCCTCTTTGTCATCCGGAAGTTCATCCTCGTAACTGGGCTATCGATTGAATATATTTCAATAACCGAGGCGCACATTGTCGACGAAACACACGCACTGGATCATATATCACTCTGATGAAGAGGCTGCAGCTCGGACATGCAGCGATGATTTCGTAGTTCGCGAGTTAGCTACGGGATATCTCGAAGCGGTCCCTACATGGAACGGGGTAGTGGTACATCCTGTTTCCTTCTTCCCGAGCCATGCCTTCAATTTGAGGTTAACGCCTCTCAACCTCTGCATCCGTCTCTCCTTCCCCCACTCCAGCTCCTTCCGTCTCGCCTCCGTCATAAACCTCGGAGTCTCCACTAACTCAAACTTACCCCACCTTGATGTGCTTCCTCTGAACCTCGACCTCTTCGCAATTGCTCAGTTCGTCGTCACTTCTTGTTATTGTTCCGAACTCCTCCTCAACTCCTCTGTAATTTTCTTGTCTAGCTTGTGTCATCTCCCATCGTCAACATTTGCTGCAGACTATAGTTGCAGTCGAGGCTGCGGCTGCGGCATGCCCACAACTGAGGACGGCGTTGAATACTCGCCATACTGATTGAACACCAACGATGGCCCTGCAGTCGGTATTCCTGGCGCATAGCCAACGTTTCGAGTGCGTAGGTGGCTAGTTTGGCGACGCTGTAGCATATGGCGGATCCGGTGGTGGTGCTTGTGGAATTGCTAGAGCGAGGACGAGGGCGGGTCGTGTTGGACTCTGCTGGTGGTGCGGGTGCCGCTACTGTTGTGGTTGTCGCTGTGGATGGAGCGATGGGTTCTCCAAACGCGGGATGTATGGCAGCGGGCTCCGAAAGAGGATGTCCGCGTGGGCGTCATTCAACGTCTCATGGGAGGCGGGATGAAAAGGCATAATGGAGGAGAAATCCGGGGAAGGGCGCGTGGTGGTGTTGTGTCACATTCTCATGAGTTGTTCGGGGGAGACTGGTGGATGATGGAAGAACATCTTCGTTCTTGTACGAATATTCATAAGCAGTTTGTATAAATAAGAATGGGGGCATTTACCTGGCTCGGCCTCTCCATGAGAGCCCTGATACGGGCACCAAGCCCATCACGGATGGCAGTACGCCGTTTGATAGCCAGCTCATGTTCTCAAGTGCGTTTAGAGGGTTGTAGCTCCAGTTGCGCAGCTGCTAGCTTCGTAGATGCGGAGAGTGGGCCTACAAGGAATAGTTAGAACTCGAATCAAAGGCGGGGCTATAATAAACGCACGAGAAGGCGATGGTGAGGGGAACTCTCCCCAAACAGACAAGGAAAGCGAAGAGGAAGACAGGAATCACGGGTGGATGAGGAGCAACGCTCGGATGTTGCTTACTCCGCTTTTCTTCGAGTTGGATGGCTTGATCAACCAGGTGAGTCTGAGAACAAAACGAATATAAGACACGACAGAAAAAAAGAAAGACAGACACGAAAAAAAAGAAAGGCAAAAACGCACAGGGTCTCCTGGCCTCGCATGATATCACTTATGCATGGTTCAACGACCGCATCGTCTCCCTTTATTGTATGCCGGGCACACAGGGTACATGTTCCCGTTATCACGCTCACTGCAGAGCAGAGGCCGTAAGATGTGTAGGGGTAGGGAGGACATAGGTCATGTTCCACCCGAAGGCTCCTGAGGCGATTTTGAAGAATGAGGTAGCGGTTTGTTGGGGCAGGGCGATGGAGAGGATGCCAACGGGGGAATTTGGGGCATTAAGACGAGGCCGAAGCTTGAGGAGGTCACTGGTGCGGCTGCCATGGTTGAAAAGGCGGCAGTAGGTGTCGATGATGAGTGGAAAGGAGCGTGGGAACCTTTGAGTGACAAGCCAAATGAGCACTCACTGGCGAGCTTGTGAATTCTGGACAACTTGCACTTGCAATTCTCAGCTGCCCTTCGCCTATTTCTTACTTATCTTTCCGCTTGCTCCCAGTTCAAGAATTTGAATAAGTAACTTCGCTACCTCGGTCTACATGCCAGTTTCAATTTTTACGGATTTCATGATCCCTACTTCTACGGCGGCAACTGCATCCAAGGCCTTATGATCAACCAATGACTCAGGGCCATTTTTATTACCTTGGTGGCTCTAGCGGCTGGGGTCTGAGGGCGTGTTATCGCGTTTTTCTGTGCTTCGTTTCTTCTGCCAACGGAGCAAAAATTCTATCTTACAGGAGATGGGAACGAGAACCAGCTGAGGAAGATCGACTTTGCTTAAAGGTATATTTTCCTTTCCTTTGCGCTATTTTTTTTCCTGTCCCATTTTCTATATAAAGCGTCAAACTGACTACCTAAATTTGTTCGATAGGTCACACCCCAGCACCACCGACACTGTCAAACTCAACAACGCACTCTTCGACAACTTCGTCGCTGGTAGCTCAAGAACACGTACCACACAAGTCACCCCGCTCGCTGGTTCCACCAGACGGCCACGGCGGTCGCGGTGGCGATGTCAATTCAGCCACTTGAAAGCCACCCTAGGAGCGGAAAGACGAAGACCGTATGCCGCCCAAAATGCGGAAGAAGTGGACGCACCGCCAGCTGGAGGTGTTCGGTATATGTAATTCCGGGGAGGGAAGCGAGTTTGAGTCCTCGGTCTGGGTCGCGCGGGCATGAACTCAAGGGTATCTTTGGCGGCGTTGAAAGTGGCAGAGTGGGTCTTGGAATTCGGAACGAGGACGATCAGTCTTACTGGCGTATATTTTCTACCCTTTTTCGTACTTTGTTTTTCGAGTATCAGTAGCTGATGATTTTGAAATTAATTATAGGCGACGACACCCACCTCCACCTCCACCTCCAATCTCAAAGCTAAATGTGAAGGGGGAAGAAGAAAGGAGCGAGAGCTAGAGGAGGAAATGACTATGCCCTTCTGGCTCTACCACGTCAGCATCTCTTGCAGGGGCGTCAACGTCGGCATTAACAACCTCAACCGCAACGCCGTCCATGGCCAAAAATTGCCCACTTCTCTCTCCGCAGACCCACCTCACCTCCCCTCACCTCGACGCCTTCTTTACGGTTATCTTCATCTTCAAGTTCACCTCGGCCTCTGTCTCAGAATGTTGCCTCACTGTTAACTTTGTCGATTTCTCGTTGCTGTGCTGATTTCGCAGATTTATACACCACTACCTTCATCGTATTCCTCGGCGGTGGTAGCAGCAGCGCCTTCAGCGGCACCAACCCCAACCCCAACCCACGAATCCCACAGATGAGGGTGGGATGGTGGGCGTCGAGTGCTTGACGAACGTCGATTCTAGCAATTCGCAGACCATCAGAGGCGAAGATAGGAACGTCGAGATAGCACCGCCGGTACCAGAACTGCCTTCAATGTCAGCGGCAGCTGCCAGCCTTACCGACTTCTTCCCTCTCATCGTCGTTCAGTGAGGCCACAGCTGGCATCGTTAACGAGTACCAACCGTCCTCCGCCTATGCCATTGTGGAGCACAAGGTCATTGCTTCGACATTATAGCCTCATCCACCTCCTGCCTTGCTCTCGTCCCATTCGCACTGTCTACTTGTCAACGCGCTGTCTTATAGATCAAATGGATCACATGCTCGGAAAGGTTCTCGCTCAATTAGAGAAACCAGAGGACGTCAAAGGGTATGATAGCTCGGTCGTAATTACCTCATGAGTTACGTAGTCAGTCCTATGTTTTTTTTACTCTCCTTTCTTTATATCATACATTTATCCACGCTCTATGGGCCCGCGTCTTCCTTTTTATACAAACCCTCACTTGAACTTGATCTCGTCCTCGCCGGACTTTACCTCAAACTCGCACTCA
>Ga0307513_10008098_pt1 | contig 13492 bp, 14 predicted proteins | sample 15_EM_MG_FD_202174 | JGI IMG/M metagenome (GOLD analysis project Ga0307513, IMG submission 202174) | Populus trichocarpa ectomycorrhiza microbial communities from riparian zone in the Pacific Northwest, United States - 15_EM | ecosystem: Host-associated > Plants > Roots > Unclassified | place...
GTCGAGGTGCTGACCGACAACCGCAACCGCACCGCGGCCAATGTGCGCTCCACCTTCTCCAAGTACGGCGGAAATCTCGGCGCGACCGGATCGGTGGCCTTCACCTGGGACCGCGTCGGCCAGATCGTCTACGGGCCAGGGGCCGGCTCCGAGGACAAGGTCATGGAGGCCGCCATCGAGGCGGGCGCAGAGGACGTCGAGAGCGACGAGGACGGCCACACCATCTACACGGCCTTCGAGGACCTTTCGGAAGTCGCCGCCGCCCTGGAAGCCGCGCTTGGCCCTGCCAAGTCGACGGCGATCGCCTGGCGTCCCAAGGCCCGCACGCCAGTCGAGGGCGACAGCGTCGCCACGCTCATGAAGCTGCTCGAGATGCTCGAAGACGATGACGACGTGCAAAACGTCTACTCGAACGAGGATATCTCCGAGGCCGAACTGGAGAAGCTCGCCCAATAGGTCGCGTCTGGGGCGAGCCCCGAGGACGGATCGGGAAATACCCGATGGCCCGCCGGGGGCCCGCGCAACAGCATGTGCGGGGGCCCCAGCGGAGCTGTTGCATCATGGCGAGACCCGTCCTCAAGAAGCCGTCGGACTGGACGCGCCAGCCGGTGCCGCCGATCCCGCTGGTCGACCAGACCAACGCCGACGTCGCCTCGGTCAGCTACTCATTCTACCGGACCAGCCTGTCCAACCATCGCACCGATCTCTCGGAGCATCGGACGGAACTCTCGGAATACCGCACCGGCCTCTCCGACGAACGCACCGACATGTCCAAGCGGCGGACCGGCATGTCGTTCCAGCGCACCCGGCTTTCGGCGGACCGGACCCTGATGTCGGTGATCCGGACGTCGCTGTCGCTGATCAGCTTCGGCTTCACGATCTACCAGGTGTTCGAGAAGCTCAGGACCAGCCGCGTCATCGAAGGCGCCGAAGCGCCCCGCAACTTCGGCACGGCGCTGATCCTGCTGGGGGTCGGCATGCTGATCCTGGGCATTATCTACCACCTCCAGTTCATGCTGGCGCTGCGCGGCGAGCGGCGGGGGATGGTCACGGATGGGCTGGTCTACGGCGAGAGCCCATTCCCGCCGTCGATGACGCTGATCACGGCGATCCTGCTCCTGGCGCTGGGCCTCACTGCCATCGTCAGCATCGCGCTCCACGTCGGACCGTTCAGCTGACCGCTATTTCGTGGCGCTTGCCTCGCGCTCCGTCTGGCGACCGCCGGCCAGGATCCCGCTCAGGGAATAGTTCCCTTCATGGCAGGCGAACTCGTAGATCCGGGCCGCGGTGCGGGTCATCGGCATCTCGCCGCGCCAGACCCGCGTGAACACCGCCGGGTCCTCCACGGCATACTCGTAACGGATCTCGGTCGGCGAGGTCCGGGTGAAGCGCTCGGTCACCCTGGCGTTCGGCGAAAGGTAGAGACGGCTCGGCGCCCGCCACCCGGAGGCTTCGCGAAACCGCGAGGTCTCCACCACAAGGGTGTCTCCCGCCCAACGTCCCACCGAGACGCCGGACCAGCTCCGGGCCTCGAAGGGCGAGGTCGCGGCGTTCAGCGGAATGATCCGCACGTCATGATTCATCTCGGCGACGATGACCACGTAGTCTGCCGTCTGCACGACTTGATAGAGGTTGCTGTAGGAGGTGTTCTGCAGCGGTGCTCCAGTCGACCCGTGGGGCCCCATCAGACAACGTTCCGTTGTGGGTCGCGATTCCGGATTGTCGAAGTCGCTCAGGCCCGCGGCCTGAGCGGCCTGCAGCACCTTGGCGCCGGCCAGCGAGTAGGGCAGGCGCCCGTCCACCGGATCGATCAGCCATGAACTACGAATCTGCCCATCCAGGCGGGCCAGTGTTGCGCCTCGATCCCACCACTCAGATTGCTTCTGGCCGGTGACATCGTCGGGGATATTCGGCGTTCCGTCCTGCGCCGCCTCAAAGGTCTTCGCCTGGGCTTCCGAGATCACCAGCGTGGTGAGGGCCGCGGGGCGCTCAAGCGTGGTCAGCGAGGCGATCGACCAGTCGCCCTGGAGGTCCGGCTGGCCCGCGACCGTGCGCGGGACGTTGTAGCCGGCCGAAGCGGCGGGATCCCCCAGTCCCAGGACCAGGGCAGCCAGAGCCTCCGAAACGGTGGTGAGAGCGGATCGGGATATCGGCGGCATGCCGCGACGATAGCGCGGTCTAGATGACGGACGCGACCGCGATTTCTTCGTCGGCCAGCACCCGGTCCATTTCGGCGATCAGGTGGGCCAGCTGGATCGGTTTGGCCACCAGCCCGTCCATGCCGGCGGCGAGGTACTCGGCTTCATGATGCGCCATGGCGTTGGCGGTCAGCGCCAGGATCGGCGTGCGCCGGCCGATCAGCCGTTCCCGCGCCCTGATCGTGCGCGTCGCCGTCGGGCCATCCATCACTGGCATCTGCACGTCCATAAGGATCAGGTCGAAATCGTCGCTGGCGCTCGCCTCCACGGCCTGGGCGCCGTCGCCGACCACGACAAGCTCGACGCCCAGCTGCCCGAGCAGCGTCGAGAGCACTTGCTGATTCATCGGATTGTCTTCGGCGGCGAGCACTCGCAGGCCCGACCGCTCGCTGGACGGCGCGCGCGGCGCCGGCCGCGCCTGGGCCCTGCGCTCAGCGCGCGCCAGGGGCAGGATCAGGGTGAAGGTGGAACCCTCGGCCTCTCGGCTGACCGCCGTCACCTGGCCGCCCATCAGCGCCGCCAGCTCCCGGCAGATCGCCAGGCCGAGGCCGGAGCCGCCGAACTGCCGGGTGGTCGAGGCGTCGGCCTGGACGAACTTCTCGAACAAGGCCTCCAGCCGCTCGGGCGGGATGCCCGGACCGGTGTCGGAGACGGCCATCGAGAGCGCGCCCTCGGCATAGGTCACGGCGATCCGCACCGAGCCGCGGGCCGTGAATTTCACCGCGTTGGAGACCAGGTTGTAGAGCACCTGGCGGACCCGTGTCGGGTCGCCGCGCCAGCAACCCTGGGCCGCCGCGGACACCTCGAGCTCCAGGTGGATATCCTTATCGGCGGCGAGCGCGGTGAAGGCGGCCTGGGCGCTCGCGGCGATCTCGGCCACATCCACCACGCCGTCCTCCAGCTCCAGCCGGCCCGCCTCGATCCGCGACAGGTCCAGCAGGTCGTTCAACAGGCACAGTAGGGTCTCGCCGCCGGAGCGGATCACCGCCAGCCGGTCGCGTTGCGTGTCGGGCAGCTCGTCGCGGGCCATCGCCTGGGCCATGCCGATCACCCCGTTCAGCGGCGTGCGGATCTCATGGCTCATGGTCGCCAGGAAGGCGGACTTGGCGAGGTTGGCGCTCTCCGCGGCCGCGCGCTCGCGTTCCAGCGCCGCATGGGCGTCGGCCAGCTGACGCGCCGCCACCATGTTCCGTCGCGCGGACAGGATCGCATAGGCGGCCAGGATGAAGGCCCCAACGCAGACCATCACCTGTTGCGGACCATGGAACCGGGGCAGCAGCAGCGGCGTCAGCGTCAGCACCACGGTCACCGGCGTCGCGAACATCGCGAAGGCGGCCGGAGAGCGGAAGGCGAAGCTGGTCGCGTTGACCAGCAGGCAGCCCCAGATGAGCAGGGCGGTGAACGCCGAACCCTGGGTCGGCGAACGCCAGAAGATCAAGCTGAGCGTCAGCCAGACACAGGAATTGGCGACGGTCGCGGCCATGAAACGCAGACGTTGCGCGGGGCGGCCGGGCGTCCCGCGGGTCAAGGGCCCGGTGGAAAGCCAAATCAGGATCTCGCAGATCAGCTGCGCGCCGCCCCAGACCAGGCCGGTAGTGGCGCCCAGCGTGCGGTAGACCAGCACGACCGCCAGGGCGGCGGCCACGATCCGGCCGAGCGCCAGGTTGCGCGAATCCCTGGCGACCGCGTCGAATTTCGAAAGTTCTGGAAGCCGGAAGCTGCCCATACGCACCACTCAACTTGAGAGGGTAGGGTTACCGGCGATTGCGGAACAACCGCTTAACGCGGGCCTTGGCTTCCGCTACGGCGCATGGCCAATGTCGGGGTCATAACTGGGGGAACAACATGCTGAAACTCACCGCCGCCGCGCTCGTTGCGCTGGCTTTGTCCGCCGGCGCAGCCGCCGCCGCCGAGTACGCCGTCATTCCGCTGGAGGCGAGTGTCGACCGCCCGGCCGACGTCACCTGGAAAAAGGTCTCCGCCTACTGCGATATCGGCGCGTGGTTCAAAACCACCTGCGAGATCACCTCGGGCAAGGATGGCGAAGTGGGCGCCGTGCGCCGCATCGCCGGCCGCATCGACGAGGTGCTCGTGGCCAAGACGGCCATGTCCTACAGCTACGCCCAGCCGAAATCGCCGATCGACTACCACGGCACGGTCGAGGTGCGTCCCGACGGCGCCAAGAAGTCGAGGATCCTCTACACCCTGATCTACGACGCCGAGCCGCTGAAGACGCCCGAAGCCAAGGCCGCCGACAAGGAGCGCCGCGCCAAGCAGTTCACCGCGCTGGTGGCCACCATGAAGGCGCAGGCCGAAGCGAAGTAGGACGCCCGATCAGCCCTGGCTGCGGAACGTGAAGTAGACGTAGACGGCGACGAGCCCGAGCAGCAGGACCACCATCGCCCGCCCGATCAGCTTGCGGCGGGCGGCTTCGCGGTCTTGGGGTTCGGGAGTCACGGGCGTGCGGTCTTCAGTCATGCCGGAGCCATCGGACGACTGGGCCCGCAAGGCAAGTCCGGAACGACGGGAGACACCGATGCGCAAGACTTTCGCCCTGGCGCTCGCCGCCGTTCTGGCGCTCACCGGGCCCGCCATGGCGCAGGCGCCGGAACGCATGGGCGCCGATCAGCCGACGGCCGCCGGCCGCAACCAGACCGCCGCGCTCAGTTTCGCCGGCGGCCGTGTCTGGCTGGCCCTTGGCTTCGGCAACACCTTCATGGTCACCACCAAGGCCGGCAACGTGATCGTCGACACGTCGAGCGCCAACAACGTGGCGCGCCACCGCGCCCTGCTCACCGCGGTCTCCAGGGCGCCGACCCGCGACATCATCCTGACCCACGCCCACGGCGACCACACCGGCGGCGTCGCGGCCTGGAAGGAGGAGGGAACCCGCGTCATCGGCCAGGCCAACGAGGTCGAGTTCCGCAACTACCAGACCCGGCTGAACGGCTTCTTCGGCGCCCGCAACGCCGCCCAGTACAACGCCCCCGCCCTGCGCACGGTGGGCAATCCGAACCCCGGCAACTACGCCGCCCCGGCGCTGGCCGACGTACTGTTCGAGAAGGACTACAAGTTCAAGCTGGGCGACCTGACCTTCGACTGCTTCGCCGCGCCCGGCGAAACGCCCGACCACCTGAACGTCTGGATCCCCGAGCTGAAGGCCGTGTTTATCGGCGACAACTACTATGCGTCCTTCCCCAACCTCTACACGCTCAGGGGCACGGAGACGCGGCCGGCGCTGAACTATGTCAATTCGCTGAACCGGGTCCTGGCCCTGAAGCCGGAGGTCGTCTTCCCGAGCCACGGCCCGCCGATCGTCGGGGCCGAGAACGTCCAGAAGACGCTCGCCCAATACCGCGACGCCATCCTCTTCGTGCACGACGCGACGGTGCGCGGCATGAACGAGGGCAAGGACGTCTACACCCTGATGAAGACCATCAGGCTGCCGCCCGGGCTCGAGGTCGGCGAAGGCTACGGCGCCCTCACCTGGTCAGTCCGCGGGATCTACGAAGGCTATGTCGGCTGGTTCGACACCGATCCGGCGACCATGTACCCGACCGCGCCGTCGGACACCGACCGTGAACTCGCCAAGCTGGCCGGCGGGCCCGACCCGATCGCCGCCCGCGCCGAGGCCCTGGTCGCGACCGACCCGGCGCTGGCGCTGCGCCTGACCAGCGCCGCCCTGGCGGCCGACCCCGGCCACAAGGCCGCGCTCACGGCCCGTCGCCACGCGCTGCAGACCCTGCTCAAGGCGTCGAAGAACTCCAACGAAAGCGGCTGGCTGAACGCCGACCTCGCCAAGGTCGACGCCGCGCTGAGGTAAGTCCCGGCTCGTGGAAGCCGCTTGGGAACCCAGCTCCGTTGAAGCGGTTTAGCTGGCGCCTCAAGGGAGACTTCGATGAACCGTGCATTCCTGCTGACGGCGGCTGCCGCCGCCGCGCTTTCTCTGGCCGCCTGCAACAAGCCCGCGTCCACACCGGCGCCCCCGCCGGCCGCCGAGACCGCAACCGACGCCACCGGCGCCGCCCAGGACGCCGTGGGCGCCGCGGTCGGACAGACCTCGGCCGCCACTCTCGGCTCGCACGACACCGGGGCCTTCGTCTCCAACGCCAGCCAGAGTGACATGTACGAGATCCAGGCCGGCAATATCGCCGCGACGCGCGCCAAGAACGCCGACGTCAAGGCCTTCGGCAAGTCGATGGTGACCCAACACACGGCGATGTCGAACGAGATGAAGCCGCTAATCACCGCCGCCGGCCAGACTCCTGCCGACAAGCTCGACGAACGTCGTCAGGGTTTCATCGACAACCTGAAGACGGCCAGCGCCGCCGACTTCGACAAGACCTACATCGACCAGCAGGTCGCCGCCCACGGCGAGGCGCTGACCTTGATGCAGGGCTATGCCGACGCCGGCGGCGACGCGGGGCTCAAGGCCGGCGCGGCGAAGGCGGTCCCCAAGGTGCAGATGCACCTCGACAAGGCCAAGTCCATTCAGGCCACCCTGAAGTAGGACGTGCCGGACACAGAAACGCCGGCCCTCCGGATCGGAGCGGCCGGCGTTTTGGTGTCCAGCCTGGGTGAAGCCTATTCCGCTTCGGCGGCCGCCGCGGCGGCTTCCGCCTCGGCCTTGGCCTTGCTGGCCTTGGTGACGCGGGGCTTGGCGACCTTCTTGACCTTCGCGGGCTTTTCCACGACGGGCGGGTTGATCGGCGCACCGCTGGTGTCGAGCGTGCTCTGGGTCACGCCGCCCTGGGCGACCGGGATGCCCAGGTAGCGCATCTGGCCGTCCTTATAGGCGATGTCCTCGCTGGCGACCTTCGGGTCGCGCTTCAGCTCGGAGACGTCGCGCAGGGTCATCCGCAGGACCATCAGCTTGCGGTCGACGCCGTCTTCGTCGGCCTTATCGATCAGCAGGCGCATTTCCTCGGCGGCGGAGCCGCGACGGCGGGTCGGGGTGCGGGGCGGGAGGGACGACGACATCTCACGCATCCGCGAAGAAGCCGTGCTCACCGCTCACGCGCACCTGGCACGGGCGACCTTGATCCTGCAGGGCCCGGGCGCGCTTGTTGGCGGCCGCCTTGGCCTCTTCTTTTTCGCTGGTGTGATCGGAGAACTCGCCTTGGTGCTCGACCGCCCACCGGCCTTCGTGCCGGGCGACGGTAAGGGTCTCGCGATCGGCTGCGCCGCGTATGGCCATGTTGGTGATCCTTCTCGGCGCGGGGCGTCAAACCCGCGGGGGATGGTTATGAAATGATTAAGACGGTAGAATTCTATATGTAAAACAGCGCGCTGTCTGCAAGCTTCAGCAAGTGCGCGGAGTTTTTCCTTGCCCCTTGCGTCAGTTCATGAAAGGATGTGCGCATCGAAAATCGTTTTGGCTCGCCTGCTCTCCACCCTCGACATCAAAGTCGAGAGCCGGAACTGCCCTCGACCCTCTCCGAAATTTTGATCATGCCGCCCATCTTGGGCGCATGAATACTTAGACCCGGAAGGGGATACGATATGGCGACTGGTGTCGTGAAGTGGTTCAACGGCCAAAAAGGCTTCGGTTTCATTCAGCCCGACGACGGCGGCCAAGACGTGTTCGTGCACATCTCGGCGGTCGAGCGCGCGAACCTCGCGTCGCTGCATGAGGGCCAGAAGCTGAGCTACGAGCTCGAGAAGGACCCGCGCAACGGCAAGATGTCCGCAGGCCAGCTGCAAAGCGCCTAAGGACTGACAGCCCAGCTCTCAGAGCTGCGCAAATCTAAGAGGGGGCCGGTGTCGCGAGACGCCGGCCCTTTTCGTTGCGGCGCCGCTACTGCACCTGCGACAATTTGGCGATCAATCGGGGACCTAACATAGGTTGTAGCCGACGCCGCTAATTGCTGAGTTAGCTTGAGTGCATTTCCTGGGGCGGTGATGGCCGGTTATCGACTCTATTTCCTCGACGACAACGGCCGCATCCGCGACGCCGCCGAGTTCGAATGCGCCGATGACGCCGAGGCGTTGACCCAGGCGCAGAGCCGCGCCGACGGCCGCGATATGGAACTGTGGAGCGGCGCGCGCGTCGTCCGCAAGATCGCCAAGCGCGCGGCGGAGTAGCGGCGCCTACTTCGGCGGGACCGCCCCCAGCTTACGGGTGAGGAAATCGACGGTCGCCGTATCCGCCTTCAGCCACGAGCCGTAACGCAGGAAGCCGTGGATATCGTCCGGGATCACCAGTTCCTCGAACTCGACGCCCTTGGCCTCCAGCCGCCGCGCCAGGTCGACGGTCTGGCTGAACGAGACGTTGCGGTCGTCGTCGCCATGGATCAGCAGCACCGGCGAGGTCCAGGTGGCGATGCCGTTCACCGGCGATGAGCGGAAGGCTACGGCCTTGGCCTCGGCCAGGTCGCCCTGTTCGTAGCGCAACGGCGCGCGCACCCCGCCGTCGGCGAGTTGCTTCGACCAGTCGTGGACCCCGTGGAAGTCGACGCCGGCCTTGAAGATGTCGGAGTTGCGCCCCAGCGCCAGCGCCGTCAGCAAGCCGCCGTAGGACCCGCCCCAGATACCGATCCGTTGCGGATCGACGCCGGGCGTCGCCTGCAGGAATCGCGCCCCCGCGACCACGTCCTGGTATTCCGATGAGCCCTGCGGCCCGCCGTTTTCCGGATGTTGGAAGTCGTAGCCGTAGCCGATACCCAGCCGATAGTTCACCGACAGCACCGTGAAGCCGTGCGCCGCCAGGTACTGATTCATCGCATAGGCGTGGGTGTAGTAGTCCATGTAGGACCAGCCGAGCAGCATCTGCCGCGGTGGCCCGCCGTGCACGAAGATCAGGCCCGGCTGCTTTGCCGCCCCACCCCCCTCTTTCGTGCTGGGGGCCTGGAACAGCTGGCCGTCGATCGCCAGGCCGTCGGCCGCCTTGAAGCTCACCTGTTTGGGGACCACGAACTTCGCCCCGGGGAACGCGGGATCCGGCGCCTGGCCGGCCAATATCTTCGCGCCGCCGCCCTTCAGGTCGACCACCGCCACGGCGGGTGGGATCCGCGCATCGGCGGTGATATAGGCCGCGTGGCCCGACAGCACGGCGGGGAACCACTCCAGGCTCTCGCCCTTGGTCAGGGGCGCCGGCGCCCCGCCGCTCGCCGAGACGCGGAAGAGGTGACGGCGTGCATTGTCGCCGGCGGCGCCGCCGGTGTTGGCGGAATAGACCAGGGTCTCGCCATCGGCGCTCGCCGCCACATGCTCGACCATGAATTCGCCCGGCGTCAGCAGGCGCGCCGCCCCGCCGGCCTCGGGCACGGCGTAGAGATGCGGCCAGTTGTCGGAGGTCGCCAGGAAGGTGAGCAGGCCGTCCTTGGCCCAGCGCAGGTTCGCCTCGCCGGCGACGCGCGGATAGGAGCCGCGCAGGGTGTCAGGGTTCTTCCACACCCGGTGGCCGGCGCCGGTCGCCACGTCGGCGCTCCAGATCGACCAGGGCTGCGGCGTCCGTTTCAGGAAGGGCTCGGGCGCCCCGCCTTCGCCGGGCCGGCGGGTGAAGGCCACCTTCGTCCCGTCCGTCGACCAGACCGGCGCGCCGTCGATCCCGGTGGAGGGCGCCAGCCAGGCGAGCGGCGTCGTTTCGCTGGTGAAAACGCCGATGAAGGCGTGGTCCTCGCGGTTGGAGACGAACGCCAGTCGCGAGCCGTCCGGGGACCAGGCGAGGCCTGAGTTCTTGCCGCGGTCGAAGAACAGGCGGTGCGCGTCGCTGCCGTCCAGCTTCGCCGTCCAGATCTTCCCGTCCTTCTCATAGGCGAGCAGATGGTTGGCCGAAATCGCCGGCGCGTCGCCCTCGACGATCTGCTTGGCCATGCCGCCGGCCTTCAGGTCCACAGCCCACAGCATCACCTTCGGCTGCGTCGGGCTGGACGTCGCGTCGGGTTCGAGCCCGCCCTTGGCCGGCCAATTGGCGTCGTGATCGCCGCCGCGCACGAACGCCAGCACCGCGCCGTCCGGCGAGAAGGTGAGCTGGGTCAGTTCCTCGCCGTCGTCGGCCGTGAACGTGGTCACCTGGCGGGGCGTGAACGCCGGCCCATCGGCCACCCAGACGTTGCGCACGCCGCGCACCGTCCGCACCCAGGCGATGCGGTTCGCCTGCGGCGCGCTCACCAGGTCGACGACGAAGGGATAGGAGAGCACGTCGGGAAGCGAGAAATTCACCGCCGTAGCCGGCGACCCGCAAGCCATCGCCAGCACTGCGGCGACGCCCGCGCCGATCATCTTCAACTGCATGCCCGCCCCCCGTTACTCGACTGGCCCCATGCTAGGCATGAGAACGGCCCACCGCCCAGACGTAAGTCAGGCCCGCGGATAGAGGATGATCTGGGTGCAGCGGAATGCGGCCATCAGCTTGCCGCTCGCCGCGTCCTCCACCCGCGCATCCCAGACCTGGGTCGTGCGCCCGCCGTGCAGCAGGGACGCCGTGCAGACCGCCTCGCCTTCCCGCAGGGTGCCGGTGAAGTTGCACTTCACCTCCACCGTGGTGAACCCGCTCGCCCCCTCCGGCCAGGCCGTCGAGACACCGTAGCCGCACAGGATATCCGCCACGGAGAGCACCGCGCCGGCGAGCAGGTAGCCGGTATGCGCCACCAGGTCCGGCCGCACCATCAAGCGTCCGACCACGCGCCCCTCGGCCACCTCCGTGATGGTCAGGCCCAGATGCGCCGGCAGCTTGCCCTCGTTGGCCTGGTTCAGGTCCTCGACACTCGTCCGATTGGTTGTCGCCGCCATCGTTCTTCCCCGCACGGCGGCTCGTCGTCGCGCGCCCTCGCCGCAAATCCTAGGCAGATGTGCGGGAAAAGGGCAGGCGCCCTGCAAACTTGGCCGTTGGCATCAAACTGTCACCAAGCGAGGGCAGGGATCGCTCAGTGTCCATTGCGTCGGGCCGACGGCCGTCGCGCGTTTGAGTTGGAAGATTGCCATGACCCTGAAGCAACGGATCGCCGCCCTGGCGCTGGCCGGATTCGTCACGCTCGCGGCCTCCGCGGCCCAGGCCTCGGCGGTCTACACCTTCAACGTCGACACCAGCAGCCTGCCTGCGGGAACGCAGGGCTACATCGACCTGCAGTTCAGCGGCTCCCTGGCGACCGGCCCTGGCGCCTTCAACCAGCTGGGAACGGCCACCGTCTCCAATTTCCAGAGCGTTGGCGGGTTCTTCACCCAGGCCGATCCTTACACCGCCAACGACTTTCCGGGCGGCAACGTCACCGGCAATGTCTCGGGCATCCTGCCGAACGCGGTGACGTTCGACGTCAACGGCGACGGCGCGATCAACGAATATACTCACAGCTTCCAGTTCGGCAGCTCGTTCTCCTTCCAGCTGACCCTGGCCGGCCAGGGCCTCGACGCGCCGAGCTGCCCGAACACTGGCGGTTCGGATTGCAGCCTGCCCGGCTTCACCCTCGACCTGATCAACACCACTGGAACCGCGTTCCTGCTGACCGGCGACCCCAACGGCGCAACCGGGCTCGAATGGACGCTCGGACAGGTGAACTTCAACACCGATGGGACCACCAGCCCGGTGATCTATCCCGGCCCCGGCGGCGGCGCGTCGGTGCTGACCATCAGCCCGGTGACGGCGGTTCCGGAACCGTCGGCCTGGACGCTGATGCTGCTGGGCTTCGGCGCGCTGGGCGCCGGCCTGCGCCGCCGTAAGGCGATGCTGGGCGTCGCCGCCTAGTCCCACGGCTACGGGCCGTCGCGGACGGGCTGGCCACCATGAGATTTATGGCTAGGTTCGCGCCATGCGCATTTTCAGCACCGCCCTAACGGCCGCCTTCCTGTTCGCGACCGCCGCCGCCGCCCAACCCGCCAACCCGATCTCGCCCGACCGCCTGGCGGCGCACGTCAAGGCGCTGGCCGATCCGAAGCTCGCCGGCCGCGCGCCGGGCGGTCCGGGCGAAGCCGGGACGATCGAGTACATCACCGGCCAGTTCAAAGCCCTGGGCCTCAAGCCCGCCGGCGACAACGGCGGCTGGACCCAGGCCGTGGAGTTGGTCCGCTTCCAGGTGCAGCCCGACGCGAAATTCAGCCTGACCGCCGGCGGCCAGACCCGCCAACTCGCCCAGGCAACCGACCTCATGGTCAACACCCAGCGGCCGATCCCGCGGGTGCAGATCGACAACGCCCCGCTGGTCTTCGTGGGCTACGGCGTCACCGCGCCGGAACGCGGCTGGGACGACTTCAAGGGCGCCGACCTGAAGGGCAAGATCGCCGTCTTCCTGATCAACGACCCGGATTTCGAGGCCGTCGCCACCGATCCCGTGGCCGGCAAGTTCGGCGGCAAGGCGGCCACCTACTACGCCCGCTGGACCTACAAGTACGAGGAGGCCGCCCGGCGCGGGGCGGTCGGCGCGCTGATCGTCCACGAGACGGCCGGCGCGGCCTATCCCTGGACCACGGTCGTGGCCTCCAACGGCGAAAGTTACGACGTGGTCCGCGCCGATCCCGCAAAGGACAAGCCGCTGATCCAGGGCTGGATCCAGCGCGACCTCGCCGTCGATCTGTTCGCCAAGTCAGGCCTCGACTTCGAGGCCGAGAAGGCCCGCGCGCGGACCGCGGCCTTCAAGCCGGTCGCCCTGAAGGGCGCGGCCTTCTCCGCCGACTACGGGCTGAAGGTCGACAAGCTGCTCAGCCACAACATCCTGGCCCAGATCCCCGGCGCCAGGCGGCCCAAGGAAAGCGTCATGTTCGCCGCCCACTGGGACGCCTACGGGGTCGGCCCGGCGGACGCGGCCGGCGACACCATCCGCCACGGCGCCGCCGACGACGCCATCGGCGTGGCCGGCGTCATCGAGATCGCCCGCGCCTTGGCCGCCGGCCCGAAGCCGGACCGCACGGTGGCCTTCGGCGTCTGGACCGCCGAGGAGCGGGGCCTGCTGGGCAGCGAGTACTACGCCGCCCACCCGGCCCTGCCGCTCGCCACAACCGCCGGCAACTTCACCATGGACGTGCTGCAGACCGCCGGCCCCAGTCGCGACGTGGTGCTGGTGGGCGCTGGGCAAAACCAGCTTGAGCAGGCGCTGACCGCGGCGGCGGCGAAACAGGGCCGCACCGTGACCCCCGACGCCCATCCGGAACGGGCGCTTTTCTACCGAGCCGACCACTTCAGCGTCGCCAAGCGCGGGGTCCCGACGCTCTTGCTCATGGGCATCGGCGGCGGCCCGGACCTGGTCACGGGCGGCCGCGCGGCCGGCGACGCCTGGGTCACCGAGTACACGACCAAGTGCTACCACCAGGCCTGCGATAACTGGACGCCGGCCTGGGACCTGCGCGGCGCTTCGGCCGACGTG
>Ga0307513_10008099_pt1 | contig 13491 bp, 6 predicted proteins | sample 15_EM_MG_FD_202174 | JGI IMG/M metagenome (GOLD analysis project Ga0307513, IMG submission 202174) | Populus trichocarpa ectomycorrhiza microbial communities from riparian zone in the Pacific Northwest, United States - 15_EM | ecosystem: Host-associated > Plants > Roots > Unclassified | place...
CCATGCCTAACCTTGCAGCCATGTTTGACAGCAGAACAAGTGGAACAGCTGCCATGAAATGCCTATAAATAGAGGCATTATGTGAGAGCAAAATGAGAGTAAGAGAAGTGTGAGAATGTGAAGAGTATAGAGAGAAAGTGGAGAGCTGCAATGGCAGCAGCCTTGCTGCCATTGCAGCAGCTGCAAGTGCAGCAATGAGAGCTGGGAGTAGAGTTTGAGTAAAGTGATCCTCCTCCTCCATGTATATCCTTTCTCTAATCTCTAATAAAATGGACTCTCTCCCTTGGATGTAGGCGGTTTTGCCGAACCACGTAAAATATTGTGTCAGTGTGCTTCCCCTCCCCTTTGAGCAATTATCAGTACACCCCCGGTCGGAAATCCCCAACAGAAAATACCACGCTTGGAAGTTGATTACTGCTTCGAACGTCTTGTACGAAATATCATGGCCTTGGAGCAGTGCTGCTACCCGTTTAAAGCTTACGTATGCAGTTACATTAAGTTTATGGACCATCTTATCGACAGTGCAGAAGACGTGGCTTTGCTAGCTGAAAATGGAATTATTCTCAATTGGCTAGGTGACGATGCCGCAGTTTCAAATATGATTAATAAGCTTTGCGAAACAATCACCGGCACTTATACGTTTTATGATGATATCTGCGGAAAGATGAATGCCCACTATAAGAACCGCTGGAACCATAGAAAGGCAACCTTGAAACTTGTATATTTCCCCAATGTTTGGAGAGGTACGGCAACTGTTGCAGCAGCTATCCTGCTGATCCTCACTTTGATACAAACTATCACTTCCGTAAAATCGGTATTCTAGGATTTTATCTCGTTTAGTTTCATTATTCCTACGTATGATTGATGTAATTGTTATTTTCCTTTGAAGATTGTTTTTAAACTCTGGGTATATGTATTTCTGAACTAATAATGTTGTTGCAAATTCTTGTTGTTGTATTGTGTTAGAGAATAATATAGATCATATCTTGGGATCTCACCTAACAGTTTAAGCTTTTAGGTTGAGATGGTTCTCTGACATGGTATCAGAGCCTTAATGACCAAGCGGTCACGAGTTCGAATCTCACCATTTCCATTTATTTGATAAAAATTAAGCACAAGGTAATGTGGGTCTGTGTAAGTTTCAAGTCCAAATGGCTTTTACTTAAGAGGATGTGTTAGAAAATAATATAAATCATATCCTGAGATCTTATCTGACAGCTTAAACTTAAATGAAGCTAAAGAGTTAGTGCATGATCTCAATTTCAATATCCCCAGCTTACCTAACAACGAATTTGACAAAAACCTGAAAATCAAAGAAATGAACAACGACAGATAAGAGGCAGGAAGTGATCACAGGAGGAAGAAGAAGAACCAAATCTTTATTGTCTCGCGGCGGGCCTCTATTCTACATATATCCTCACCTCGTGCCAATAAATTGGCATACTGATCATAGAAAGTAGAAAAAGAAAATAGTCCAAACCTTTCTTCCTCTTCTTGTCTTCATATTTCATCACATATTCCAGTAGTTTACTTGTAACTCAACCATTTAATTCTGTTATATGAAATCTTCCTTCGGGCACAAGGCCATACGAGCAGTGAAGTTAACAAGCAACATGTTCTTCTCTTTCCTTTCATGGCTCATGGCCACAGGATGCCTCTATTGGACATGGCCAAGCTATTTGATTCTCGAGGCCCAAAGACTACCAAAGCCACCAACCCTCTTAATGTGCTTCTTCTCTGCATACCAGTCCACAGATACAAAAAAAAAAAAAAAAAGGTTTTGAAATACTTGGAACTTGTTAGTTAATATGTTTTGTAGTGAATTGGTTGATAATATATGACATTAATTTTATTTATATAAATATATTTAATTTATTAATAAAAATTTATTTATTTTTAATAATTATTAGTTATTTTATTAATAAATCTAATATTTAATTAATGAATCTAGAGTAAAGATAAAAAATTTTGGATAAAAATATTTTGCAAAAGAAATTATAATGTTGTTATAATTATAGGATTTTTATTACATCAAATAATTGTTTCTAAATGTTCTTGGTCAATACTTTATTAAAAATGGATGTTAATTAGAGTTGTTGAGATTCATACATATTATGTTTTTTTTTTATGAAATAAAGCAATTATTCTCATAAACTGAGATATGAGAGTTACATAGAACTAATATGTAGGTGTTTGTCGAATGACTTGCATACTGAAATGACTCACATGAAAAATTCATATATAGATATCACTTATGTCCATGAAAAAGCTCACGTGACAGTTGTGTAAGTGATCCTTAGATTTAAGATCACTGAATTATCTTATATAAAGAGTGTTATGTTTTGATCATATTATATGTTGTCCTAATCAAGGGTAACAAATGGGTAAATATTGGGTTTAACATGAACTATATGAATTCATCACCTTAGATGAATTATGAAAAATATTTCATCTGTTATCAAATAGTATTAATTGTAAATCATTGCGCAAGATGAAATAAAATTAAAAAAGAGTTTCAAATCATATTCAAATAATCAATAACTATGGTGTTGAGAACAAACATGATTTTATAAAGTAAATATGATCAATGTTATAATGTTTAAATCAAAACACTATTGATAAAGGGATAATAATTTCATTGAAAAACTATTAAATCAAACCACTTATGACTTTCCTAGTATTTGGAGAATCACGACAGGTTGTTAAACATTATACTTAATCTTCAAATATAAATCAATCAATTATTGAATTGATAATAAATTAATTTGTTTAATTTATTTAATCCTATTTTGTTTAGGATTATGATTTATATTTGGGCCAACTTATTAGGGAGCTTAATGGATCATATACATAAGAATCATTAATCAGAAATTAAAATAAGATGATTAATCAAGTGTGACTTGATTGTAAATAAGTTTTAGAAATTAAGGACTAGAGTGTAATTTATACATTGAATTACAATTATAGACCTAGAAAAATCAAGTAAGGACTTGATTGAATAAAATTTTAAAATTAGCCTAAAATAATAAATGTGATATTAATTAAAAGAAAAATTGATATTTTATAGCACTCTAAGGTGTAGCAATCTCTCCCCTAAAAGGATTTCGAAGATTTTTTATTGGTGGTTCATATGAATTACCATTAGAGACTGAACACATGGACGACTTGTGATTTGCGACAACTTAGCCTTAAAGCAAATATTCAAAGCTGAAAAGAACAACTAATCTTCAAGTAATTTTCACAAAAACCTAACAAACTCTAAATTTGTTTAACAGGTTCTTAAGACTTCTAAAAAAAATTAAAATTTATAGTTTTTGTTATGTGTATGTGTTTCAAGAAATCCAACAGTGGTATCAAAGTCATCGTTAGACAATCAGGGTTATTGCTTGCATGTTTTAATTGTTATTGGAATTAATTTAGAATTAATTTTATATGCAAAAGTTATTTTTTCTAAAATTAATTTTTCACTCTTGATTTTATAAAAAAAAATTATTTATTGTTCCGACCAGGCCGGACTTTTTGAATGTGATCGAAATCTTCCATGAATTAAAAAAAAAAAGAAAAAAAAAACTTTTCATGGCTTTCCATAGGCACTACTGCAAGCAGCACCTCCCCAGCAAAGACAATCCCTCATGCTATTGGCTGGTAACGGCAACCAACGCTGCCGCTAATAGTGGGCAGAGAGCCAACCACCAGTAGAAGACAAGAAGAAACGAGAGGGGCAGCATTATGATTCTGCCCATAGTGCCCTTTTAGGGGTTTTTGGGATATAATTATTACTATACCCTTGCCACTTATATTTAATTACAAAAGGATTTAGAGGTTTAATTTATGAATTTACCCCTACAATTTATTACTTATTACAATTTGATTTTTTGGATAGAATTATGATTCTTTCTCTTTATATATAAAATATTGATTTTATATTTTAAAATTAAAACCCTAGATTAAATTAATTATATAATTAATTTTTCTAATAGGATTAGGATTGAATAAAAATGTTTCATTAAAAAAATTTATATTTTATAATATTCTAATCGGATTAGGATTTAATTAAATTTTTTAATTAAAAAAATATTTTTTCTAAAATAAAATGAGATTTATTAAGTCATAAAATTTTATTTATTTGATCCTAAAATAGTTTAGGATGTTAATAAGAATTTTAATATGATTAAATTTCTTATTAGATTTTTTAAAAATATATATTTTTAAAAGACAATCTTTATTAAATAAAATTTATTATATTTGGGAAATTATCAAATTGAATTTAATTAAATATTTCTAAATGTTAGAAATATTATTTAAAAAATTACATATAATGCCAATAATTAGAATCAAAGCATGCAATAATAAATGGACATTAAAGACCAATGCGATTGTGTTTTTATGATTGAATGGTTATAATAATAAATAGCACTTGTGTCTCCTGTTTTTTCTCTATTATTATTTTGGATTGTAAAATTTTTTCTCATATAATTCCCTTTGAATGTAACTCGAGGTTTCCTATACAATTATGTAAATGTTATATAATTTAGAAATATAAAAATTTATATTAGAAAATCTAATTTTTAATCTAAGAAGAAAGAATGGCGGAAAAAGATAAAATCATGGTGCTCACAAAAAACTTATCAAGATTTGCAACAGTTACCTAGATTTTGACCATCTAATTTCCTTTAATGCCCAGAGAAAATTTGTTTAGATATATCCATAACCATACAAATAGAATGTCATTCTAGGGGTTTATGTTTATATATAATTGTTATGTATGAATTTGTTTTTCATCACAAACATTTTTTTATGTGTTTGTGTATGGGACACTTTATCATGGATCCCTAACACAACACTTTTATATGGGTAATTTTATCTCGGATCCCACCAACAATATATCCAATAATAGTAACTAACATATAAGGAAATAACACATTAGTTCTTTAATGTTTTTTTTTCCTAGGGGAACCTTATAATCTCCTTTTACATAATCATGTCATATTTTACAATTGAAAAGCATATAGCAACTAACAACTAGGAAACAAATAGAAACAAATGACAACAAGATTTGTTATAATTTAAAATACACTTAAAAACTAAAAACATTATAACTACGATACATTTAAATACTTTATTTTTTATTGATCTAAAACTCATTTCCCAAAAGGTTATTACAATTTTATATATATATATATATATATAAAAAAACTAGATAAGGAAATAATATAAAGTGGGAAAATAAAAATAAAAAATAAATTAACTAATAAAAATATCTATTTTTTTAAAAAAACCTCCTACATAAACTTGCTATAAATATTATAATTGTTCTCCACACCATTGTCCACACCAGCTTCACCACCCCCACCCTCTCAGTCACTATCATCACCACTTTACTGCAACTATCCTATTTTTTTATATTGTTGCTTATCATTTGAACATTTTATATATTTTACGTAAAAATGACCCAAAATTCAACCACCCAAATAAAACTCACGCTCACCAAGTTCCCCGCCAAAGAAGCTGGTTTCCCTGGATGCCTAGAAAATCTTGATTTAGTCACTAATCTAGAAAGTAGCAGTACACTCTTTAGTGATAAATTAGGTAATTACTATTGAAATTAAAAATAAATGATGAGTTAACATAATAGTATAAAGTTTTTGATAAAAAAACATATTTTTAAATATTATAATTCAAAATCATGACATTAATTTAATAAGTTATATTTAATTTATATGGTGTTTCTAAGCCACTACATTAATTAAATTCCAGTGCACTTGTGGAAGTACACCCATTTGCTTTTCACTGGACTTGGAGCTACTTTGGCTAGCTCGTCGATTTCTCTTTGTGAGCAAGAATCAAGGGGGGTGGATTGAGGTAGCTAATCCATCAGAGCTGCATTCTGCAGCCTCCACGGTAGATGAGCTCGATCACAAAGTATATATGGGTTAGTATTGATTATCCAGCTCAACATAATAAAGGATATCCACACTTTTTTATTTAAGCATTCAAGAGTTTGTTCTACTAAAAGATTTTCCTGCTGCAGGAAGCAACAAGGTGGATCAAAGTTATTCTCTCTGGAAAGAATTGGAGAGGAACAATAGTGTGTTAGAAAATAATATAGATCATATTCTAGGATCTCATTTAATAGTTTAAGCTATTGGGTTGAGATAGTTATTTGACATGGTATTAAAGCCTTGATAACCAAGCAGTTACAAGTTCAAATATCACCATTCATATTTATTTGATAAAATTTAAACACAAGATAATATAAACATGTGCAAGTTTCAAGAGAGAAGAACTTTCATTTAAAGGGGTGTATTAAAAAATAATATAAATCATATTTTAGAACCTCATTTAATAGTTTAACCTATATATTGGATTGAAATGATTCTTTAAAATAGTGGCGGTAATACAAATGATGACAATTATGAAAATACATTTTATGATACGCTTCTGTCTTTAATTCGTTGGATGATCCCGTATCACAATTTCTGGAAACTGTCCCCGGATCTGAAAATGGATCAGCGAGGGATCGGATCGTGCAGAGATGTTTCTACCGGGCCTTGTGATTCATATGGTACTCCAACAAAGGTCCAGCGCGCTTGAGACAGAAAATTTTGGAAATTGGAAAAACAGACTAAGAAGAACAATGCTGAGAAGGAGACAAGACCAACATCCTAATGGAGGTGAAGAAAATGGGGTGAAGAATCACAATAAGAGAATACCAGAGCAAAGAACGGAAAGAGAAGACAAATAAAGGCAAGGTTTATCTGCCGAAGATAGAGGAGGCTTTGCTTATTATTTATTTACTAATTTATATTAAGTTATCATGTTTTCAAAGAAGAGTAAAATGTTTAATTGTTGTTTTTCTAAAGCACGAACAATTATAACAATATTTTGTCATGTAAAGATTAATTGTTCTCAGTTTGCTTTCGTCTGGAGTTGTAATTCTTTCTTAAACAGGATTTCTTCCTGTTTTGGTTGATTTTGATCAATGAAGTTTTTCATTCATAAAAAAAAGAAAAAGGAAAGAAGCTTGGCATATAGGGCCAGTACTCTCGCTTTGCAATAGAAATGATGAAGAAAAAGCTCAAAGAGCTCTTGCATAGAGCTGTGATGCTACTAGTAATTAACATGTTTTCAGTGTCTTGATATCATTACCTACAGACAAAACTTGTTATTGTTATTATTTCTAAACAATTTATGCATCAAATGTTGCAATATATTGTTTTTCCAAGTAATTTTTGCTATTAGGTTATAAACTAGATTCATTCAATAAATGGCCAAGCAAGCCAGTAAAAGGAGTTAGGCCCTGACCTCAAAGGTTATGATATTCCAACCTCCAAATCCTTTGCAACCAGTTCACAAAATATCCCAGTAAAAATAGATCATCAGAGGGACTGATATCAGCTAACATTTGCTTTGTCTGTACGAAGAGAGATTTGGCAAATGGTGGACCCAAGACCCAAGCAAAGAAGACGATAAAAGGGATGCCATGTTTGGAATCATTGAGTAAGAAGCAACCCCAGTTTCTTTGGATGATTGAACACATTGTATTTTCCCACTTCAGATCATTGAGGGAAAGTGTAAGTACAACTGAACCTGGTGTGTCAGTCTTTAGCATCAGTTTGATTTCCTTTTTGTATTTGTTCTTGTATCTATAGGATGACTTTCAACTCGTAGAGACTGTCTTGTGAAAAGCAATTCTTAAAGAATATCACAATAATAATTCAAACTAGAAAAAAACATAAGATTTAACGTGGTTCAATAACACTGTTATATTCATAATAATAAAGAGTTTTATTTTTCATTATATTAAAATAAAATTATATGGTATGTATTTATAATAGATTAAAAATTACCCAAAAAACCCTAGATATCTAAAGAGTATTAATAATTTTTTTTAATATTTTTTATTATATCACAGAGTCGTTGCCCCCACAACCCCAACCCATTAATAATCCTCTGAAACAAAACAAGAAATAAATTTCAAAGAGATAGATATCGTTGTTTCGCTTCGCTCATACGCTTTGTAAAACACAAACTACAACGGACTGTATTTCGGGTCATATCTATGATTGTAGTCCAGTGGATTTTACGAGTGATATGGGGAGACGATCTGCAATTCACCCATCTGTTCTTAAAATGTCTCATCCACCAAGAATACTATCCTGGATGGCAAATGGAATTGGTAGCGGTCTTGATGCTCTCTTCCTGTACAGATTGAATCACGGCTTGCTGAGCATCGGCGGACTCTGTACTCCTTTGCTGTAAAGTACATAATATGTGCTCAGAGAATGATGATCTTGCTCCTTGTCTAGACATTTGCAATCTCGGAGTTTTTGCATTCATTTTACTCTTTCCCGCCCCTTATCTTGGAGTTTTTGCTCTTTTTGTAAATTATTTCCTAGCTCAAAAAGGATTCTACTTGCTTGAAAATAATACTATTCAAATCAATTTAGAACTCAGAACTCCTCAAGTCAGAGACCAAGTTATTCGAGGTTGAGTTGTTGTCTCCAAGGCTATTTCTGTCACATATAAAGCCTCTTAAATCTCGACTCTTCTTCTCCTTTTCCTTATAGGAAACTCTCTTTGTCCAGTTGCCACAAGAAAACTGCCTCTGTTTTCCAACTTATAGTTTGCTGAAATTCCTTCTCTCACAAGGACTCCTTGCACAGACCTAGCAGCTGGAATTACTGCCGCTGCCGATTCTTGGTTGTTGTTCCTTTGCTGCTGATTTATGGTCTACCTGGATCTCATTAGTACCATACGAACATTTGCTTGGTCTGTTATCTATTGATTATTTCTTATGACTTTGAAATTTAATTATTGGTAGAGAATAATATAAATTATATTTTATGATCTCTTTTAATAATTTAAATTATTGGGTTGAGATGGTTCTTTGACAAAATATTAGAGTTTTGATAATCAAGTAGTCACGAGTTTAAATCTCATCATCTCTATTTATTTGATAAAAATCATGCACAAGTTAGTATAAGTTTGTGCAAGTTTCAAGCTCAAAAAGCTTTCATTTGAGAGAATATATTAGAAAATAATATAAATTATATTTTGAGATCTCATCTCACAGCTTAAACTTTTGGGTTGAATTGATTCATTCATAATTATAAAGGTTTGTAATTTTAACATTTCTTTGTTTCTCTTTCCTCTTTTCATTCTCTTGATTTTCTTAATAGACATGAGAGAGCCACGCTTCATACTGAGATTCCAATTAACAAAATTTGATTTTAGTATCAATGATTTTATCATAGAAAATGGAGTTCAATGATGGTGGTTCTATCTTGTAAACATGTAAAATAGATGGACTTATAGTTTTTAAATAGATTAGAAGATGTGTTTTAGAGTTAAAGATTTATTGAAATTTTTATGATGTTTTTAAAATATTTTTAGATAAAAATATATATTAAAACTTAGGATTTTAAGATACAAAAACCTTGACAATGAAAAACATTATAATTAACATTATATTACATGCTTATAGTATACTCTTAGACATAATTTTCAAATCTTACCTAAAAAAAGGTCTTGGACATTGGGTTACTAAGTTAATGCATGGGTTATCAAATTAATCCTCAATTAACTTAATATTGAAAGATAAAAGTGATAAAAAAAAATGACACTTAACTAAAATAAAAAGCCTAAGTGAACTCGAGTCAACCAAGTAAACTCGACTCAACCAAGTAAATTTGTGATGCAAGTCATGCATGTTATTAGATTCAATATTTTTTTTAACAGAGATTATTTTTCATTTAATTACACGACGATAAAATGCATGACAATTTTTTTGTATAAAATGTTTTTTTAAATAGAAAAACAATATGTTAGACACGTGTGGTTGAGATATCATAAGCAGATCATTGATAAAAAAAAAGATGAAATTGATTTTTCTTAGTTTTGAGCTTAACAAAAAAAGAGATCATTGATAACAAAGAAAGAAATTATATTTTTAAAATCGAGGGACAAAATAAATTATTAAACAAAAAAATAATAATAATAACTTGAATGCTACGAATGAACTATTAAACCTACAACTTGATTCATGAACTCAATTGGATTCAATGATTTCTTTTATCGATTTTTTTTACCCAAACATAAAACAACTAAACTTTTTTTAAAAAAAAAAAGAGTCGAGGCACATTGGACCTAAAAAACCAGCCCAAGCATGTGGGCCTTCAAACCTAACCCACGCTCCTAGGCCTCGCTCTTTTTTTAATTTCTTAATGGGATGGATTTTTTGAAATATTATAATGAATCCATGTAAATAGATACACAACATACTAATATGAATAAAAGATAATTGGCAAGGCACCTTATCTCATATAAAAAGCTTTAAAATGTTAATATTTTATCTTTATCATAACTATTTCATTACATTACAACTCTTAAGATCAATTAGAGTATTTTTTATTGACCATTATATAAGGAGGTGATTCTTTTCTCTCTTTTTTTATTTATTTTCAAAATATTATATTTTTTTTAGGTTTGCTATAATGTCGAGTGTGATAAACGTTTTACATAAAAATAATTTCTTTATATATGAAAATATAAAATATATGTCAATACTAATATGTAAAAACAAGATCTTTAATTAGGAAAGAGATTAAAACATTAAAACAATTCTTAAAATACTTAATGTGTTAATTTCGTTTTTGTAAAAGCTTATTCATCAGAAAATTAATGCATTCTGTAAATATGTGAGTAGTGTCAAAATGCCAGATCACTCAAGAAAACACGTTCTCCTCCCACTAGTAAATGAAATAATGCCATGGGTCTGTTAGGACGTGGACTTAGGTGATCTGAATGTTTTACACAGTCGTTATTAATTTGAGGTTATGGGTTGTTAATTATTAAGTAATTTCAGTAATTATTCTGTTATTTAAGTTATGAGATTGAATAAAAAAAATATGCAGAATTGTATCCATATACAGAGTACCAATTAGCCCCTCAAAGTGACTATTTATTTATTCTCTACTAATTAGTATATCACAAGTAAAATTAATAACAACCGCCTAAAACTGTATTTGAAGTCGTGGCCTAGCGGTTGTGGTAGGGACTTGTTCCCTTTCTCTGCATCCGGGTTCGATCTTTTTTGTGCATGCATGTCATCTCCGCGGTGCATTACTTGCCTACTGGGCTTGCAGGATGTTTAATAAATCTAGGGATTAGTCGTGGTGCGCGTAAGCTGACCCGGATACCCGGGTTATAAAAAAAAATAAATAAATAAATAACAACTGCCTAAAACATTCTAACATAACAACCCATGACAAATAATCTAGAGGTCGCGCAGCCATTCGGATAGATGAGGCAACTGACTTAAGAGGGAGGGAAAAAAAAAGTCAAGTGGACGAAGAAAAGTCAACTACGAACATAGATGCATTCATTCAAATTGATACCAGTTATATAAATAATAAATAAAAACATATAATTTTTTTTAACAATGATTAAAGTTATAATTTTCTATATCAATTTGTTAGTTTGTCACAAACAATAGGAAAACCTGTTGCAATAATTAAAAAAAAAAACAGGAACAAAAGTTTTTTTTAAAATAGAATTGTTCATTGACTAAGAATTTGTAAGACATGACTTATGATATCTGACTTTTGATTTTAAAAAATAATTCATATGTTATTTTTCATTAATAATTTTTTCACAATAATAAGTAAAAAGAAATTTAAGTTAGAAATATGTGATTCCAATCATTAAAACAAATATAGTATAAATAGAATCCATCTAGCAAGTTAAAAATTCTAACTTTTGATTAAATAAATTTTTTTTCTCAATTTTATAACAAATCTTTAAGTTATTTTATTTTTATTTAAGGGTATTAAATCAAAATAGCACAAAATATTTTGATTTATAAAAATACCTTTAATTAAGGTGTACTAATCGTTACATGTATTAAAAATACTTTAATGATAACTATAATATTTATTGTCTTATCTTAGGAAATTCTACATGATAAAAATAAAATAAAAAATCTTAATTTCACACTAACATAGTTGCATATATGAATTCTTGAATAAAAATGAAAATAAATTCTGTAAATAAATAAATGTATTGTTATGATTTGTTAATCACCCGTCCTTGCATAGATATATTGGGCTCAACCATGTAGGTTGACAAGAGCAAGAGACTTCAAGAAAGAGAGAGAGGCTGCAATATACAGGAAAGGGGCTCGCTGCCTGGGACTATATACACAGAGATACGGCCGGCTGATCTCCCTCAGGTCAGCACTAACTTGTTTTGTTTCTTTGAAATGTTTACTTACCTTCTTTGGGATTTGGCTCATTATAAGTAAAGGAAAATAAATAAATTGAATAACATAACTCCTAAGTTAATCAGAAGGATTTCATGCATAGTTTTAACCTATGTTCCTTCTTGATCATGACTTATTCGTGGAGAAGGAGAAAATACGGTATTTAAAAAAAAATGGAAATTAAATACTATGCATATAAACAAATTATATTAAATTTTCACATATATTGATGTGCTAAGCAATAACCACTGAAGCGATTGAGTGTACAGACGTTCTAAGAATATTAATTGAATGATCAGAAATAAAAAGAGTAGTCAGAACAATTCGTATGATTTTCTTCTAGAATTGCTCTAAAATTTAGGTATTTTTTTTCTAATTAGCATGGTTTTTTTTAAAAGAAATTAATTGAAAAAATAACAGTTTGAAAAAAAAAATAGCGAATTCACATAATTTATACAAGTTGTAATTAGAAAATACGACATTCAACTAACTTACTATACAAAAACGCAGCATTTCAAAAATATTATCAAAATGAGCTGCACTAATTACTATAAGAAGAAAGAGAAAAGAAAAAAAAAAACTTGAAAAACACATTGAAGCTCCTATTACAATGTCACCAGTGCCATCAAAAAGCTCTCGACGAGAAGTATATAACGACATCAAGAAAAATCATTAACCGTGATTAGAATGAGTTGCACTTGTAGTCCAAAGATATTAGGTAACTCACTTGCTTTTGATGGCAAGTGTGATCCATTCCAGTCACCATTGATGATCTTCATTAGTATCATTGGATTCGTCTCGTCAAGAGTTTTTTATGGTACTCGTGATGTCATAATCGAAGCTTCAATGTGCCTTCAAGATTTTTTTCTTTTTTTTTTTTTCTTTTTTCTTTCTCCTCTTTCTTCACAAATTATAATGAGGAGAGAGGAGGGTATGGAGAGAAGTCAAGAAAGAAAGAAATAGACTCTACAGGAACATTGAAGCTCTGATTATGATACATTTGGTATTATCATAAAGATTTTAACAGTGTTAAAAGGACTCCTTGCACAGACCTCGCAGCTGCCGATTCTTGGATGTTGTTCCTTTGCTGCCGATTCTTGGATGTTGTTCCTTTGCTGCTGATTTATGGTCTACCTGGATTCTCATTACCATAAGAACATTTGCTTGCTCTGTTGTTTATTGATTATTTCATATGCCTTTGAAATCTAATTATGAAGGTTTGTAATTTT
>Ga0307513_10008100_pt1 | contig 13490 bp, 14 predicted proteins | sample 15_EM_MG_FD_202174 | JGI IMG/M metagenome (GOLD analysis project Ga0307513, IMG submission 202174) | Populus trichocarpa ectomycorrhiza microbial communities from riparian zone in the Pacific Northwest, United States - 15_EM | ecosystem: Host-associated > Plants > Roots > Unclassified | place...
TTACCCGGGTATCGGCTCACGATAGTTGTAATAAAAACTCTGCAGGTTTTTGAGACTCTTTCACCCCAGCTTTATATTATGCCCAAAGTAACCTTTTAGAAATCACAACTCGCTCCTCTCATATTATTGTCACAATTGTGGTCACTAAACACATAAAACCGGAGTGTTTTGTCCTCTAGTCCGATCGGCTAACCTGTTATCATCGGCTGCTTTCTCCTCTTTATATTAACCCCATCATACATTTGATATTTCTCATAATACTGACATACTGGCCGGCACTTTTGTAGCAACCGGATTCCGAATACGCGATGAGAATACAAGTACTCGTACTGTACGAGTCTCGAGCACCCGCACTCTGGAAGGCCACCTTTTGGCAACGGCCCCCGCTCTGTGGTCAGAGTGGACGCTTCCCTGTTTGGACAAGAATGAACCATTAGCATTAACTTCAAGGCTAATTGAAGAAATGGACTGACTTAGACTGCTAGCTAAATTCATATATAATGCCGCCTTCCGTCGCCGCCGCCGCCTGCACGACACCGTGAGGGCCTCCATAGCCGGAACAGGTTGACATTCATTCTATTATCATAGCAACGCTATGTTAATTTGCTAAGAGTTTACTCGAGAACAGGTTATCTTGGCGAATATTTATTAAGAGTTTTTGCCAAGGAAGTTAGCTGTAATCAACGGCCCCGGATATTCCCCTACTCCGACGAGGGCACAGGGGGGATGTTTTCCTACAGGACAGGGATTATTTTGCGGGTTAACTTAAATTAACCGTGCGAAAAGATCCCCCTAGTGTGCCTGTCCAATTCCAGAATTCTAACTTATGATACCTCTAAGCTCCAATGTCTACGCTTTATAGTACCACCTAATAGAGCCATAATTCCCGCCGGAGCGATGTTTGAAATCCTCTAGTGACTGAAGATGGGCCATGATTTCTTCGCAAAGTACTTACTGTACTGTGCTCGCAGAGAGATTACGGTAAGTTCCTGAGACAACAAGCGCAACAAGCAACTCCCAACAACACTCAGCCATCAGAATACCACGACTCAACTCAATGCCACAGTCAAAACGAAAAACCCATTACCAGATCCCGTGCTCCTGGGGAGAGATGAGGGACGCAAATATACAGGCCTTAGTATTACAGTTGCGGCCGCGATTGTAATCGCAATTGTGATTATCACGATGATTGAATTTTGCCGGGGATCGTGGTGGCGCCCTTTATCTCAGGACTTGATTCTGCCGCGAGCATGATTCTAGCAACTAGGGCTGCAGACGCCCCTCACGAAATTATAACACTCGAGGGAGGAACCGGAACAAAATTCCGGTACCGGTAGTACTGCACACACATCGGCTTCCTGCTGTGGTCACTTTAAACAGAAGAATTCAAAGCCTTGTGTGGAGTATCAATCAACACGAGACAAAACTACACCCCCGGTGAACCGCCAGCCGGAGTCATATAACACAGTAATCCACTATATCTGTTTTCCCGCACACCATCACACTTCTCCCATTCTCACCCCCTTTCTCGCGCTTCCCGGATTCTCTCGAGCCTTGCCATGGATCTCAACACTGGCAGTCATACCACTAACTTATCGGACATCTATCCCATCACGTGACGCTACGGGGGAGTTTGCAAATGTCGGAATGGAGACTGCATTTTACCCAGCTCTGGGGGTTTCATGACATTGCTTGAAGTAATCCTCTATCATTGGGTGCACTCGGCAGGGCAGGGCGGGCATTTCGTATCATACACTTCACTTGAGCTGGCCGGAAGGGAAATGTTGAAGTGGTTATACTTGGCACTTAAAATGATAGAAGGGTTATTGTATGTATTTATCGGGGTATGAGAGAGGCACCCCCGCAACGGTTTCAAAGGCCCGCCATATCCCAGGCAACCAAAGGCACAGTCGTAGATCATAAGTACGATAGACTATACTTGAATTTCATGTTTCGAGTAGAGTGATAAGTTGACTCTGACCTAGGGTTAGGGGGAAGTAGGGTGTTTTCACCAGCTCTCGCTTTCCCGCTGAAAAAACCAACCCCCCCACCTTCCGCACTTGCAAGCCAACCATTACCAATATCATATCTTGTCCAACACCCGAACTCCCATCTATGATACCAATCCAAATCCAGCGCCAAACCAAGCCTAACCAAAACCAGAATTATAGCAAGAAATCCCTAGGCATCATATCCCCCATCAATCCATCCATCCAACCAACCAACCCAAAAAAAACCATATACAAAAGCACCGCGGAAAGGAGAGGGAAGGAATAATAATAGTGATAATAACCCACAACTTAAATAATCAAGTAAAGACTGCACAAAAAACTCGGCCCGGTATAAATCCCCCACCAAAACATCACATTCCCCAGCGTCTCCCGTCCCTTCAGAAACCTCGTGCGACTGGCATACACAAGCGGAATCTGCGACATCTGCATAACGAGCATGTATCCGCGCAAGCGCTTGAACAGACTCCACATGACCAACTCGTGCACGAGAGCACTAAGCAGGAAGGTGATCACGGTGGCGGTGCCGCGGGAAACATGCCAGGCGGAGATGCTGCTATGGTAGACGTGCCGGAGGAGAAAGTTGTGCACGGGCTTATTCCAGTCGCGGGCAAAAGCATCCCAGGTCGTGGAATTCCACCAGGGACCGTAGAAGCCGCGGTCAGCGAAGAAGGTGAGTTCGGCCAGGACGTTCAGGATTAGCTCCCAGATGAGGTACCACGCCATCAGGTACTCTATCATGAAGGGGAAGATGAGGTCCAGCAGGATGTACGGGAAGGCTTGCAGGCGGGTGGAGAGTGGGAGGAGGCGCAGGGCGTGGGTCTGCAGGACGACGGGGAGGATGAGGTGTTGGGAGACTACTATCATTATTCCCAGCACGCCGAAGGTTGCTGTGGTCTTTTCCAGCACGTAGGGCCAGTTTATGGTGGTTGTGCGGGGGTAGGCGAGTTCGTAGACGACCCTGTTCCTGTTAGCTTTTGATGCACGGATGAATGGATAGGCATTCGAAGAGGGGGCGTACGTTGGGAAGTGGATGTACTCAAAATAATTCCACCACGTCAAGTTCTGGGGATACACCACTTTCGGCCCATCGTCGTCCTCCACATGACTGCTCAACTCAGCGTTACAAGCAGCGACTTCCTCCATAACCGCCCTCTCAAAGTCCTCCACTTGCGCACCGTCCAATTCCTCCCTCTCCTCCGACCCCCTTCTAATATCAACCCCGGAATCTACACTCCCGGTCCTGATGCGATGCCGCACATTTGGCTCACTGGTACCCAACGCTCTCAACTCCACCAATTTCTTCTCGAGGGATTGCAGCCGCTTGTGCACCACGCTCAAATGTCCGTTATAAAACGCGTACGAGTGCTGTTTCATGAGCATCACCAGACAATGCAGCACTATGAAAACCGTTTGAATCCATGGCCAGTCCTTCCAGAGGGTGTACTCAATCACGACGCCGAGGTACGCCGCTTCCCAGACTAACTGTATTATCCACCCGGTGCGCTCCCAAGAAATTCTGTTCTTTGCGATGGCCTTTTGTAAAGGGACGCACCAGAGCGCCGAACCCCAGAATATGGTTGCGTCAGCGAGGAGACAATCTATGAGGTTGTTCGGGTTGAACATAATTGAGAGGATGTCTATTCCGAAGAGGCGGCCGTGTTCTTTGTAGGATGTTGCGGCGAGTTTCAGCACTAGGATTACTACTGACATCCTATTACATGTTAGCTGCTTTGTGGTGGGCCTACCCGGGGATGGGTGGGGTACCAGAACACAGTGTAGAATCCGCGAAACGGAGAAGAAGCAGCCTCTGGGCTTCTGTGGTCGAACACGGTGAACCTTTTCGTAAAAACCAGCTATAGAACACAAACAACTTAGTCCTCACTTCATACAGCAGGAATAAATATAGACCAATGAAAAGCCCAAACATACATCACTAAACTTCTTCTTCCTCTTCTTCCCCCCAGCCACACTTCCGCCCACCAGCAACTTCCTCAGTTCATCGTCTATCACCAATCTATATTTCTCCTTTCCCCATATCTTCTCTAATCGCACGGGTATGGATGTCCGACGTTTAACCTCCTCTTGGAACTTCTTCCCGTCATGCTTCCCCCCAAGGCCCAACCCCGCCACAGGCTTCTCCGTAGAATTCGCAGGCAGCCGAGCGTCGTCAAATTCGCTAGTAGGCGATGCACTCTCCGGGCTTGGTGAGTCGGAAGAAGTAGCGGTTTGTAATTCCCCGAGTAAGAATGTGTGAGTGCTAGTGGGAGACGGAGAGCCGTTACCGCCTGTCGATGGGGCTCTTCGCGACATGGTCAACCTGCTGAACTGTGCGATGCTGCCGTAACGCACCTATCAAGCAGAGGCGGGGGAAAACAAAGAGCGAGAGAGAAAAATTGATCAAGGGAACTTAAGTGGGGAAGAACAAGGAGCTGTACCGGTAGTTAAAGTGGTCCATCGAGTCCGGCAGGCGGCATAGAACTGAGTAACATTGATAACCCAAATCCACCACAAACGTCATTAGCCGGGGCTATTTTAGCTCCGCTTCCGTTAATAGCGCACCCTTTGAATTCCGTTGTCGACAAGTTGACCTAGCACTTCAGATGCATTAGTGATCAAGATAGAGTAAGCCAAGTTTTTCCCCGCTAAACTCCCGCGGCTGCAGCTCTTGGCTCTTACAAAAGCTCTACGCTACGGTGTTCCCACTTCCCCGTGTTTTCTATGGCCTGGGAGTTTCTCCCATGGAGATGGCAGTATCTGGTGTCGCCATGAAACGGAGCCCGAGTCCGACCGTTGATTTCTCACTTGAGCCTCAGGTTGGACTGGCATTCAAACAACTTGATTCGTTGAAAATTTGTAACCCTAACCCTCCGGAATTAAGGCCTCCGATAAGAGATTTTTCCCGGTGTGACAAACGCTGATAATAAACCCATTGCGGTAGAGCGCTCCCGCATCTATTACTCGAGTGCTCGCAATTGAATAGCGTTTGTCAACACAGCTGATACGGTACGGTACCGCACACGGTCAAAATCCAGCTTTTTTGCTCAGATCTCGGTATCATGCAATCGTGGTCGCGTTCACAAACGTCGTTCAATTACGAGTAAGTCCATAGGGCTGAAGGATAAAATGTCAACCCCGATGTGGATACCGGCCCGTTAGTCAAAGCACTCACTAGGCTCACTCCCGTTTTCGTACTGCCGCAGGCTTTCGCTTATGTTGTTCGTAGGACCATAGATTCGTCTGCCAGTCCCGGACTCCAGTATCACCATTAGTCACTCGGTTTTCGCCCTTCTGCCTTCCTACCTGTTGGAAATGGCAGTTTGATGGCCGCACTTGATGCGGGATATGCCCACACTCCATGACCGCTGAGGCGCCCGAGCACCGCACACCCCCATTCGCAAAGTCTTCGCGGAAAGACACAGGTACTGTGGCAGTGTTTTGGCGACAAAGAAGGTACTGGTACAAGATTTTGTGCATAATCTGAACTGTAAAAGTTGTCCTGGTACCTTTGTTGCCACCAAAACTTTTGCCACAGTACCTGTCTTTCCGCGAGGGCTTTGCGAATGGGGGTGTACCTGCGAAGCTCGGAAGCCATGTGACTTGTCTGAATATACCGGTTTTCGAACCCGCAATACCGTACGCCTTGCTCATTCAAGATTCGGCCGTCCTTGTAGCGTGCCTGGTCCAGCCAGAGATGTCGTTCCCCGAGTGTTGGCGACGGCTCTCTAACAACCCGCCTTCACCCCCTCAAAAGTAGCTTTCAAATCGAATTCCAACGCCCCACCATTCCAACACCCCCATCACCCCAACAGTCCGGCGAATCGGCCCTTGCCCCAATGCCCATCCCCCCCGACCATGAGGCCACACCCAAAGTTGGAGCCATTGCCCGACGACCCAACACCCAGCTCCAGATCGGTCCCGTCGAGAATCACCGTGCCAGGAACCACCGCCTTATATCATACCAGTGCCCCATGTAAGCCATAGAAAATTTCTCCAAAGCCGCGCGGCCACTCTCAAGTGAGCCATGCATAGAAGTTACACAATGGGGTTCGGGCCGCGCATCGATGCGTGCGCTGGCCTAGCCCAGCTTGCGATTCATCTTTCCATGACGGGGCTGTGCAGGAGGTTTATGCAGCTAGTGGCGGTCGCTTGTAAGGGTATGGCACAACAGCCGATTGAACAAATGTTTGAAAAGGTGGCTCCTATTCCGACAAGACACGGGAGATATCGGACGAGGTTCCCATTCTTGCAGTTAGAGATGACCTATCCCCTATCGTGTGCTGTACAGTACTCGAGTACAAGTAAAAATTGCTTGGATTGGAACGAGCCCACAGTCTTAACCCAGCTCGCTAAACCGCTCAATCCCCGAAATGAGACTCAATCACCCAAACCCGGCCTATAGGATGATAGCCCTATAGCTAACCCTTCGCCTCCCATCTCAGCTTTTGGGCAGGCCCGAAGACGTACTCCAAGAATTCTACAGCAGTTTTCCTACCAAGAAATTTATCCCAAGGTAATCAAGCTTTTCGGGCCAGGGAGTCCGGATTCCTCAGAACATATCCGACCCGGATGCTCGCGGGATGCCAATGCCCATAGATGGGAATATCATCCCGGGGGAGCCGGAATAACGTCAGCTTGTCATTGGTAGGACTGGAAGTATTACAAGAGCTTAGAGGAGAAGGACGGGTGCGGGGGGGCGCAGGTGGAGGCTCCTGATGTCGGAGCGGCGGATTGGGTGGGGTGCTAAGCCAAGCCTATAATTGGAAGCAAACCCCCATCATCCGGCTATACTTTCTGAACCTCGTAGATGAAATCTAAGCAGCAATATATCGAGTGATATTTCATGACTGGAAACCTCCAAGTGGCACCACATCAACGATCTACCTATCCACCTCTTAGACAGAAGTGGGGATGGTCAGATCTGCGATCAAGAGGAAACTTACTTTATGCTCTGCGGCGTTATACCCGTAACAGGCGTAAGCTAGTCGCCATCTTTCCTGCCAGCTATCGCCAATCTCGTACCGTTAACAGTACATGCAATCATAATTCGCCTACCGGAGTCTCGATAATGCAGATGCTCAGTGAGAAATGATACACCCTTAGATATAGCAATTTATTTCCTCTGATGGACCAAAAAGTGCACACTTCTCCCTCCTCCCAGAAGCAACCCTCCTCTTACGCTTCACCACTCTCCCCCTCAATGATAGAATAGACTACTCGAGTACGGTACAGCCCCACGTCAACACCGCTCCCTCACTCGTTCTAAAACCCCTTTTTCCAACCAACCAATCAACCCCCCTAAAGCTGAACTCCAAACACCACAACCCATTAAAGCTCCCGCACCCATCCATCCCACGACACGATATGCGTGGGACATTTACCGGTATTTGCCGTTGCCTCGCACTGCATGTGTAACCAGCGATCTACGATGGGCGGTGCCAAGCGAAGGGATCTTGTCCGACCAGAGCAGGGACAGCACGATGGTGCATAGCCTTGTTACTAGGAAAACGGTGTTTAACTGCACTTGTATCGTGGAGTTTTTTGGGGGGGAGGGGGACAGCACGGTAAGGCTGATGTTTTGCAGGGGCTGGGGGCTGGGATGACGATTCGCTACGAGCAGAGTAGGAAATTGGGATGGCTTTGGCGGATGGGTTGCGGAGGGGACATCAAGTGAGGGCCACGGAAGATTGGTTGGTGCCCTAGTAGGTTTGGTGGGGAGGAGCGGGGGTGTCGGGATGTTTACTGGAGTAGCGAGATCCGTGGTATGGATCTACTGTGCTTGAAAAAGCACACTTCTCGAACGAAGCTTTCATATTATGCTTCCATCTCTTTCCCTTACCTCATAAACCCAGCTACGGTAGAACACTGCTTGCGTCGGAACGCCAAATTTACTCGAACAATTACTGTCGGACCGGCAGCAGAGCTAAACTGCGATAGGTTTAGCTGAGCAAGTGAGCGAAATTACGAACACCAGTTCCGGTGACGGGATCCAGCAAGTTCGGCTGGCTCAAGCCAGACTGCGTTAGGTAAGTATTATTCTTTGTCAAGGTGTTTTGCCTCTAGCTGCGGAGATTAGAAGTCTGACGGAGCTACAGTAGCAGATTGTCCAAACGCAGACATTTGTTTCGTCACAGTCAGCTAGGCACCCCACCAATGACCGGGAGAGATCGCCTCCAAACTTCGCACAGACTTCCCGAGCTCGACAAATAAGCTGCTACGGATGAATACTCGTATAGTACTGTACCGTAGGAGCTCATAGTGGGGTCAAGGAAGATCCCTCACGCAAAGCAGTACTTGTACCGTATGGCAGGCGATGGAACACTCACCAGGAACCATACCATACCCGAACGCCGGACTCAGTACCGGCATCCGGGCCCCAGGCGTGGCTAATCGGACGCTCAAGGTTTCCAGAGTCCTACGGTATCTTTACTCGTACTAGAGACAAGGGAGCAAATCCATCACGGAAATGCTCAAACGGGCCAGAGGGTTGATACTATACTGGTATAATCCCTGTCTTATCACCTACTCGAGTACCACAGTATTCGCTCGCGCCTCAATATTGGGTAGCATGACACTCTGGTAGATCCCCGATGAGCGCAGCGGGTGGAATGATCCTCACCATATGGGCAACGTGCTCGAGTAGCTCCGGTCTCCACAGACTTCGCTCAAAAACTCGGGTACCGGTATACTTCCTTCCTAAGGTCGCAAGGGTAGAACAAGAGGTAGAGGACTGGTGCAACAGTTCGTCGTCTACTTGTGGGCATGCTCAAAAATGACGCCCCCCCAGGTAAATAGATACACCAGTGGAAAAGCTCGAATTTACAAATACCATACCAGTATCCCATCCATCTACAAACAATACAGTACCTAAAACCAACCCCAATGCGACTGAACTCTCACGATGGCCTCTGCTTCCTCGAGCCCCCTACGACTGCTAGTTCCCTCAGCCGGACAACCCGGGAACAAACAAAAACAAACAAACAAATAGGCAAACCCCTTTAATGCTACCGTACGCCCACTTTACCTAAAAGTATGATACAAGTACCGCAAAAACTAGACCAGTGGGGAACGACACTACTGATAGGACATCCTGAGTCCCCCTCTGGACCAAGGGGAGAAACAGAGGGAAAAAAATTCTCTTCCACTGCTGGGGCGAGACATAAGGGGAAAAAATCCAACAGACCGGGATCCACCGTCCTGCGGTAGCGAGATTCTCAATTCCGGCATTCTCTTGTGAACGGGCGCCGTACGCCACAGGAGGCCAGGCACGGCACACGCACCCGAATCCTGGCGCCAAGTTCGCCCGGAGATTTATTGAATGCTGAGGGCTGTGGCTCATACACGACCTATCACCTTCTTCAAATAAGATTACCCTAGTTGAAAGTCTGTACCGTAAGGGTTTAGTAAATTAAGCGCGTTTCGTTTCGGAGGGGACGTAATTTATTTGAGCGCGGTACGTGCAGAGATAGCTTGCCGCTACTGCACTTTGTATCCACCTTGTCCTTCCAGAATTCTTGTTATCTAGTGTAAGTGAATTATCATGAAATTGTGCCCAGCTGCCTACGTGCGCTATGGACAAGCGCTGCCCGTGGCGTGGGGTACCGGTATCCTACCGCGGGGTGGTATTGTGAAGCTATGATAGTTCCGAAACCGCGACGTAAGTTACCGCACAACGCGACCCCAAAATGCTGGGCGTAGCATTCAGCTATCAGCCACAAGTATCACTTTGGAGTATGATAGAACGCACACTGCGCTAGGAAACACTAGTGACGCCACAGCTAGAGCGGATATGCAACTGCATGACATCGAGTTCAGGCAGGTAGGTACCGTAGGTACTCGAGTACTACAAGTAGTACAGTGGAGTGCCGACCGATGTAGAATCCGTGGGATTTGACACTTTCCAGGTCTCGGGGCGGAGATGTATTCTAAACTTCCCACCGTGCTCGAGTGCTGGCAGCTTCACGACATAACGAGTAACGGGTGCTCGCTAAAGCGAGTCCAATCCTTGAGTCTTTCGCTTGATTGCACAATAGCGTTCGCTAGGTGTGATACTCGAGTACTGCACTAAGTTAGAGGTTTCGCTCCGAAGAATCAGACACCGGTATGGTCGCAAATTTCATAGACACTTACTGGTATGATACTCCGTATCCGGCCGTCCTGATGCAAAGGTGCGCCAAAAGCGCGGACCCTTCGCCAAGGTGTCCGATGTCTTTGGGATTCGCGGGTGGTTGGTGGGTGAACCCTCGAGTTCAATGGCTTGCCAAGTGGTAATTAAACAGAGAGCTCTGAAGAGAAATCCACAACATTGCTGGCACGTGGGATCGCGCGTACTACTGCAGCGGTATGCAGGCAGGAATGGAAAGTACTGTGCTCAGGTACCGTACTCGAGTACCGTACGCGTACAGAACTAAGTAAGGGGCAAACATCACAAAGTAGGTGAAAAAGAAAGAAAAGGGGATGTTCTGCACAGCGCATTAGATTGGGTCCTTTTCTCCGTGCCGATTCCGGTATCCGGGTACCCTTCTCTTCGCTATGATAAAGCATACCGGTACTGCTGTATCCACGTTCCAGGCTCGTGCCTTCCTTCCTTCCTTCCTCCTACCCGAGCAGCGCGTTGGTTGTAGGGGTATCAAGCAAGCAATCAATCAATCAAGAAGCAAGCCCCGGCTACCGGTACCGGTATTTGAGCCCCTTTTGTGTGGTACCAGTATTTACCAAGAAACGTTGCGAGTGTTACAGCCGCTGGCAGGTCTAATCTCGTTCATTCATATAGGGATGGAAAAGGGTTAAAGGAAGGCAGAACAGAAAACAATAGGGCGGTGATATTAAGTGATGGGGGTATTTGTACTCGAGTAGAGAGGGATGTTATTGCCAGGGGAATTAATTCCCAAGGTGAACTTTGTTACCGATTTTAGTAGCAAATATTTGTGCTCGGGTGGTTGTGTTGGAGGGGTATCGGTGGCAAGTAACATTATCATGTCACGGCTGAAGCAGCGAATGATACTTTCTTCCGGCCTTGCTCGTAATTCTTCCCTCACATCGGGGCATTATAGCTCCACCAATAGCGAGGCGCGTCCCGACGAGCCTGCCTGCCGCCTTCACCGGGCGATATCGAGCAACATTCGCCGTCCCCACCATTCATTCATTCTCAAAGCACGCAAAGGGCAGGAGAAGAAAAGAAGAAGAAGAAAACCATAAACTTTTAATTTCGGTTATTTGCCGTGATAGCATAGCATAGCGAATTGCGCCATAGTTCTGAAGAGTACCAACACGGTACCGTAAAAATTGGGAAAACACAGAATACGCTAGCAAGGGTAAGAAAGGGCCGCCGGAAGAGAAATTGCTTCAAGGGGTAATAATACTTTTCATGATCCCCACCCAAGCCCCAGAATTTCGTCTCTTTTGGCAGTTTAATTTCCTCTAAAAGGTATCACGATTTGCCACACCTTGTTTACCCCTGCTAGCGTATTCTGGGTCTTCCCAATTTTTACGGTATTCACCATACTGGGACCCGACTACTCGAGCACCGTATGCACCGTAAGCACCGTACGAGTACTGCAATACGAGTAGAGCGAGGGGGTAATTACCACCAAGATCTCCCGTGTCGCGGAATATTAGAACCGGGCGTTTTTTTCTCGAGAACATAGATGGGTATTCTTTAGGACTTGAGGCTAGGAAGTAAGAAAGAAAGAAAATAAATAAATAAGGCGATGGATGGTATGGTTAGTGGACGAAATTAACCGCGCACTTCTACTTGTAACACCACCCGAAGAAATTTCTCTAGATAAATTTCTACTATGTGTCCTACTATGTATTTACATTTTTAATTTGTATTTTTGATTTTGATTTTCGTGATAGTGGGTTTGGTGGGGGAGTGCCGTTGTCATGGCCGAAGTTTTTTCCTGCGGTTAATTTTTGTCCAGGGACAATACAAGTGTTCACTACCATAGCGTAGCGAGGACTTTCCGTAATCTGCTCGAGTTCTGTAGCCTGTACGTGTACTCTACTAGTGGTGCGAGGACTGTACTCGTGCCCGAGTGCTCCGGCTCGAGATATTCTGCCTGACATTCCAGCTCCGATTCGGTCAGCTACGGTAGCTTGCCCATTCCAAAAGTATCCGGGAATCTGTGTGCAAGGTGTCTGAAAACTGCAGCGGAATCCGCTAGCTCCGGTACGGTAATTGGCGAGCCCATGATTGGTGTGCAGACAATTCCCCAAGTGGCGATCACCGTAGGCAACACTGGAGTGCTGCAAAAGTAAGGCACTAGTATTACGATAAATGACGAATGGGGCTAGAACCAACCAACAACTTCTCGCCTGCCGTAGTAATCTCACAAGACATGCAGGAATCAGCTCGGTTCGGCCGGGACGGTGAATCAGTGAAACATTTTCTCTTCCACGCTCCAGTGCCATAAAATGGGGTGATGAGGGATACGGTACTTGCAACAAGGTACTACTTACTGTACCGGTACTCGAGTAAGTCGACTGTATCCGGAGAGGCGCGATTCGACGGAAGGAGTTATTGGATGAGATTTATTTCATTTCACTTGCTTTCAGGTGATGGAGTGGAGTGGAGAGGAGGGAAGGTGGGAAGGAAGGAAGGGGTTTGTGGTGAGACGGGCAAACAGCCTAACCGAGTGAGTTTGATGTTGTTCGAGTGGCGGGTGCAGCGTGCGAGGGGAGAAGAGGCAGTCAGCGACAGTCGCTGCTATCGCAGTCTGCTGTGGCTTGCCCCAGGAGGGAAGACGCAGATTGAAAGCAGGTGCGGTACCGTACCGGCACTTGGGGCAAAAATGCTTTGTGTAGGGAAAATACTTTGGTGGAGCGTGTAATCATAAAGAGAGAGAGCGATGCTGGCCCTGCCGCTGCCTGAGAAAGAGACTGATTCTGCTGGTAGCCGAGCGGGTGAAGAGTTACGCAGAAGTTGCCGTCTTGGTCTTTTGCTTGAAAAACCTTTCTTTCTTCTTTCTTCTTTCTTCTTCCCATCTACCACGTGTTGACGGCTTCCGGTGAGCGGGTCGACCATCTCGTTCGTCAACGGTGCGCCGTACTGTACGAAGCCTCGAGCAAAGTGCTGGAATGGTGAGGTATCGCAAATTAGAAGAGTTGTCCGGAAATGGTCGCAACCGACAAACGATTACTGCACTTTGTACCATATCTGTAGATCAAGGTGTAAGAAAAGTCATCAACAACAACTACAATAGCAACAACACCCGAAGATCAATTGATTGTCAACAGCAATCGGTCAATCAATCAACCAACTATGGCTAATTTAACCAAGTTCTGCACCCAGGCTTCCCATAATGGACACAAGACTCATCACCGTTGGTGTGTGTTCTATTTGTGCCTGAAATAAGGTACCGTATGGTGCCGGGCACTTGAAATCAACCGAAAACTAACACAAGAATAATTCTCGAAAACTTTCAACCACCACCACATCTTTGAGAAGATGTGGCTTCATAGAAGTGTTCAGAAGACACT
>Ga0307513_10008101_pt1 | contig 13490 bp, 10 predicted proteins | sample 15_EM_MG_FD_202174 | JGI IMG/M metagenome (GOLD analysis project Ga0307513, IMG submission 202174) | Populus trichocarpa ectomycorrhiza microbial communities from riparian zone in the Pacific Northwest, United States - 15_EM | ecosystem: Host-associated > Plants > Roots > Unclassified | place...
ATCCGCCGCTTCCTCGTCGGCCCGTCGGGCTGCGAGCTGACCGGGGCCACCGGCACGCCCGATGGGCGCACGATGTTCGTCAACATCCAGCACCCCGGCGAAAGCCCCAGCGAACGCAGCGACCCCGACAACCCGCGCCGCATCTCGAACTGGCCCGACCAGTTGCCGAACGGCCGCCCGCGCTCGGCGACGGTGGTGATTCGCAAGAACGACGGCGGCTTGATCGGTACTTGAGCGGCACAGACGGCGCGCAGTGTGAAGCTGCAGCGCGGCGCGCTACCTGGCGAGAGCGACAGCAGTGACGCGGTTCTCGACCCGCTCGGTGCCGATGCTGTTAACGTGAAGCATGCGAGCAGGACTCCCTTCGTGGCACCTTCGATCCGGCCTGTCGACCGGTGAGTGCGGGGGCTCGACGTGGGCCTGATCGCCCAGGTGTTCGCCGCGCTGGGCTTGATCGCCTGCAGTGCATTACTGCTGCGCATGAGCCTGAGCCGTGCCAGGCAGCGGCGTTGGGATGCGTTCTGGCGCCGGTGGCTCGAACAACTGCGCAAGGCAGGGCGCGCGCTGCGCCTGCGCTGGCAGCGCTTGCGCACCGGTGCGGCCGCGCGCCGCGCGGCGGCACAGGCAATCGACCGCGCGCGTGGCAAGCCTGCGGCGTCTGGGAAAGAGAGCAACGTGATTCGCCCGCGCTTCGGCAAACCCGGCCCGAAGAAGAAGCCGCCGCTGCACTGACGGGGAAAGGGGGAATGGCGCTGGAAACTGCTGCGGCTGGCCCGCGGGCGGCTGCGACAGGAGCAGGCGCCGATCTCGACGAGCCCCTCACTCACGACAAGGACACCTTCATGATCGAACACCACATCGACATCCCCAGCGCCGATGGCGCGATGAACAGCTTCGTCGTGCACCCGGAGGAAGGCGGCCCCTTCCCGGTGGTGCTGTTCTACATGGACGCGCCCGGCAAGCGCGAGGAGTTGCACGACATGGCGCGGCGCCTGGCGGCAGTCGGCTACTTCGTCGTGCTGCCCAACCTGTACTACCGCAGCTCGCGCGACTTCGCGTTGAAGGAACGCACCGAACCGGCACTGGCCGACATGTTCAAGCTGATGGCCACACTCGACGCCAGCACCACCGCTTGCGACACGCAGGCCATGCTGCAGTTCGTGGCTGCCCAACCGGCGGCGGACGCCAAGCGCATCGGTGCCGTGGGTTACTGCATGAGCGGGCCCGTCGTGATGTGGGCCGCGGCCGCGTTCCCGGACCGCCTGCGCTGCATCGCATCGATCCATGGCGCCAACATGGCCACCGACCAGCCCGATTCACCGCATCGCATGGCCGCGAAGATCCGCTGCGACAGCTACTTCGCCTGCGCCGAGATCGACAAATGGGCGCCGCCGGCCGACATCCTCCAACTGCAGTCCGCGCTGGAAGCCGCGGGCACGCCGCACCGCATCGAGTGGTATCCCGGTGTCGAACACGGCTTTGTGTTTCCGCAGCGCGCCGGCATCTACAACCAGGCCGCCGCGGAGCGGCATTGGGAGCGCTTGTTCAGCCTGTTCGAGCGTACGCTGCGGCAGACCGGCCCCTAGATGGACCGTCGTGCTGCCTACGGGCAGTGCAGCAGGCCTGCCTGCGTGGTGCACAGCCCGCTGCGGCCGAGCAGGTTGGGGCCGACGCGAGTCAGCCGCGAGCCGTCGCTGGCCCAGCAGCCGATGGCGTCGCAGCCGGTGATGACGGCCGGCGCGCGGGCCGGCGCGGGTGGTGGTGCGGGCGGCGCGGGCGCTAAGCCCGGCTGTGGTAGCGGCCGCACGGCACCGATCGGCGGCACGACGATCGGCGGCTGCGCCAGGTGCTGCGCCGCCGGCTGGGGGTCACCGTTGCCGCCCAGGCAGGCGCGCGCCGCCTGGCGGCGCAGCGCCTGCAAACGGGCATCGAGCCGCGGCTGACCATCCGGCTGCGGCGCGGCGACCGCGGCGTTCTCCTGCGCCTGCAACGAGTCGAGCGCCTGGCGGCAGTCGGCTGATTCAAGGCCGTCGGCCGCCGGCGCCTCGGCAGAACGTGCGGCTGGCGCGGCCGGCGCAAGCGTGATGGCCGTGAGGGCAACGAGGGCAAACCAACGGCGGTTCATCGGGGTTGGAGTGCCGGCAGCGCAACGAGTTCACAGCCGGCACGCTCGACGCCGGCCCGGCGCGCTGCGCGCAAAGTTGCCCGGGCGCGGTCGTCTGCCACGAGGTGAAGTCGCGCGCGAGACCGCAAACCGGCTGGGCTGTGGTCGAATACTGCAACCGCCCATAGAAAGCCCGCTGCATGCCGTCTGCCGTCGACCTGGATGCCGAGCCCGCCTGGCTGCGCCGGCTGAGCCGGGTGGTCCTGCGTCAAGGGATCGTGCGCTCGGCCGTCCTGCTGACCTTGCTGGTCGCAACGCTGGCGGTGCTGATCTCGGAAGCCCTGATCAGCGTCATCGGCCACGGCGACCGCGGGGTCGCCGCCGCGGCTGCCAGCCTGTGCTCGCTGGTGCTGACCCCCGTGCTGGGCGTGCCGGTGCTGCGCCTGGTGTTCAACCTCGAGGCCGCGCGCAGCAAGCTGAACGTGCTGGCGATCCAGGACGGCCTGACCGGCGTCTACAACCGGCGCCACTTCATGACCGTCGTGCAACGCGAGTGGGACCGTGCCCGGCGCTACGGCACGCCGGCGGCGCTGCTGCTGATCGACGCCGACTACTTCAAGCGCATCAACGACAGCCACGGCCACCTGTGCGGCGACGAACTGCTGCGCCAGATCGCCGACGCCGCCGGCGGCTCGCTGCGCCAGGCCGACGTGCTGGCGCGTTTCGGCGGCGAGGAGTTCATCGTCTTCCTGCCGCACACCGACCCGCTGGGCGCGGTCGACGTGGCCGAGCGCATCCGCGAGCGGGTTCAGGCGATCGGCGTCGATTGGCACGGCCAGCGCGTCGCCACCACCGTCAGCATCGGCGTCGCCCAGTTCCGCCCCGACCTGCTGTCGCTCGACTGGACCATCCACGAGGCCGACACCGCCCTCTACGCGGCCAAGGCCGCCGGGCGCAACTGCGTGCGCGGCCTGCCGATGACGGCCGGGCTCGGCGGCGATCGCTTCGAGGTCGGGTCGGCCTAGGATCCTCCGAACGGACCTAAATGCTATGCGGCGGCGAAGGCCGGCACGCGGATGGCGACCAGGATCTCGTCATGAGCGATGTCGCCACCGATTGTGCCGCGGTTGCAAACCTGCGGGTCGGCGATCAACTTGGCCGCTTCGCTCAGCAGTGGCGCCTTGGCACGCACGATGGCGTTGGCGATCAGTTCGTTCTCGACCATCATCGCGCCGCTCACGACATCGCTGCCATCTTCGCCGACGCCCGCGCAGTTCGGCGATGCGGTTGAGGTGGATCCGGTGTGCCGGCTGAGCGATTCGCAGCTTCATCACCGGCAGCAGGCTGTGGCCGCCGGCCAGCGGCGGCCGGACATCATGCCGCCTGGCGCGGGCGCCGTGCTGAAGCATCCTGACGGCTGGTGCTGGCTGGCCGATCCAGGACGGCGGCAATTCGACCCCTACGCGACGCCGAACTGGCGCTGGCCGAGATACGCATACGCGGCTGGAGGATCGCTGAGCGATCGTCACGGCTTGACAAAGATGACGCGATTGGCCCCTGGCTTGACGGCTGCCCTAATGCGGGGGTCCTTGATCGCCGCCGTAAGCGCCTCCGCCTGCGCTGGCGCGACTTCGAAGTCCACCAGGATGGTTTCGCCTTCACGGTAGAGCGCTGGTCGCGCCTCGAAGGGCGAGATCTGCTTCGCCAGGGACTGCGCCGCCTTGGCTGGTTGTGCAGCAGGAATGCGCGGCGGTTCGTCGAGGTTGCGCCAGACAGCGGCGCCGCCGTCGACAATCGTGAAGTCGCCCTCGTCCGTCGGGAGTGTCTGCCATACGAGCCCGGCAACGAGCACCAGGACTCCGAACGCTGCCACCAGGCGCCAACGTCTCTCGTTGGCCGCTGCGCCACCCGGCCTGACGACGGAAGGTGTATCCGGCGCGGTTGTACGCCTCTCCGCCTCGCGTGAGCTCTGCATTTGCTGACGCAGCCTTGCCGAGGCGCGCTGCTGCGCTTCGGGTGTGCCGGCCTCGCCCAGCAGGTGATCAGCCTCTGCGGCCGAATGCCGCTCGATCACGTCGCGCAAAACCTGTGTGGCCTCGTTCGAAGGGGCACGTCGACCGGCCAGTTCGTCGATCCAGCGATCGACGTCCCCGTCGTCGGGTCCGGGAGGTCCTTGCGGGTTCGTCACAGCAAGCGCCCGCTGTAGTGTTCTGCGCAAGGAGCGAGGTACTCCCTGAGGATGGCGCGTGCGCGCTGCAGACGTTTGCGAATCGCCGCGTCGTCCACGCCGCGAAAGACGGCCAGATCGTGGGTGCTCCAGCCATGGGTCACGATCATGTCCAGGTCTTCCGCCTGCTCGGCGTGGTCGCGCGCATATTCCGGATAGCGCTGCGCAATGCACTTCTGCAGGCGGCGCAGTTCAGCCTCGTCTTCCGCAGATGGTGCATGCGCCACGGCATCGGCGAGCCTCACGATCGCGTCCGCGCCGTCGTCGAGGTCGCCCGACGACTCTTCGGGGTGGACCCAGCGCGAATCACGTCGCTGGATGTCGCGCAGCGCGCGCCATGCGATGCCATAGATCCAGGTGCTGAGGCTGGAGTCGCCGCGAAATTCACGCAGGCCATGCCTTGCCTTGAGGAAGCTGTCGTGGACCAGATTCTCCGCCTGATCCGGTGTCGCGCCCTCGCGGCACAGGAAGGCCATTAGCGGCCTGCGAAGCTGCTCCAGCAGTTCCACCAGCGCTTCGTCGCCGTCGCTTCCGCCGGCGCGCATCCGCTGCAGCAGGGCCGACTCGCTATTCCCCATGGGCGGCTCCCCGGCGCCGAGCCGGCAACCCGCGGGTCACAAAAAGTCGCCTCGTCCGTCCGAGTTCCAAGCGCGCTGGAAAACGGCGCCAAGCGGTGAGGCGCAGGGCGGGGAGCCAGGACCACTTCCCTCTCGTCGTCTCGAGCAGCCGGTTGGCGTCGTTCGTCACCACCTTGAACGGAACGACACCTATGAACCAAGTCATATCCCGTGGCCTGATCGCGGCCACCCTCCTCGCCCTGATGCTGGGTACGGTACACGCCGAGGCCTTCCTTGTCGATGCCAGCCCAGGTCTGGGCACGCTGTTCTTCGACTGGCTATTCTCCTTCTTCATCGGTTAGACGGGTCTCCCAGCCCGGCGGGCGCATCGGCGTGCCAGACTTCAAAGCACACCCGGTGCGCCCGCTTTTTCGCCGGCCAACACCATTCGATTGACCCGCTGAACCCGGGTATAGCCGTCGCGGAACTGCGCCGGCAGGTTCGACAGGGCGCCCTCGATCCAGGACCTCGCCGCCGCGATGCACAGGGCATGCCGCCGCGCATCGCCGCCGCGCGCATAGGCCCAAGCGAGCGTGGCCCAGACCTGCGGCACGTAGCACTTCGCGCTGAGCCCACTTTCGACATCGTCCTGCAGTTCCCGTGCATGCAGCAGCGCCGCTTGCAGCGCTGCGTCGCCTGGACGTTCAAGCCAGCGGACCAGTTCGCGCCAGCGGATCGAACGCGCGGTTCCGGCCAGGCCCTTGTGCTCACATTCGCTGCGCACCCCGGCCAATCGCATGCACATCGCGGCGGCATCGCCCTGGTACGAAGCCTCGAAGTGGGCCGACATCACGAGCGGCAGGTCGCGCTGAGTTCGGTCCAGCTCGCCAATGGCCAGTAGGCAGCGTTGCGGTGACAGGCCATCCTGCTCATCGGCGCGGCCGCGCAAAAGCAGCGCCTGCATGGCCATGCCGGTACCGACGGCGCGCGGCAACTCGTCCAGCAAGGCGCGGGCGGCGCCGGTACGGCCCAGCGTCAGCCAGAGGCTGGCCAGCGCGATGCGGGCCTTGACCTGCGCTGCCGGCGCAGCTTCGGGGCCGGCCGCCGCAACGGCCTCGCGCAGGACCTCCAGCGCTTCGCCGTAGCGGCCGAGGGCCGTCGCCGCCGTACCGAGAACTATGCCGTTGACGATGCCGAAGGTGCTGTTGTGGGACAGGCCGATGTCGCGATGGCAGCGCTCTGCGAGGCGTGCCTGAGCGTAGGTCGTTGGAACATCGCCGATCGATGCCAGCAACGCGGCGGTGTGGCCCGTGCCCGCCGCAACCTCGCTGCGATGACCCAGTTGCTCCGATAGCGCGACGGCATTCGATTGCCAGGACACGGCATCTGCGAGCCGACCTTCAGCGTAGTGCACATAGCTCTGGGCATTCAGTGCCCGCAGTTGTAGCCAGCTATTCGACGTTGCCGCGGCTGCCGACTGCGCTCGTGCGGCGGCATCGCGGGCCTCGTCGAAGCGGCGGTCTTGCGCCAGCGCTTGGGCGTGCAGGGCATGAGCGTAGGGCAGCAGCGTCGGGTGCCGCGCGGCTTCCTCGACGGCGGCGGCAGCCTGCACGGCGGCTTGCGCGGCATGTTCGCCGTCGATCAAGGCGTCGGCCCGCGCCAGCCTGCAGCGCAGTCTTTGCAGGCCGGTGTCGGCCAGCGCCTCGACCTCGGGCAGAACCGCAAGCACGGCCGCGCCGCCGTGGCGCAGCTGCAAGCCTTCCAGCCGGGCCAGCAGCGACTCGCAGCGGCCCGCGACGTCGCCCGCGCGCTCGTGGCAGCGCGCCGAGCGTTCGAAGAGTTCGATCTGCTCAGCCAGGCAGCCGCTGCGCCGCGCCACTTCGGCGGCAGCGTGCCATTGGCGAGCCGCCGCCAGCCAGGCTTCGCCCTGCTCCCAGTGGTGCGCCATCCTCGATGGCGCCGCGCTCTGGTCCTGCGTCAGCAGTTCGGCGAAGCTTCGGTGCAGCGCCTGGCGCACGCCCGCCGGAACAAAGCGCAGGGCACTCTCGTGCATCAGGTCATGGCTAAAGGCCTCGCCGGCCAGCACGCCGGCCGCTTCCAGCATGCCCCAGGCCGGGGCAAGCTCAAGCACCGTGCGGTCGAGCATGCGAGCCATGCGGTCGGCACGCAAATCTGGCCCGGCAACCGCTGCCACGCGCAGTAGGTCCTGTGCTCCCGCGGGCAGGTGGGCCATGCGGGCGTCGAGCAAGGCATGGACCGAGGCCGGCTGCGGCAAGGTTTCTGCGCGCAGATCGCTGCCTTGCGTCAGCGCGTCCTGGAGCGTGGCCAAGGTGTAGAACGGGTGTCCGCCGGCATGCCGATAGAGCTGCGCCGCGATATCGGCATCCAGCAGGCCCGGCAGGGCCAGGCTGCTCAGCAAGGCCGACAGTTCCGGGCGTGTCAACGGCTGCAGGTCGATGCGCACCGGGCGGCGCGAGTCGCCCAGCCACGAGGCCAGAGGCTCGGCGACGCGGGCACTCGACACCGGTCTAGCCGCCAGCGCCCAGCGCAGCGTCGAAAGGCTGCGACAGGCGCTCAGCCAGCGCAGTGCTTCTATCGTGGCCGCATCCGCGTTGTGCAGATCGTCCAGAACGATGGCGTGCAGGCCTTGTGCCATGCCGGCCACCAGCAGTTGCTCGATGGCGTGGCGGATCAACGGGGCGTTCGAAGGCGCATCGGGCGGCGGCCCGAATTCGGGCCGCAACCGCGCCAGTTCACGCCTTGCACTGTCCGGGTAGCGGGGTTCGAAACGCCGATCGACATGGACCAGAGCGCGGCCCAGCAGTGCCAACGGTGCATGCTCGTCGCCCGGGTACGCGCGCTCGAGCACGCAGCCTTCGACGCCGCGCATGAAGTCATCGAGCAATCGGGTCTTGCCAAGTCCGGCGTCGCCCACCACGAGAAAGGGTTCATGCCGCGCCCAAGCCGCGCTCATCGTCGCCCAGGCCGGGTCGCGGCCCACCAGCACGGGTGGCCGCAGCACGCTCGGCGGCACCGGTCGATGGCGCAGCACATGGTCGGCCTCGGCCAGTTCGACCGTCTGCATCAGCTGCAGCGTCTCGGCGCTCGGGCGCAAGCCGAGTTCATCTCGCAGCGCCGAAGCCAGACGCCAATAGGCATCCTGCGCCGCGGAGCGATCGTTGCGCAGGTAGTGCAGGCGCATCAGCCGCCGCGCGCCATGCTCGCCCAGCGGCACCAGTTCGACGATGCGGCGCGCAAAGGCTAGCGCCTCGTGCAGGCGGCCGTCGCGTTCGAGAGCCTCGGCCCTGGTGGCCAGTGCCTCGGCGCAGTTCTTGGCGACGCTTTCGCGCGCGCCGAGCAACCAGCGGTCGAGCTCATCCTGCGCGCCGAATTCACGCCCCGCCAGCAGGCTGCCGGCTGTCAGCAGCGCTTCCGGCGGCAGAGTCGCCGGCGCCGCAGCGTCGACCTCCACAGCCGAATCCAGCTGCACCGTGGCGCCCAGGTGCACCAGCTTGCCGCCGGCCATCTTGCTGAGCCGGCTGGCCCGCTGCCGCAGGCTCAGTGCGGCGTTGTCCGCCGCAGCGTCGGGCCACAGCAGAGCGCACAGCAGGGCACGCGCCTGAGGTCCGTCGAGCGCCAGCTTGGCGAGCAACGCGGCGTCCTTGTCGGCCAGGCGTTGCGGTTCCTGTCCGGGCCTCTCGAGCATGGGCTCGCCCAGGAGCCGGATCCGCAGTGCTGACAGCGACATGGGCAGGCCGGGAAGCTCGGTTGACGACGATGCGGGAATGTAGCAAGCGCCGGCCCAGGTGCAGCCGAACGACGTGGATTCACTGCGCAGTCACTTGCCCCCTCATAAAACCAAGGCGTCGAGTCACAAGCCCCGAGGCCATCCGTCTCACCGGCAGGCGGATTCGATCCGCTGGCCGTGAAGACGGACCCGACCTTTGCAACAGGAGGACCCAGGCATGAACACTTATCCCCAGGCTCAAGAGCCCACCGAGCGTGCCGCCGCATGGCGAAGGCGGCTGCAGCGCGGAGCCGCGCTGGCGCTGCTCGTTGCGTTGCAGGCATGCAGCTTCGACGATGATCCGACGCCACTGGTAGCCACGGCCGACAGCCTCACGTTGGACGTCGGGCAGAGCGCAGACCTGCTCGCCAACGACCGTGTCGGTGATGCGGTGGCAACCCCGGGTGCCGGCGGCAATGCCGTCTTTGCGTTGGGCTCGGCGAGCCTGCCTGCGTGGCTGGACGTCGCGGCAGGCGTCGTCACGGTGCAGGAAGACGCCGTGCCGGGACAGATTAACTTCGAGTACTCGCTGTGCGAAGCCGCCAGCCCGGCGCACTGCGCCTCGGCGTCGGTGGTGTTGAACGTGCCCGCGCCACCGGTCACGGCCGCCGCCGACAGCTTCGTGTTGTCGGCCGGCAGCAGTGCCGAGGTGCTTGCCAACGACACCCTGGGCGGCGTGCAGGCGAGCGCCGATCGCGTCACGGTGGCGGCCATCGGCGCGCTGCCCGCGGGCGTCACCCTCTCGGCGGCGGGGCTCGTGACGGTCGCTGCGGGCATCGCCCCCGGAACGTATTCGATTGACTACAGGATCTGCCAGATCGTGGCGCCGGCCAACTGTGCCCAGACGGGCGCGACCGTCGTGGTGCCGAGTCTCGCTATCCTGAGCGGGCGTCTTGTCGACGCCAACACCGCGCTGGGGATCGCCGGCGCACGTGTCTCGGCGAGCGGCGTGAGCGCGACCACCGACAGCGCTGGCGCCTACACGCTATCCGGGCTGCCGACGGGCGATCGGATCACCGTGCTGTTCGGCGCCGACAACTATGCGGATACAGCCCGTATCGCGAGTGCCATGGCGCAAGGCAGTGCAGACGTGAGCGCCAGGCTGGTCCCGCTGGGAGCGGCGAGCGACGTTGCCGCCGATGCAGGCGGCACGATCAGCGTTTCCGGCAGTGCGGCGATGTTGGTGCTGCCGCCATCGGCCGTTCAGCTCGCCGACGGCAGCATCCCGTCCGGCAACGTGCGGGTGCGGTTGACGCCGATCGACCCGTCGGCCGACTCGTCGCTGCTGCCGGGCGACTTCACCGCGCTGCTGAATGCGTCGGTCTCGCTCATCGAAAGCTTCGGTGCGGTCGATGTCTCGCTCGTCGACGGCGGCGGCGCGCCGGTTACCGTGCGCAGCGGGCAACTCGTGACGCTGCGGATTCCCGCGGCGTCGCGGTCAGGCAGCTATCCGACCACCGCGGTGTTGTATGGGTTCGACCTGCCCACCGGCCGCTGGATCGAAGGCGGGACCGGGACCTTGGCGGGCAGCGGGGCTAGCCGCTACTACGAAGGGACCGTGAACCAGTTCGGCATCTGGACTGCTGGACGGGTGCTGAATTCGGTTCGCGTGAGCGGCTGTCTGGTCGATGCCAACGGCGCGCCGGTGAGCGGCGGCCAGATCCGCGCCGACGGCGTTGACTACACCGGCACCAGCAGCGCCGTCACCGATGTCGCAGGCAACTTCGTGATCGCCGTTCGTAACAATGGCGTGGCGACGCTGGTTGGCCAAGGCAACGGGCTGGCGTCCAACACGCTGCGGGCCGGTCCCTATGGCGCCGACGCGCAGATCCAGGCCTGCATGGGCCTCGGGCAGACCGGCGCCGGCGTGACGATGAAACTGACCTGGGGCGGGGTGCCCTCGGACCTCGACTCCCACCTCTACGCACCCGACGGCACCCATGTCTATTTCGGCAGCCGGGGCGCACTTCTGACGGCGCCCTATGCCAACCTGGACGTCGACGACACGTCGAGCTATGGGCCCGAGGTCATCACGATCACGCGGCTGATGGTCGGCAGCTATGCCTACGCCGTGCACAATTTTTCGGGCCAGTCGAGGGGATTCATCGGTGTGTCGGGCGCCCGTCTGGAATTCACACTGCCCGGGCGTGCGCTCGAACTGCTGACGCCGCCTTCCTCCGGCGAATCGGCGCAGACGGCCTGGTGGCGAGTTCTGCAGTTCGATGTCGATTCTCATTGCAACGTGTCGGTCAACCGGACCAATGCCTTCTCCAGCAGTGCGCCGCCCGCTTCGGCGACCGGTACGGCGGTCTATTGCGTGCCCTGAAACCCGTGGTGGCGGCAAGCGGGGTCGCATCGAGCTTTTTGCCGATAACATGGTTCGGGCTCAGGGGGAGGGCGTCGAATGTGTTCAGCTTCGAGGAGTTCGGGCCGTCCCGGTAGCGCCGGCCGGTGGCGGTGGATCGCAGCGCCGGTGCTCGACCTGCAGGCGGTCTTTGCGATCGGGCTCCTAGCACTGGGGAATGCGATGGCACCACCGGCAGCGGCTCAGGCCGGCCCGGTTTCGTTGTCCGCGTTCGGATTCGGGGGCCCTTGTGGGGATCGCATTTGTCCCCCGCTGAGCGACCCGCTGGCGCGCGATGGTTTCGTACTGCGGCTCGCGACGCCGCTGCGCCGGCCGGACACGAGCGGCATGCCCGGCGGCGGTTATGGCGGACAAGCCAGCACGCGAGAGGTGATCGAGTGGCAGGCACGCAACCGTGAACGCGCCGAGAAGAACCCGATCGCATGGTTGTTCCGCGGCGCCGGCGAAGCACACGCCGGCCGCTTTGCGGCAGCGCAGCCTCTGCTGCAGAAGGCGCTGGACCTCAGCGTCGCCGACGGTGACCCGCAAGCCGAAGCGACGAGCTTGAGCAATCTCGGTGTCGTCGCCGCGATGCAAGGTCGCTATGACGACGCGCGTTCGCGGATGGAAGCCGCGCTGGCGATCTTTGTCCGCCTTGAGCGTGAACCCCAACTGCCGCCGGGCCTAGCAACACCGCAGTTGCCTCAGGTGCCAGGGCTCGTGATCCCACCGGCGAAGGCGGAGGTGTTCGCTGCGGAATATCGCCGGCGGATGCTCCAAGGCGAAGCACAGTCGGCCCGTCGTGGCGCATTCGTCGTCCAGCTGAATCTCGGCAGCGTCGCCGCGTCTCTGGCTCAGTACGGCGACGCCATCGCCCGCTTCCGCCAGGCGGTGGAACTCGGGAAGTCCGATGCCAACGACGGCAGCGAGCGGACCGCGCTCGGCGAATTGGCGCAGCTGTACCGCAAAGCGGGCGATGAAAAAGAGGCAGCCAGGTATCGGCGCAACGCGACGGCAAAGCCGGCCGCGGAAGACGAACAGCGATTGGCGATGTCTATGAGCGAAGTGTCGCTCGGCGGCGCGGCTCTGGTCGCAAAAGAGCCGCCGGCGGCGCGGGCTGAACCGCAGGCGCCGGCCAGCCCACCGCTCAGCCCGGCGGCGCAGCAGCTGAAGCAGCGCCTCGAAGGCATGATGGCGTCGGCGGCGCAGGCGCAGATGGCGCAGTCGATGCCGCTGTACGCAGCGTGCGACAACGGCCAGTGCACTTCACCCGGCGACCCGGCCTTGCGCACTGGGTATGGGATGCGACTGGCGAGTGCCATGCGGGTGCCGTTCGGGACGGCGCAGGCTCAGGGCAAAGCGACGTTCGGCCCGGGCAGCCCTCTATTCCTCAATGCTGCTGGCGTGAAAATCGCCTCGCAGGGACGCCTCGACGCCGCGCGCGAGCAGTGGATCAAGGCGCTGCAAGGCAGCGCCGACGGACGCGATCCACTGATGGAGGCGGTGGCGCTCTCGAACCTCGGCGCCGCGGACGCCATACAGGGTCGCCACGACGAGGCGCGCTCCCGCCTGAAGTCGGCCTTCGCCGCGTACGACAAGCTCGCCTCGGCCAAGCAGCGCTCAAGCGCGGCGGCGATGAATGGAGGCCCTTTCGGCATGGGTGGACTGCAAGGCCTTCCCGCGATGCAGGATGGTGGCAACGCGGCCGCGGGGAAACTGCTGGTGGCGCTGAACCTCGCCAACCTGGAGGCTCACCTTGTCCGCTATTCGGAGTCCGAGGCCTGGTTCGAGCGCGCGCTCGAGAGTGCGCTTAGAGACGGCCATGGCTCGAAACTCGTGCTGAGCGAAATGGCCGCGATGAACCGGCTTCGCGGCCGGCAAGATGCGGCAGCCGACCACGTGCGGCGTTCTCAGGCCGGCACTGACGTTGACGACACATGGAAGCAGGTCGAAGTCGGCTTCGTCGTGCTAGGCACCTCGGCACCCGCGGCGACCGCGCAGCGCGTACAGTCACCCGCCGCACCGCCTGCGCGCAGCGACACGGCGGCACCGACGTCGGAGGTGCTGCAAGGCGCGGCTTCGGAGGTATTGCACGCGCGGCTGACCACCGAGGCCGCGGAGCGCGAGAGAACCGGCGACGTTGCGGGCGCGATCGCGGCGCTCGGCCGCGCGGCGCTGCTGGCTGCGGCGTCCGGCAATGCCGAACGCGAGCGCGCGGCCCTGGCGGGCCTGCAGCGGCTGCAAGCACAGCGTGGCAACGCCGAAGCGGCCATCTTCCACGGCAAGCGCTCAGTCAACGCGATCCAGCGTCAGCGCCAGTCGCTCGCGCATCTCGATCGCGCGGCGCGCCAGTCCTTCCTGGCCGAGAAGAAGCAGACCTACGTGCTGCTGGCGCAGACGCTGATGGACCGCAAACGCCTGCCCGAAGCCGAGCAGGTGCTGCGCCTGCTGAAGGAGGACGAAGGCCAGCA